>Ga0172380_10002602_pt1 | contig 27211 bp, 19 predicted proteins | sample Leawe162metaG_FD_119747 | JGI IMG/M metagenome (GOLD analysis project Ga0172380, IMG submission 119747) | Leachate microbial communities from a municipal landfill in Southern Ontario, Canada - Leachate well 162 metaG | ecosystem: Engineered > Solid waste > Landfill > Unclassified | place... | reverse complement strand
TCTAAAAAAGTGCAAGAAATCGGAAAAGAGGAACGGCATTCGCCGTTCCTCTTCCGATCAATGTTCAAAAATCCCGGCAAGTTACCGTGGCAAAACAGCGGCAACAGAGCTTGGCGCGTGACACAACGAGTGCAAGATCGCCATGTTTGGCTAGTTCGGCGTCGCCTGCTTGTTTCTCGCCTGCTTGTTTCTCGCGCGTGCTTACTTCTTCTTGCTCGTGCCAGAGCCGCCACCGCTGTCCTTAGAGTCCTTGTCGTTGTCCGACTGGGTCTTGTAGGCGGCGATGAAAGGCAGAATGCGCGGGTCAATGACACTGCGGTCTTTGACAGTAACGGTCCAGCTGTCGCCGAACCAGTTGAAGTAGCCGCGGTGCAGTTCAGCGACAGTCTTGCCGCTGGTGCTCACGAGCGTGATATCAGTGGCGAAAATCTCGGATTTGTGCGAGTAGGCAACGACGTTGCCGCGCCCATCGAGAATCTTGTAGGTCGTCCAGGTCTTGAACATCGAGCTGAAGACCTCTTCTTTGATCGTGCCGATGCTGTTGCCAGCACCATCCACGATATCAATCTGAGTGCCCCAGCTGAGCAGCGCTGTGTAGGCCGTTGCCACTGTGGCGCCGCTGTTGTCGGTGAAGACGAAGGAACGCTTGAGCGCGACGAGACGTTCAGTGACAACACCGTAGTCGTCGCCATTGGCTTCGACGTCAAAGGCGCTCTTGACCTTGAAGATCAAGCGCTCTTTGACTTGGAAGTTATCGGGCAGCGAACGCGCTGGTCCACCATCACTGCATGCTGAGAGAAGGAGTGCTAGAACCAAGGTCAGAGCCAAGCCGAGCAATCCCCATTTGACGAATTTCTTCATACTTCTTGATATCTCCATGGCAAAAAAAATTTGCGTTAGGGTGGAAAAGTGAGTGCGCAAGGGTGAGTGCGCAGAAGCGAAAGTGGAAGAAAAAGAGGGAGGAGGAACAAACAATCTGCTCCCCTCCCTCTTTCGCTTACCGTTTTGTGTGAGCGCTTGCGTGCTTAGATGATGGCAGCTTCGATGAAGCCGACACCAGCCAGCTTGGCCGCGATAACACGATGACGCCCGTCCTCGACGTTGTAACCACCGTCGAAGCGAGGACGCAGAACAACACGGACCATTTCTTCGCCGTTCTCATAAGCCTGGCGATACTGTTCGATCTGCTGCCCATCGCGAGCGATGAGCTTGGCCCAGGTAGCCTCCGACACGTAAATGTCGGAGAGAGCGACGAAAATGTTTTCCGAGTCACTGCCGTGGCAGTGGATGGTCGCCTGATTGCGACCGCGATACGACTTGCCCATAGACACCTCCAAGGAATGGAGGTCCTGGTGCAAGCGGAGGGACAGTCTTACCTCAACGCTCGGCAAGGCCGATAGTACTCATCAACTTCCAGTAAGAGATGCTTCCAGGAAATTACTCCGAGAAACTACTCTAAGAAGCTGATAGAGCCGAGGTTTCAACGATAAGACTGGCCTTTGCACCAACACAATCGTTAGTGCGCCCACCAGGACCTACATTCGGCTTAGCCTTGTACGTGTCATGGTTTCCTCCTTTCGAGTTGGTGAGGGCTGATCAACCTGAATGTAAATCAGTGTGACCAGTCCTCGGTTCAAAAACTTTTTGCTTTCGCGGACGGTTCAAACTCAGTCGCCATCAGGTGGTGCTGTTGTTCCGGAGAACAACAGCACCACCGTAATTACTGGCGATTGTTCTTGCGGTCTTCCTTCTCCGCCTGGTCCCGCTCCCGCCGCTTGCGACCATGCAAGCGAATCAGGAACAGACCAACCAGGCCAGCACCCAAGCCAATGCCGATCATCAGCACCGAAGTGCCTCCGAAATCGTCATCGCCATTGTGCGCTGGCGGTGTACCGGCCGGGCCAGAGAACTTGGCGTTGGCCATCTGATTGATGACAGTGACCGCGGCGGCCAGCTGTTCATCGATGCTGCCACCACGGCTGCGGTCGATGACGAGGTCGGGCTCGATGCCCTTATTCGCCAGGTCGTATCCGCTCGGGGTGAGGTAGTGCATGACCGTGATCTGCAGTTCGCCGAGAGGTTTGACCTGCTCGTCGGTGTAGGCCACTGCCTTGCCGAAGGTCTGCGTGCCGATGATGATGGCACGCTTGTTGTCCTTCAGAGTGCCGGTCAGGATTTCCGAGCTGGAAGCAGAGCTGCCGTTGACGAGAACCGTCAGTGGCACTTCCAAAAGACGCTCGATGATGGCAGCCATCTCCGGCGGCATGCCGACGTAGTTGTACGGCAGGGGCCGGTTGATGTAGGTGGTCTTGTCTTCGCTGAAGCGCCCATTGCTTTCGTGGGTCTTGAGGAAGATGCCTTCGCGGATGAAGAGCGAGGCGATGTTCTGCGCTACGTCGACGATACCGCCGCCGTTGTTGCGCAGGTCAAGCACCAAGCCGCGCATACCACCGTTGGCATTCTGGTCAAGGGCGAAGAGTGCCTCGACCATACCTTGGCTCAGGGCTTCGAGGTCTCCAGGGCTGGAGCCGAAGCTGGGCAGGCGGATGTAGCCGATGTTGCCGGGCAGCATGCGCACGTCGATCTGAGCTTCCGGTGCGACACCGAAAGCCACTTTGACCTGCTCTTCGATACCATCGTGGACGATGGTGAGCACAGCCTCACTGCCCTTCTTGGCGAAGGTCAGCGCGTCTGCTTGGTCTTTCGTCAGGCCAGCCAGATCGGTTGTGGTGGAAGTTGCCTTGCCATCGCTGCTGGTGCTGTTGACCACGATCGATTTGACCACGTCGCCAGTGCGAAGGCGGTTGCCCTCCCACGCCGGCGTTCCGTAGAGAATCATTTCGATCTTGTAGGTGCCGTCGGCCTGGCGAGCCAGTCCGACGCCCAGATGGACGATGCCGCTGGCACTACGAGCCATCGAGGCGAACATGTCGTCCACGGTGGTGAACTTGGTCCAGCGGTCGCCGACACTGGCAACCATGGCCTTGAGAGCGTTCTGCAGGTCTTCGCCGGTCTTGAGCTTGCCCTTGTACTTGTCGGCCCAGAGGTGCCAGTCTTTCAACTTGCCCTGGTCGTAGTACTTGGCGCCGATCTGAGTCCAGACGTCGCGGTAGATCTTTTCCAGAACTTCAGGGCTCGGCTGTTTGGCCGGGTCGCGCATCTGTTCTTGGCGCATCTTGATCATCTTCTGGATGTCTTCAGCAGTGGGCATGCCACTGGGGGTGAGGACGCCAGGAGAGGGAGCCGTCGGAGTGGTGACGGTGGTGGTGCCCGGAGCAGTACCAGGAGCTGTGCCCGGAGTAGTGGCAGGAGCGGTGGCGGGGGCGTTGGGGTCGACAGCCGGAGTGGCCTTGGGGTCGACAGTCGGGGTGGTCTTGGGGTCGACAGTCGGGGTGGTCTTGGGGGCAGCCTTGGGGTCGACAGCCGGTTTGCCGGGCTGCGTCACGTCCATGGGCGTGATTTGCACAGGCGTGCCGTTGGGCAGCTTGCGGAAGAGCTTGGCCTTGTCGACCACTTCCTTGGTGTCGACAGGAGCGCCACGCAAGTCCGACTCGCTCAGCGAATCGGTGGTGCCGGTGACAGAGACCGACTTGGTTGGATCTTGGGCGTAAGCGACCGGCGAGAGCGAAGCCACCGACAGGAGTGCCGAGAGCGCCACCATCGTCAAGCCACCACGCAGGTAGTGTCTGAGATTGATTGACATACGAATATCCCTTTCAGGTTTAGGTTAAGAGTCGAGTTGACTTTGAAATCTAGAGAAATGGGTGCGCGCCCGCTCCAAAGGGGAATGGGCGCGCACCACAGACGGTGTTACTTATCGCTCTTGTCGGCAGCCGGCGGCGTGACAGTGGTGCCGTCAGCAGCTGGCTTGTTGGCCGGTTCGGCGATGGCCTTGCGACGGGCCTCGACTTCCTTGGCGAAGTTCTCTTCGTTCTTCTTCTTCAGCTCGGCCTTGCGGGCAGTGATTTCAGCTGCGGCGCGAGCAGGCGAGGCCTTACCAGCGATGGCAGCAATTGCTTCCACCTTGGCGCGGTTGAGCTGAGCATCAGAGCTCGGGTCTTCCTGAGTATTTGCATCCTCAGGCATGACCACTTCGATGTCGGGAACGATGCCGACCCAGTCCATCACCTGCGCGGCGGGACGGAACTCGAAGGAGGTGACGTGCATGTTGCGGTCACCAGGCAGGTGGATGACATGCTGGCCCACACCCTTACCAACGGTCGGCTGACCGATGACCAGAGCGCGCTTGTTGGACTGCAGCGCGCCGGAGAGGATCTCCGAAGCCGAGGCAGAGCCACCATCAACAAGAACGATGACGGGCATGTCCTTGGGAACAACCAAGTCAGGACGCTTACCAGTCTTGGTGATGTCCTGGCCGGTGCTGGTGACGATGTGGCCGTTGTAAGCCGTCGGGGTGAACGAGTGGGTGATGGTCACCTTGTCGTCGTCATCGCGCTGAATCAGCTGAACGACAATGCCCTTTTCGAGGAACATCGCGGCCATGCTGATCGGCTGGCTCAGTTCGCCACCGGGGTTGCCGCGCAGGTCAAGGATGATGGCCTTGCCCTTTGCCGCTGCGGTGAGCGCGTTGTACATCTCTTCGACGCCGTACTTGGACTCGAAGTGAGTGAGCTTGATGTAGGTGACGCCGTTGCCCAAGTCTTCCGACTTGACCACGTGGATGATGAACTTGGCGCGCACGATGGCCAGTTCGATGTTCTGGTCACCGGTAGCGGTCTTGCGGATGATGCTGAGCTTGACCGTGCTGCCAGCGGGGCCACGAATGGTGCTGACCACTTCATCGAGAGTCTTGCCGTTGACATTGGCACCATCGACGGTGACGATGCGGTCACCCTTCTTCAGCCCGGCTTTGCCAGACGGAGTGTCTGAGTCGGGATCTTCGGCGACGATGATCGGACGCTCGTCGCTCAGCTTGAAGAGCGGCAGCACGTCTTCTTTCTTGGGGTCCTTGCCCAGGGCTTTGATGGCAGAGACCAAGCCCTTTTCATAGAGCGTGGCGCCAATGCCGGCCATAGAAGCGTCGGAGCGAGCCTGCTCGGCCTTGTTGGCTTCGGGCAGGTTGTAGTAGTCGAAGCGCTGGCCGAGACTCCACATCATCTCGAAGACAGCCTTGTCGGTACCGGCTTCGGTATTGAGGGCGCCGTCGGTGGCATGGCGGTTCTGCCATTCCTTGATGAACTTGGCGCGGTCGACCGGGTTCTGCAGGTCCTTGTGGTAGTCACGCAGAGCTTCGAAGGCAGCGTTGTAGATGGCGACGCCGTCGAACTTGGCGGCGTCGGGCGCCGTGACGGTGGTGTTGTTGGTAACAGCGGGAGTGGTCGCAGCCGGCACGTTCTGTGCGATGGCAGCGGGCATACCCACGGTGATGACGGAGGCGGCAAGAATCAAGGCCGTTGCGTACTTGCGCAGCGAGCCGAGAACGCCGCTTAAAAGCGAGTTCTTATTCATGGCTGTGTTTCCTTTAGAAACGTTTTCTTGAGAAGGCAGCCAGAGAGGTCTCACCACTAAACACTGGCGCTAGGGCTCAATGTTCAGAGGTGAAACCTCTCCATTTGTCTTCTCGGTTGGTGAAATTTGAGAGCACGTAATCTCCCGAGGCGTAGAAAGAGAAGCCCGGGGCCACGCAGGTATCTAGGATGTTTTTGTTCGCCGTTAACGGGGGAACGATTGACACCTTCGATATTCTGCGTGGCCCATTCATAGGCGTGATTGGCGTGATTGGCTTCTTGCCGCTTTTACTTTGAGTCCCAGGGACGGGGCACCAGAACCTGCAGGTCTTCGAACAGACTCTTGATCTGCTCGCCCGTCAGCGTGGTTGGCGTCGTCTGGTCATCATTGTTTTCGGCGTCGAACAGGTCGCTCTCGCACATGGTGATCACAGAAGCAGCCATCTCGGTCTTCTCTTCTTCAGAGAAGCGAGCGACGATTTCCATCACAGTCAGTGCTTCGAGCTGCGGGAACTGCGGCAGCGTACCGAGGTAACGCCGCAGGGCATGCACGATGGCGCGGATGTGCTTGCGCGTGTATCCGCCGTTGGCCTTGGCGTCCTTGTACTGACCTTCGAAGACGTTCCAAGCCGCACGGTTCGCCGGAATCACCTTGCGCGGCCGTACACGGTTGATGTACTTGACCACACTGGTGCCCGGGATGAGCAGCAAGAGGAAGGTGCCGAGCGCGAGCGCTGCCACAGTCATGAAGGAGATACGCGTGCCCTGCTCGTCGAGATTGCCTTCGAGCAGCTCTTCGCCGTTGTCGCCGATGTTCGGGCGAGTGACGATGAAGTCAGGCGTGGTCAGAGTCTTCCAGTTGGGCTTGCCGTCCGGAGTAGCGTCGTAGGCGTAGCGCAGGTCGAGCTGGAAGGGAATGACCGGCTTGTAGACCATGCTCTGCACGATCAAGTTGATCACGTAGATCTTGCGCGTCTGTTTGCCGACCACGGTGCCATCCGGGCCCTTGATTTCGCGCACACGCAGCTGCGGTCCCGAAATCTGAATCGCCGGCGTCTCGCCAGGACCCTGCTTAGCCAGCATGAAGTCGGAGCCGTTGAAGCCCAGAACCTTCTGCTTGATCAGCGAGTTGAAGTCGATTTCCACCGACTCGTCGACGTTGAGCACCACGGTCAAGGGAATCTTGTCCATGATGTAATGGCCGAAGTGGCGGTGCGACTGAGTGAAGCCGGCCGGGTCACTGGGGGTGGTGCCGACGATGATGTTGAGCCGGCCCTGGCCGCAGGTTGCCGAAATCGGATTCTGCGGCTTGGGGTCAGCCGGAGGCTGCGAGTAGTAGCCCCCGTAGTTGTACGAGCTCGTGTTCGAGCTCTGATCGGCACCATCGATGGTGCCGGTGATCTTGCTGCAAGGATCCGGGTCAGGCATGACCTGGGCCTTGGCAGCGGCCGCCGGAGCGGATGCAGACGGTGCTGCGGGGATGGACTGTGCGTTGAGGGAAGCGACCGACACCATTGTCAGCGCCGCCGCCAAGAGAGCAGTCCTCATATAGTTTTTATACATGGAGTGGTTCCTTTCTAGGTTAGGCTGACCTTAATGGCCGGAAAGAAGCTTCCGGATTTTGGGCTCAGCAGCTGCACCCTCTTCGGTGGAAAATTCCTCCCAAAGGATGCCGTTGTCTCTGAAGAAATCGATGGCCGCGGTGCGAGTGTTCTGGAAGTTCTGCGCATACTGATCGCGCACTCCCATGCCCTTGCCCTGGAACGGCCACCACTTGGGCGGCAGCCAGACAGATTTGCGCTGTCCGGTGCGGATATCTTCCATCGGGATGATACCCCAGGTGTTGGGCAGCTCACGCTCGCGACGATCCTGCACGTACATGGCGACGGTGGCATGACGACCGGCGGTGAGGCCGATCTCTTCTTTGTCGTTGTCGTTCAGGTCGAGGAAGTCAGAGATGACGAAGACAAGAGCACGAGGCTTGGTGCGCACGTACTCCAGAGCAGTTGCCAAACCGCTTGCGGTGCTGTCGGCCCCATTCGTGTTGACCGCCACGTTCTCCGACTTTTCGCCGGGGAAGAGGTGACGCACGCCGGGCTCGATGATGGCGCGCAGGCACTGCAGCTTGACCACGCTGGCCGGCTTGGCCTTGGGCGTGATTGCTTGGATGCCCTTCTCGTCGTAGGTGATGAAGCCGACCAAGTCGTTGGTCTTCTTCACCGATTTGATGATCGAGCATGCCAGCTCTGCGGCGAGCATGCGCTTGGTGGTGCGGACGGTGCCGAAATCCATCGTCAGCTTGCTGTCGATGAGAATCCAGACCTTGACGTCACGGGGTTCGTAGAACTGTTTGACAAAGATCTCCTGGCCGCCCGACTTTGCAGTGGCAGCCCAGTCAATCTTTCTCACGTCGTCGCCGAATTCGTACGGCTTGAGGCCGTAGAAATCGGTACCATGAAGACCTTTGCTTCGGCTATTGCGCTCGCCGCCACCAACCATTGACTGATTGGCGCGCCAGCGGATAGGGATGGGGCAGGTGATGGCTCGTTCTTCAACGGCGGCGACCAGCTCTTCGACTTTAGATTCCTTGCTTGATAGTTGGCTCATAAAAAACCTCTTTTCATTTGTTATGCAAGATAGTCAGCAGTGAGAGTGATGGCGCTCGTTCGTGCAAGTGAGACAGCAGGCTGAGTTAACAGCCTGCTGCCCACACTATGCAAGTTGAGTCAGCCAGCACCTTACTTGCCGACGATCTCGACGGAGTCAAGAAGGGCGGAGATGAACTCTTCCGCGTTGAAGCGGTTGAAGCCCTTCTCCGATTTGCCGATACGAGCGCGCAGGATGTCGCGGGCGACGAACTTGACGTCGTCCGGGGTGACATTGGTGCGGTCGTTGAGGAAAGCCACGGCAGCGGCGCAGACAGCGATGTTCTGCTGCGCACGAACCGAAGCGCCGGTGGAGACCAGCTGCGAGAAGTCGACGCTGCCGGTCTTGCTCTTCACCTTGCCGAAGTCAGCCTTCAGCTGCGGGCGAGTGGCGCGGACGAGGCGGACGATGTAGCGCACCAGTTCATCGGGCATGGCCTGGACCATCTCGTTGATCTTGACGCGGTCGGCCAGGATCTGCTCCATGGTGATCACGGGGCTGACCATCTTGCTGGAATCGCCCTTGCGCAGAGCGGTGTTGCGAACGATGGCCATTTCGTTCTCTTCCGAGACGTAGCTCATGTTCGCTTCGGCCATGAAGCGGTCGATCATCGCTTCCGGAAGGTCATAGGTGCCTTCCTGCTCGATCGGGTTGCGCGTGGCGATGACGAAGAACAGCTCCGGGCAGGGGAACGTCGGGCCACCGTCGATGGTGACCTTCTTTTCCTGCATGGGCTGCAGAACCGCGGCGTTGGTCTTGGGACCGGTACGGTTGGCTTCGTCAACGAGGAAGATGTTCTTGCCGACGATCGGGCCGGGAACAGCGACGTACTCGCCGCTCTTCTGGTTGAAGACCATCTTGCCGGTGATGTCGGAAGCCTGGCTGTCCGGCAGCATCTGGAAGCGGCCGTAGACGGCGCCGTGGATCGAGGAGGCCAGGGTGTTTGCCAGGGTGGTCTTGGCCAGACCCGGCAGCGAGGTGAGCAGGATGTGGCCGTCGCCGAGCATACCGCGGATGCAGAGGGCGATGATTTCGTCGTAACCGATAACCACCTTGCCGATCTCCGCAGACATAGCCGCATAGAGCGGCTTCTTGATTTTGTGCATGTCGTTCATTTTGAAAACTCCATTTCAGGATTTGAAGTGTGACCGAGCGGAAATGCTGGTCACCACAGTTGAGAATTGAGCAACGCTGCAGAAGTGCGAGCGTTGCTCAGAGGACGATTGAAAGAAATAAGGTCAGTCTGGTTGAATCTCAGACTGCCGAGCGCCGGAGAATGCCGACGAAGAGGAGCCCGAGCATGATGGCCAGGGCGGCTCCCAGCGGATACTGGAAGACTTGATCTTCATGCTTCTCGTATTTGGTGCCACCGAGAGCGGCGGTCCATTTGACCGAGAGGCGCGGGTTTTCCGGGTCGAGGCGGATGTACTCGCCACCGGTGAGTGAGACGAGGGTCTGACAAGCAGCCTCGTCAATAGCGGTGGTAACCACCTCATTGTCTTTTTGCACGTAGCCGGTCAGCTGTCCTTCACTGGAGTAAAGGGGGATGGTTACCGGTGTGCTAGAGCCGAGGCCGACAACGATGATGCGAATGCCGGCTTCTCGGATCTTGCCGAGCACTTCTTGCAGCTTGGCAGGATCGCCCGTGAAGCCACCGTCGGTGAACAACAGGATGATGCGCTGCTTGGCTGTGGGTGGCTCTTCCTTGAACATCTTGTAGGCTGTTTCCAGGCCGACGGCATAATCGGAGCCACCGCCAGGAGCCTGGCCGATGCGCATCCAATGGTCCATCACCCAGGTAAGCGCTGCATAGTCATCGGTCAAGTCAGCCTGGATGAAACCTTCACCCGAGTAGTTGACGAGACCGAGCTTATTGCGCTCAAGGGTCGGCATGATCTGAGTCATGATCATGTGTTTGGTCATGTCGAGACGTGAACCATAGGCGCCGGGCACCTGGTCTTGCGGCAGATAGCCGACCAGTTTCCTGGTGATCTCGTCATAGATGGGCTTGTCGGGCATGGCGGTGCGGTAGTCTTCGGCCGCCATGCTGGTGGAAACGTCCACGACAGAGATCAGCTCCATGCTACCTTCGCGCACCTTCAGTGGTGCATCTTCCATGACCGGGCCAGCGGCGGCAACCACGACGGCTGCTACTGCTGTGAGCCAGAGCGCTCCCTTGAGCACTTCCAGCGACTTGCTGAAAGGCCGCGAGAAGCGGTCGGTAAGTTTGTTCTCCTCGGCCCAGTCGCGCCTCGCTTTGAGACGCTGGTGAGCCGACGCCCAGAGCAATGCTGCCACCGCTGGGAGTACCAGCAGCAAGGCGAGCATGTAATCAGGACGCAGGAAATGCAATGTGTTCATAGCGTTTCTCCTTTAGATTGCGTCCTTGTTACCCTTGCCAGGCATTTTGCCGGGCTGGTCTCCAGGAACTTGTTGATCGCCCTTGCCGTCGCCGGGTTTGGGCTTGCCCTTCCCTTGGCCTTCAGCCAACGAGGGATTGTTCTTGAAGAGCAGTTCCAGGTCGTATTTGACGACCTTGGCGTTCTCTTCAGCTTCCTGCACTTCGCGAGGGGTGAGCCCGCGACCTTGGTAGAGGTTGCCGCTATTGAGCTGCAACGACTCCTGGAAGGCCTCCACAGCAGGCTTGCCCTGCTTAGCGCGAATCAGCGCTTTGGCCTTGTGGAAAGCAGCCTGGGCGGCCACTTCTTTGTTGGGCTTGGGGTAGACGAAGCGTTCCACCCAAGTCTCGTTTTGACGGGCCTTGTAGACGCCAAGGCTCTGGTCGAAGTATTTGATCGACTTCTGCACGTCACCGGTCTGGTAAGCAGCGAGGCCCTGGTTGTAGAGCTCGTACTGCGAATCGGTCCAGGAGAACAGGTAGATGCCGTATGCGAATGAAGCGGCTCCGGCGAGGATCGTCAGTCCAGCCATGAAACGCTTCCGCAATGAAGTTTTCTTTTCCATATTGTTTCTCATTTCGTAGGTTCGTTGGTTGAACTAGACGTCCTCGCGGACGATGCTAGCGGCCACAAGATAGAGGAGACCAGCAAGAAGTGCGAGCATCAAGAAGATGCTGTAGACATCCTTGAAGCTCACCGACTTTTCGATTTCGACCCGCGATTTCTCGAGGGCATCGATCTGGGCAATGCCTTTGCGCATATCGGCAGCGTTGCCGACGACCATAACTGCGCCGCCAGACTGTTCTGCCAGTCGACGCAAGTCTTTGGTCTGGTCGCTTCCGTTCACCCAGCCTTCGGCGATGCCGAGGACATAAAGTTTGACGTTGCCGTTCTTGAGCTGGTTGAAGAGCTCGTTGTAGCGCTTTTCGCTGATGCTCGACTCACCGTCGCTGACGATGATGATCACCTTGCTTTTGGCCTGGCCGAATTCTTTGAAGTGGTTGAGACCGGCTTGAATCGGACCGTTTTTGCGGTCGTTCTCGGTCGGGCCTTCAAAGTTTGTGCCACCACCGTTGTAACCACTCGTGCGCTTGTTGCGCTTGAGAATGGTGTTGAGGTCTGAGGTGAGGGGCCAGGAATAGTAGGTGTCGTCGTCGAAGTACATCAGACAGGCGCGGTCGCCGTCGCGGCCCTTGACGAAAGTATCGACTGCCGATTGGGCAACGATCAGGCGGGTCAAGGGAGTGGGCTTGCTGTCAGCCGTGCTGTCGGCAGTGCCGTTGGCTTTGGCTGCGTCGGCTGCGGCTTGGGCGATGGCAGCCTGTTCTGGGTCAGTGATTACGCCGGTCATTGAGCCGGAGATATCCACCGCCAGGCAGAAGTCTCTGGTCTGGGTGACGCTGATGTCGTGATACTCAGGAACGACAGGGCGCGAGATGGCAATGCCGAGCAGCACCAAGAAGGCGCCGAGAAGCACAGCCGGGATGTAGCCAGTGATAGAGAAAGTGCGCAAATCTTTTTGGGTATTGATTTGCGAGTGACCGAATGCTCTGCGGCGCCGCAGGGCGAAGACCAGAAGTGTCAGCGCCAGCGGGATGAGCAAGAGTAGGTAGGGATTCGCGAAATTCATCATGTTAAACCTCCCACTATGGGGTTGAATGCCGAGTGCTGGAGAAATCTAGATCCAAGGCGAAGTTGCTATTGGCCGAATGGCTCATGCAAACATTGCTTTAGAGGCCTAGATCTAGGTCTCAGGTGATGCGCCAGCACTGTTGTGCGCATTCCTCAGGTGTGTGTTGTCATAGAAAAACTGCTCGCCACGCTAGCGCTCTGATTGGTTGGAACCTTGTGTTATTCATACTGCCAAGACAAAAGACTCGATGCGGCCTGATACGACGTTGGGTAACGAGTGAATCAGGGGGATGTCTTTTGCTTTGGAGTAGAGTTTCTGGTTCTTGCGCGGTTTCTTGGGTGGAGAGAAGTTATTAGGACCTAAGAGTATAAGAACGACGAATCCAGAAGAAACAATAAAAGCTTTAATAAGAGTTCCTCTGCGCGCGCGCCCGTCAATTGGTCTGCCATCTACGCGCGCTATGCCATAGCTATGTCAGCTTGATAACGATCTTCAAGAAGCCTTTCGTTTCTGCCTTCCAGCTTCTTTACATGCTTCTTTTGGTATGTTTCACAGGCACTAAGGTCGTAACAAATGTGACAATATTAGAGCCGCTTAGTCTTTCTGGGCTCGGCTTTTCGGCAATTGATGCTTAGCGCGGCTCGCTTAGATCTGTTCAAACCCTTGATTGTGAGCGCCGTTTAAGCTTTTGTGGCAAGCTTTTTCAGAGTGCTTAACTTAGTTCTGGGGAGTTCTTTTGTGGTTTCTTGCAGTGATCTGCCAATGATTTCCGCATAAATTTTCAGTGATTTTCTGGTCAAAATATTAGGCTCTCGTCAATTGCGCTCAATTTATTTGCTCATTGCGCACTAGGTAATTGCTCATCCAATTTATTTGCTCATCACGCACTAGGTAATTGCCCATCCAATTTATTTGCCCATCCAAGTTATTTGCCGATCAAGCCCGAGTCCCTTGCTCATGCCAACAACTATGGAGTGAGGCCTTTTGAAGGCGTATTAGAAGGTTCAGGAAGGCAGGCGAAAAAGTTGGGCTGACTGATTCTCTCTGTCGATATTTTTGACCTCTTAAAACGGAAGTGGGAATATTCACGTCTTTTTTACAAATGCTCTTTTGCCACTAATTACGCCACTAATCAATTTACTTGTTTTGTTACTAGTCTTGCCACTAATGACGCCACCAGTTGATTCACTAGTTTTGTCCTAGGCCTGCCACCACAATTGCTACCACTTTCGCCAGTGAGAACGGCCACAAAATTAGCAGACAAATACCAGGCAAATTTTATATAGGTTTGGTTACTGCTGAGTGGGTTTAAGTAAACAAATAGTAGGCGAAAACTGTCAGATTTTTGGCCAAAAAATCTGACAGTTTTAGAATGGAAAAAGGAGTGAGTTTTGAGTGCTGTTTTTTCTTGTGCACGTTATCTGCCAAAGTTGGAGAAAAAGCTGCAATATTATAACTTATAGTAAAACGTTTTAAAAAAGAAACCAGAGGGGGTGAGCCCCCTGGTTTCTTCAGTAAAGCAGAGACGACGTTGTTAGTAACTGTTGATTCGTTACTTGACGTCGAAGTTGGCGTCCCAGGTCTGCCCGCCAGGAACCGGCGCGCCGATGGAACTGCCGGTATTGCCGTACCACGACCAGGTGCGCTGACACTCCTCGAATTCGATGGAGGCCAGGCCCGAGTTGACAATCTCGAAGATGAATTCGCGAGTGCCGTACTGCGGGTTGCCGTTGTCGGGCGTGAACTGGCCACGGCTGATCAGCTTGAACTGGTAGTCGAGCGGACGTTTGACGTTCCACTCTTTCCAGGCGTACTGGTCTTCGGGCAGAATCACATGGATCTGCTCGCCGCGGCTGAGGTTCTTGAAGGTCTTGCCTTTGTCTTTGTCACGACAGGTCGTGTAGAAGACACCGGCGGCGCTGGCGATGGGCGAAGAGCTGCCGGCCTGCAGAGGCGCACGGCACCACTCGCATTCATCCAGCTGCGTGCTGCAGGGATCGCACAGGGCGTGCGCGAAGTGCGAGGTGATACCACTGCACTTCTGGCAGGCGCCCGGCACGTTCAGTGTGCTCTTGGTGGAGCAAGTTTGGCAAAGTGACATAAGTGCTCCTCCTTAGTTGGCGCCGCGAGTACAGCCAGTGCAGGTGCAATGGAAGGTCGGGCGATGGGTTTGGGGTGGCTCGAAGCTGGTCTCGTCCTGCTCGTCGATGAGACGCGCAGGCCTGACCATCGTCAGCAAGTTGCGGGTGGCAACCAGCTCGTCGTGATCGACCGGCTTGTTCATCTGGAAGCAGACTTCGAATTCTTGCGCCGGCGGCTTCAGGCCCGGGCCTTCGTCGTCGACGAAGCGAACGACGATGAACACCGAGTCAGGCGAGGCGTCGGCAAGCAACGGCAACTGGATGTAGCCGTCATCACTTGCACCGTCGACGATACCGTCCAGCAGCGAGGGCTGCACGTCGGCACTTTCGTTGGCGCTGACATCGGCCTTGGGGGCCGAGAGAGCTGCGATCTGGTCGGCGTCGCTGATGACGTTCGGGCTGGCGTTCTGATTGTCGTCGGCATTGACGCCGAAGACGAAATTCGAACCGCTGCCATCCTTCTTGATGTACTGCAGACCAGAGGCGACGTCGGTGCGCAAGACGAGCTTGCCGCTGACGTGCACCAGCATCTGCGTGGCGTGTTTGGACATGACGCGGATGGCGAAAGGGCCCTCCGGCATGCGCACGAACAGCTTGCTGCTGTCCGTGACCTGGTGGAAGATCGGGCGAAGCCAATCGACATCGGCACCGAAGCGGGCATTGGCTGCCGGCTTGGCGACGAGGGCGATGTCCACCGTCCGTCCAATGGTGTCTGTGATTTTCATGGTTACTCCTATAGAGATTTGAGTTCAAAAAGAAGAGGAGGAGAGATTGCTCTCTCCCCCTCTCTAGAAGGTCTCGGACGAATCGTGATAGATGACGAGCTAGAGCGCAGGCGAACCTACGCTCGTAGCTCTAGAAGCTATGGCTTACAGCCAACGCTCCTTCACGACCTCGCCGTCTTCCGTGAAATACTCGAACGGGGTGGGCTTGCCGATGGGGTTGCCACGGGCGTCGGTACGCTGCTCCATGGTGAGGAGACGCACCGGCGCACCGCAGAGGCGACGGAAGAACTTCAGAGTGTCGCGGCACTCCGACTGCAGAAGCGGGCCGAAGGTTTCGTCGAACTCGTGCTTGAGCGTCCAGCTGCCATCACCGAGTTTGCCAGTGTCCTGGATGGTGATGTTCGGCAGGCTGTGGTAGGCCGTGCGCATGGCGATCATGCGGCGAGCCTTGTGCTTGTTCTGGTCGAACGCAGCCACGATCTGGATGACCGTGCCCATGTGCTCAAGGGTCTGAGCCGGCACCGGGAACAGGGGCTGGCCCAGTTCTTCGTGATACGACTCCGAGGTTTCCTGCACCTGCGACCAGACTTGAACGACCTGCATCAGGTCTTCCAGGGTCATCGGATCCGGGTTCTCGAAGACGAACTTGCGGTTCCAGCCGTTCTTCTTCAGCGTCTTGTTGATGATCTTGATGATGCGACGCACCCACTCGAGGTTCTCGAGGTTGATCTTCTCGAAGAGCTCTTCGCCCATGAACTCGTTGACGAAGCGGTTGTCGTCGTAGTGACGACGCACTTCCATCATCTTGTCGCGGTTGCGGCGGACGACTTCCATCGTCTGCGTCTTCTTGCCTTCGACATATTCGCCGTCGGCGTTCTTGACGATGCGTCGCACCTTGACCTTGTCGATGCCCTCATCACTGCCGAATTTCTCGTCAATGAAGCGCCAGATGTTCTGGCCGAGAGCATAGGGGTCGAAGTAGCTGTTCACCGCCACCTGGTAGTGCATGTGCCACGACTGCGCCAGGTCGAAGCGGTACTCGAGCGGCAGGTCGACTTCCGGCTGCAGGAGAAGCTCCCGCTGCCAGTACGACGCCCAGCCTTCGTTCATGAACTTGGTCCGGCCCTGGGGCTGGAAGTAGCGCGAACGGTCGTGCACGATGGACATCATCATGCGGGCTTCTTCGGGCAGGTTCGGCGTGTTCTCTTCCTGCATCAAGAAGTGCAGCAGGTCGTAGGCCGGCTGAATCGGGTAGCGGCGGAGCGCCGACTCGATCACTGCCACCTGGCGTTCCAACTGAACCTTCTTCGATACTGAGATCTCGCCTTCGTTGATGATGCGACGGCGCAGGTCGGAGACTTCCTGACGGAGCTGCTCGCGCAACTCTTTGTCAGTCAGCTTTTCCTTGTTGGTCGCACCCCAACCGACGTGGTTGGAGATGGCATGGCAGGCATCGAGGAAGTGCTCGACACCTTCAAAGCCCCAGTCAGGGCTGTCGGTCAGAGCGTTGATCTTGTTGCGGTACTGAGTCAGCCGCGCGATGATCGACTCGGGCATGGTCTCCGCGAACGTCTTGTTGTTCGCGAAGAAGTCGACGTGCCCATGAACAGCGTGCGCCATTACGTGCAGCTGCATGGGGAGGGTGTTGGTGGTTGAGAGGTAGCAGATGCTGGGGTTCGTGTTCAGCACCATCTCATAGATGTGCCCACCGTAACCCTGGCGCCGATTGGCTTCTGCTTCCTTACCCTTGGACCAGTGCACGTAGTCGTTGGGCATGCCAACGTACGGCAGGGTCTGCGTGACGCCTTCGTCAGTGGTGAGGCGGTAGTCGATGGGGTAAGGCGCAAGACCCAGCCGTTTACTGGCTGCGTTCATGCGCTTGTCCCACATCATCAACAGCTCCAACTCACGGGCGTATTCGAAGTGATCGTTAGACATACATTAGGCTCCTTTTTGACGATCCTTATCCAGGATCTGTTTGAAGGCCTCAGGAACATCCTGCAGGGAATTGGCCCGTGCCATGCCGAGGTGTGCCTTGACTTGCGGCGGGAGACCCTTGAGGGCGTCTCCACCGAGTGACCAGCCGCCGCCACGTCCGCCCCACGAAGTTCCACACTCCAGGTAGCCGACATAGTTGAAGGGCGCCATGATGATTTTGGTAAACCATCCACGAATCGCGTCTTCGCCGTCGAACAGGTCACCGTCAGTGGCGTGGAACATGTAACGGTTCCAGACAGCGGCGGGATACGGACCAGCAGAATTGCCGGTGGTCTTGGACTTGGCACCGAACTCGGCAATGTTGTAAGCCAGCTCCCAGGCGGGAACAGCCACAGTACCGCCGGACGCGCCGATCTTGAAGAATTCTTCCTCTGTCTTCCAGAGGTACTCCTGCCCATCATGAGAGATCATGATGATGGCCACTTCCTTGTACTTCGTCTTGAGGAACATGACGCAGATGAAGAAGTAGGCCTTGGCGATGATCATGGGATCACCGTCCATCGAGCCGGAGCGGTCGAGGATGAGCTCAACCATCGCCTTGGAGTCGGGGTCATCCTTCTCCTCGATGCGATTGAAACGCAGGTCGGTCTTGTGGAACGGCACCTCCATCGTCGATGGGATGATGTCGCCGTTGCGCTCCTTGTTGAAGACGTAGGCTTCGATGCGACGCTGCAGGCTGGCGTGCACCGTATACGGTGCAGAGGTCAGGTCGGCGTGCGACTCGAGGAACTGCGTCAGCGTCTCCAACACTTCCTTGCGGAAGGCGTCGACGTGTTCAGCAGCCAGCGGGTCGGCTTCGTCGCCGTTTTCGACAGACGCGAGGAAATCGCTGACCTCGTTGTCCATCAGCACCATCACCGGCTCGGGGAACATCACGCCAGCGCCAGCCTTGCTGTACGCCCAGAACGTGTAGGCCTCGAAAACCGACTGGCACTTCTCGGCGAAGCCGTCGACGTAGTCTTCCGGACGGGCGTTCTTGAGAGCAGAAGCACGCTTGAGGCGAGCGACTGCCGTGGCGCGCTTGTCCATGCGCGACATCGGACCGTTGTTGGTCAGGCCACGACGCTTGTGCGTCTTGACCAGGGTCTGGGCGAACATCTTCTTGAGCATGTTCGGCAGGCCGATCGACTCGAAGAACATCTCGAGGAATTCCTCGAAGTCCATCTCGACGTAATCGCCTGCGCCCTGACCGGCCTTCTTGCCGCCGCCACCCTTGCCCGACTGGTCGCGACCAGGGCGCCAGATGGGCTCGCTTTCGGGCGGCACGGGAACGTTGATCTTGCCAGGGCGAGTGATGATCGGATTGTCACCGATGATGTCACCGATCTTGCCCTTGAGTTTGCCTTTCTGGCGCTCCTTGTACCGGTCGCGGTCGCGACTGGTCTTGTCACCACCACGACTGGGCGGGGTGATGGAGTTTCTGCCGGAACCGGCTGCCAGAATCGGTACGAGAGAATCGTCGCCGGGGGCGACAAAGGTGAAGGTGCTCCGAGGAGCTTCCACACCTTTCTTGTCTGTGTTTTTACGCTTTGTCATGACATACCTCCTGGAGGTTAACTCCGATGTTTGAACGACCTACAAGCTTGAGCTTGTCAAGGTTTAAAAAAAAAGAAGAAGCAAGGCAGGCGCCGTCTTATGCAAGACCCATTGCTGAGTCCTCCACAAAACGGCAACCTGCCTGCTTCCTTATTAATGACTGACTTCGCTCTACTTGCAGTGCAAAGAAACCAGCAGCTAGTCGCTACCTTTTAAGGGGTAGCGATTTCGCTGCTGGCTCTACGCGCTCAGCTCAGGGCTTAACGCTCGACCAGGAAGTCCGCGTTCTCTTCCGCTTCACGCAGCAGTTCCTCGGCCGACCACTCGGTGAAACCGAGGGAGACCAGGCGCTGCTTGGCGGCCGACAGCTTTTTGCGGTCATCGTCGCTGCGAGCAGACGACGAGGCGAACAGGCGAGCAGCGTTGCGCACGTTCTTGAGAACGAAGCGCTCGATGCACTTCTGCACGGCGTTGTGGCAGGTGTACGGGATGTCCTTGGCACCGTTCTCGACGATGTACTGGTTCACCGCAGCCTGGATTTCCGCACGGAACTTCGGCGCTTCGGCCGAGGTCACGCCCCAGTCCGGATCGCTTTCGATTTCGCGCATGAACGACTCGTCACCGCCAACGAGGCCCTTGGCATAACCTGCCGAGGACTTGACGCTGGAGTTGGAGGCCCAGGCACGGACGTTGTCCAGGTACTTCGCCCAGGTCTGCTGCGCTTCGTCCTGGAAGCCCTCGACGAGCGAGGACAGGACCAGCTTCTGCAGGTACTTGCGACGCACTTCATCCAGCTCGTTGCGGATGATGCCCATCTTGAACTCGAGCTTCTTCTCGTCGGTCTCGGTCTGCTTGTACCAGTCGCGGAAGGCCTCACGCAGCAATGCGGTGGTCACGGTGTTGCCGCGACCCTGGACGCGAGCGGCGACCAGCTGCATCACCTTGTTGGTCTCACGGGGAGACTGGCCTTCCAGGCCCTCGCGCTGCGAAGCGCGAGCACGCAAGTCGGAGACGGAGATCTTCATCCCCATGCCCTTGTCGCGCATGTTGCGGCCGTCGTAGGCGTCGACCTTGATGTTCAGAGGAACCTGGCCGCCCTTGTCGATGCGGGTGAGCACCTCCATGCGCGCCAGCCAGCTGAACACGTCGGGGTCAACCGACACGAACTCGGGGCTGTCCTTCTTGGCGAACTCGGACGAGTTCCAGAACTTGCGGATGACCTTCTCGCCCTGGCTCATTTCGAGCGGATACGGGAACCAGATGCGGAAGAAACGGTCCGCGTACGGCTCGTTTTCGCGCACCTTCATGAACTTGTCGTACTCACCTTCGTTCGAGTGAATGATGATGAGGCCGTCGAAGAAGTTCGAGCCTTCGAGCGGCGCCGGCAGCTGAACGCGACGGCCCTGCAGTGCCTCGAGCAGCACACGGTGCGCTTCCGGCGGGTTCTTCAGGCCTTCGGTCAGAATGACCAGACCACGGTTGCCCTTGTTGAAGGCACCGTTCAGGTTCACCAGCCGCGGGTCACCGTCAGCGAAGCGACCCATGTTGGCCAGGTTCTCGGAACCGACCCACTTGGCGATGTCGAAGTTCAGGGGCTGAACTTCGGCGACGTCGACGATGCCCTGGGAGCCAGAGAAGTCGTCGGTGAAGCGCATCGAGTCGATGGGGTAGTCGGCGATGGCGAGCGGCTTGCCCGGACGCTGGAAGATGCCCAGCACCAGGTCCTGAACCATCGGCTCAGGGGTACCGACGGCGTTGCGCGTGCTGCGCGGCAGACCCAGGCCAGCGACGATGGCCGAAACCAGCTCGTTGGGCTCCAGGGCGGCGATGCCGGCGATGGTGTTGGCCTGACCGCTGGCGGACAGGATTTCCTTGACCGAGGCGTTGAACTCGATCAGCTTGCTCAGCTCCAGCGACTCGAGGATCTCGACCTTGATGGCGAGAACGCGAGCAGCGAAGTCGATGGACGGGTCGTTGTCCAGCTCGGCGTCGGCCTGCTTTTCAGCGACCAGCTGCACCATGAAGAACAGGTTCAGCGGGTTGTCGTGCACGCGGCTGTGCTTCAGGAACGGGATCGGATCCGCGGTGCGGTAGAGGTTCTTGATGCGCGTGACGAAGTCGGACTTGCCGGCGCCCGGAGGGCCAATCAGAACGACGGCCTGCTTGTCGGTCTCACCGCCCATGGTGGCGGGGGTGAGGTAGGAGCTGGCCACCTGGTAGATGGAGCGCTCGACGCCGAAGAACATCGAGAAGGTGTTGTAGGCGCTGATGGTGTCGTCGCCGTAGATGCGACGGGTGCGGATCGTGTTGGCCTCGTTCTCGCCACCCTGCTTGATCAGGCGCAGAAGACGGGTCTTGGACGATTCGGTCTGACGGGGGTCCTTGCCCTTGGCGTGCAGCCAGGCTTTGAAGGAACCCTTGAAGGAAGTGTTGGTGTTCGTTTCCATGATTTTGTACCTCAGTTTGATAGAGTTAAGGAATGGAGCTCGTTAGAGCTTCCAAAGCTGGTAGTCGTTGAAGTACGTGAGCGCCACATTGCGGCAATGCTCACAGTACCCGAGCTTGGAGAAGCGTTCGAGAGCTTCACGACGCTGAGTTTTCTCGTCGTCGTTCAGTTCGATCTCGGACTTGAGAAGGCGGCCGAGCTTCTTGGCGGTTTCATCATTCAGCTTGGCTGAGATGCCCGCGGCGAGCTTCGGCAGACTGCGCCAGGTCAGTTCGACCTTTTCCGGAGCCTCGCTGCCTTCGAGCTTTTCAGCTTCGAGCCTTTCGGCTTCGGCAATGAGGTAGGGCGTGATCTGGCCTTCGACAGATCGGCGATAGACGTCGCGGTCACTGCCAGTCGTCGGCAGCTTCATCCACGTCTCGATGTCATGCAAGAAAGAGACGTCGACATCCTTTTCACGTTTCTCTTTGCGACCGCTGACATCAACCAGCTCGAAGCACTTCTTGTCGCCAGACGAGAAGGCACGGGCGTGGATGCGATAGCGTTCGAAGATTTCCGTGGCACGGCGGTCGAAGTCAGGTGCCATCACCTCCAGGAACTGGCGGCGCAGCACACGGCGATACTCCTCCTCGATCAGGCCGGCCTTGCCGTCCATAGAGGTAGGACCCTTGAGGTAGTCCTCGCAGTTCGTGAGGACTTCCTTTTCTTTGCTCGTCAGGCCAGGAGTCTTCTGCATCTGCACAATGCGTGCACGCAGGAACTGCAGCATCTCGAAGGTGCTGATGCACTTGTGCTCTTCGCCGTTGGCGGCGGGAGCACCACGCAGGGCCAGTTCGACAGCTTCCGAGATGAGCTTGAGCATGGTGGGCATGTTCAGCCCATACATACCTTCGTCTTCCCCGGCTTGTGCCCAGAAATGACCCACCGACCAGTTCACCACTTCCTTCTTCGGGTCGGCAGAACCGCCCGTGCTGAGAGGACGACCGAACCCGCCGCTGTTCTGCGACTGAGGCTGAGTCGGGTTCTTCATCTCGATGGTCAGCTGCTCGCCATCGTACATGCGAGCGCGGCTGACGATGTCGACATCGTGTTCCTTCTTCATGCGGCTTGTCACCGCCAGAAGGGCTGCGATTTTCAACGTCATCGGGTCGAAGTGCGGCTTGTCCCGCATGTTGTTGACCTGCTCCCAATACGCTGCCTCTTCTTCCGACACCGACGTGATGTAAGGCACGTTGATGGGGGCGAAGCGCCGCGTGAACTTGTTGGGGTCGGCCTGGTCCTTGAGGAAGCGGTCGAACGCTCCATCATTGGTCTGGCCGATCATCACGCTGTCGATCGGCTCGAAGCCGTTGCGTGAGCGGGTCTTGCCGCAAGAGTCTTTGCTCTCGTCGGCGTTGCAGCCGGCGGGGATGCGGCGGTCGTTGGTCGCTTCCAGCAGCAAATCGATCTCGTCGACCGATTCCGACTGCTGACCGGTGGCTGCCGTCGAGCCGAAGAGCTCGGGCATGTCGGTCACACCGCGGCTTCCCTTACGCAGGGCTTGGGCCAGGGTGCAGTCCTTCGACCAGGTCGAAACACCAAACTTGCGGCTGGAGAGCCGTTCAGCTTGGATCTCGATGTCGAGCAGGTTGGGCTCCGTGCCGTCCGCCAGGTTTTCCATGACCTTCGACCAGCAGACCTGACAGGGTTCGCCGGAGATGGCGATCAGGTCGTGCAGCGAGGGCAGGGGCTTCTGGCCAGGGAGGCACTGCTTGGCGCGGTGTTCCTTGGTCAGCTCCAGCATCTCGGCGATTTCGTCAATGCGCTCGGGAGGGAGCAGATTGAGCAGGTTGACCGGATTCTCGTGAACCGGGCAGTCCTTGACGGTGTAGACGATTTCCCCTTCCAGGCATTCCTTGATGGCGTCAGCAAGAAAGCTCTTGCCGGAACCAGGTCCACCTTTAAGGATGAGGGCCAGCCGCAACTGGTAACCATTAGCGGCGGCAGCGCGAAGGTGATTGAGGATGCGAGCGACAGTGCGCTGCGAACCCCGAACCTTCTTAAACGCTTTCCATGTCGGTACGCCCATCTTCTTGAGCATGGTCAAGTAGGGACGCAAAGTCGAGGGTTCGGACTTGATGTCCACTTCGCCCTTTGACTCGATTGCACGGACGAGTGTGGCAGCGGCGGTGTCAGCGATCTCCGGATGGTCCTTCAGGCGACTGAGGAACTCTCCGAACTTGATCGTTTCAACCACCACCGGCGCAAGCCCGAGCAACTTTTGAAGTTCGTGCTCGTTATAAGCCATGATGCCTCCTTTTTGAGAAGTTGGTCCAGCAATCCGCAATAAAGTGGTCTGCCGGGAATTACAGAAATGGGCAGCGAAAAACAACGGCAACCTATAAGGATGTCGATGCAATCGTTGCCTTAGTCAAAGCGCCTTGCTGAATTGCTGGTTAGAGGTTCAACGAGGACAGCGACGGAACTAGTAAGGAATCACTCAACAGGGAACAAGCGATTTGCTTGATGCGTGTCTTATGCGTTCTTGTGGCAGTCGAGACTCCGGTCATCGTCATTCGATTGATGTGATCAATGATGAGCACTTAGATAACTTCTCCGAGGCGTTGCCGGGGGTGGTTTCTAAGTCATATCCAGGGCTGTGCGAGGAGAAACCTTGCGAGGATGGGGTGCCTGGAGTGCTGGGAGTTCGATGCTGGGGGTTCGCGAGTTGAGTGGTTGGTCCTTGGGTTGTTTTTGGAATGACGATGAATATATTGAACGTATCAGATGGTAGCGGCGCCTCAAAACATTACCCGGACCTCATATAGCGGTTGTCGGGAGACTCTAAAGAAAAGGCTAATCGCTCTTGGAAACAGCCTTTAAGTGACTCATTGTCAAGGTGTTAAAGTGGCCTACCTGTCGTGTGTTACGTTGGTTATCAAGGGGTACGTGGGAAACCCTATAAGTGTTGTATTTTCGGGGTAGGCAAGGGGCCATAAATGATCCCTGAAAACCAGCTCATAACAAGGTTTCGGGGGATTGTGTTTCGTTAATGAGTACTCGAAATAACTAGCGCGGTTGGCGCATGAACTTGTCAAGATCGCAAAGATGGCCCGCCTTGCGCAGTTCTTTGGCGCTTGACATTATGCCTTGTTAAGGTTTTCTGAATAATCTCGCAGACCCTGAATAGACAAGGCTAAACGAGGTTGTTGGGAGGCCCAAAAGATATTTGTTTGACCGATAATTATTAAAAAACGGGGGCTTGAGTCTTCGGGCGCAAGTTATTCTAAGTTTTCTGCCAAAGCTAGCGTGAAGTGTAGCGCTAAGAACTCTAGGCACAAGGCTATGTACAACTTTTATGATCAGCCCTTGGTGGATGTTTAGTTACGTTCCACAGCCTTATAACGCAAATATGATTCGACAAATTGGTCTAAATCACCGTTCAATACGTCTTCGACTTGGGGGGTCTCGCACTTTGTGCGGTGGTCTTTTACTAAGCGATCGTCAAGTACGTATGAGCGAATGGCATTGCCGAAAGTAGCGGGTACATTCACACCTTTGACTCGGGCCAACTCTTCTTCTCTTTCAGACTGTTTAATCGCCAATAGCTTGGAGCGCAAAAGCTCCATGGCCAGTGCTTTGTTTTGTAGTTGACTGCGCTCTTGCTGGCACTTCACGGCAATGCCTGTAGCTTTGTGCACGATTCGCACGGCTGACTCAACTTTGTTGACGTTTTGTCCGCCGGCTCCACCAGATCTCATCGTGCCCACTTCGATGTCTTCGTCGCGAATTTCTATGACCGAATCAATGTCGTTCATAAGCGGTGAAACTTCGACTGCGGCAAATGATGTTTGCCTAGAGTCATTACCTTGCTTGAAAGGTGACTTGCGCACGAGCCTATGTACACCCTTCTCGCAGCTGAAATAACCATAGGCATACGGGCCGTCCGCTCTAAAGGTGACACTCTTTAGCCCTGCTTCTTCTCCGGCTGATTGATCGAGCAATTCCACTTTAAAATCGCGTTTCTCACTCCAGCGCAAATACATGCGTAGCATCATTTCGGCCCAGTCTTGAGCATCTGTTCCGCCGGCGCCAGCGTTTATAGTGACAATAGCGGAGCTATCGTCATATTCGCCCCCCAAAAGTCGAGTCAGTTCGAAGCTGGTTAGTTCTTTGTCTAATTTTGAAAGGGTGGTGGTGATTTCGTCGACTACTGATTCGTCGTCTTCTTCTTGACCCAGCTCAAGCAAGACCTGTAAATCAGACAGCTGCCTTTGCCAGTTTTCTTGCTGCTCGATTTGGCTTTTTAGCCGACTCATTCGCTGCGAGACTTTTTGCGATGCTTTTTGATCGTTCCAAAAGTCTGGTCTGAGGGTCTCTTCTTCGAGTGATTTTAGTTCTTGTCTTAAATCGTCTAGGTCAAAGATACTCGCCGACTTTCGTCAGGCGCTCTGCAATAGCTTCAATTTCACGTTTTAGTTCAGGTAAGGTCATGGTTTTTCTTTGGTAGATTTGGGCAAATTATTGATGGAGTCACTTAGTTCGAGCACTTGGCTTATTCAAGTCGCACTTATATTCGAATTTCTCTTATATTCGACAATTCATTATAGTTGGCTTTCAGTTCTCATGAGCACTAGCTTCAAACAATGAAACTATCATGACAGTACCGGTATGGCTTGATAACCGCACTCAGCAAGGTGACCTGAGCAAGCCGGCAATTAAGGCCGACATTGCCATCATTGGCGGTGGCGTAGTTGGTGCGGCATGTGCCTACCTGGCCTCACGTCGCAATTTGAAAGTTGTAGTTTTAGAAGCGGGTACAGTGGCTAGTGGCGCCTCTGGTCGCAATGGCGGCTTTGTTTTGCGCGGCATTCACACTCACTATAATTCGTGCGTGGCTCAATACGGTCGCGAGATCTCGCGTTATGTTTATGGCCTAGGCGAGCGCAATCAGGCCCTGATCAAAGATTTTGTTGAAACTAACAATGTTGATATTGACTACGATCCCTCTGGTTCTCATTTGCTTGCTTGTTCGCTAGAAGAGCTAGAAGAGCTTTCCCGCAGCTGTCAGTTGATGCACCAAGACGGATTTAAAGTCGATCTGATTGGCCAAGACCCGCTTGATCGGGGCTTCTATGGCGCGCTTTTTAATTCGTGTGACTTTGGTATCAACCCGGTTAAATTTGTGCGTGCTCTCCTTTCTATAAGCGGTGCCCAGGTGCTAGAGCAAGAAAGCGTGAGGCTAATTGAGAGTAGTGGTGCTGGTATCACTGTTACAGCCAGCAGTCAATCTGTCATTTGCGATCGGGTGATTGTGGCAACTAACGCTTACTCTCCTGGTTTCGACTCTTTCTTTCTTGACAAGATTCAGCCTGCTCGCGGCCAAATGTTAGCCACAGCCCCGCTCAAGAAGAAAATTTTGAATAGTCTTTGCTATGCCAATTATGGTTGGGAATATTTTCGGCAGTTGCCTGACCGTCGTTTGGTAGTCGGTGGATGTAGACAGTCCTTTTTAGAAGAAGAGACAGGTTACGCCGATCTAGTGACCAAGCCAGTGCAAACCGCTTTAGAACACTATCTCAAAGACCATTTTCCGGAATTAGCTGGAATTGCCATTGAATATCGCTGGTCGGGACCAATGGCCTTCACTCATGATGGCTTGCCTCTTGTTGGGGCCCTGCCTCATTTACCATCGGTACACTTCGCTGTTGGCTGCAATGGCCATGGGCTGGGCTATAGCATGACCCTAGCGGAGCGTGTGCTAGCTGTTGCTCTTGATAACGAGCCCCCGGGCTATTTTGATGTGGCCAGACCAACCATAGCAAAGGCAATTCAAAACGTTAACGACCAGAATCTCAAAAACAACGGCAAAGCCAACAACAACAAACCTAACGGCAAAACTAGAGTCACCGCCACTCACAATAAAATTGTCGCTGCCAGAATGACTGGTGAATTTGAAATCGGCCCTTAAACCGGTGAAGGATTAAGGGCCAGAATCAGGAGCTATTGAACAAGCTCTCGAAATAAGGACGATAGTAAGAAAGATAAGTTTTAGAGCCATTCTTCTACGCAATACCGTTTGCATTTAATACTAACTTGGGTAGTAATCTGAAGGCCCCGCAATTATTCACGGGAGTGATACCAAAGTAATCTTTTAAAAAGCACAAAAGCCCTGTCAGTTGGCTCAGAATCTGTGTTTACCACAACCCAGATCAAACCAATAACGGAGCTTTTGATATG
>Ga0172380_10002601_pt1 | contig 27212 bp, 52 predicted proteins | sample Leawe162metaG_FD_119747 | JGI IMG/M metagenome (GOLD analysis project Ga0172380, IMG submission 119747) | Leachate microbial communities from a municipal landfill in Southern Ontario, Canada - Leachate well 162 metaG | ecosystem: Engineered > Solid waste > Landfill > Unclassified | place... | reverse complement strand
GCCTTCGGAGTTACTGAAGCAGAGGGATGAACTACTGACCGCATTAACGCAACTTGTTCATTTACACGGTTGTGAACAAGAAGGAATAGAGTCAGGACAACCCACACCCGAACAATGGTATGCTGCAGTTGACGCCGCTGAAGCCGCAATCAAATCAACAGAGAGATGAAAAAAGAAATACCAAAGGAACATCAATTAGTTTGTCCCGGATGTGGACAAATATTGGACATGAGAGATATATCGGTTTTATCTCATGGATGGATAGAGGGCGATAGTATTGTGTGTTATCTTGACGAAGGTGAACATGCTATCCCCTACTCCGGTTCTCAGAAAAGGGGAGAGCCTATTCTTTGGACAAAAGACAAGGAGCCGATAAACTTAAACTAACGAGAGATGACAGATCGAATAATTGAAATAATAGAACGGCATAAAAATATACCATACGAACAGGGTAATTTTATCTTGACACACTCATGGGTGGTTGAAGTTGCCGCCGACATTAACGCCGCCTTCGAGGAGAGACTGAGAGAGGAACTTGTGGCTTATGATAAATGGATGTCACGTAATAAATGGGGAACGGGTAAAATATTAAGTCCCGAAAAATCAGTGAATGAATACCTTAAATCACATCAGCAGCAGCCGACAATCAAGGGTGCAGAGGAAATACTGCCAACTGATTATGATATTGCAATAGAAATTGTTGCGAGATTTTTGGCAAATCCACATCCTAAACAAAGAGCCAATTACGAAAGAGAAAAGAAAGCCTTTGCAAATGGAGCTATATACATGAGAGAGGCAGCCCAGCGTCTTGCCGCCCAGCAGGTAGCGGAGGTGACGAAAGATAATATCACAAACAACCGGGAATTACTTTTGGATATTCTTGTTCAGGTACATAAGTATGTGAGGCAGGAAAATATGTTTGTAGAGACTGAGTATGTAGGTGTATTTCAGGAGTGGCTTCGTAACCAAATAATAAACATAAAGCAATGAAAGACTTAGGAATAGTCAACAAGAAGGGTGAACACATGATTCCGTCAGGAAAAGCGAAAGCATCTACCACGCCCATCAGCGAGCGCTATTATTCAAAAGAGGAATACGATGAACTGAAGAAGGCGTTAGCCGACATTAACGCCCTTCTTGACAAGCTGATGCCAACAGAGGAGGATTTTAATGAAGCAGTAAAAACTAATCTCCCTTTGTTTATTAGGTCAACAAAAGGCAAACTGCAATATCCATATGTTAGTGGTCATGCTCACACTGAGATTGAAAAGCATTTTGGACATGAACTATGGTGGTGGTTTCGCAGCAGGATGAAAGGGACAGACAAATGACACTTTACATCTCAGAAAAAATTAAGGCGCAACTGAAAGAACTTTTGAAGCGAACAAAAAACTTTGAATTTTCATACGGTGACGTTCGTTACGTGGCAGTCAACGGTAAACTAACTGCATGGGATATTCAGAATAAACGTCTGTGCAAAATAATGAACTGGAAATGAAAACAATTAAAGTTAAACACGGAGAAATAACATTTTGTAATTTAGTTGCGCAACATATTCAGCCCTCTGATTTGATAAACAAAATTTCTGATAAAATGAAATATTACTATCGGAGAGGGGATAGATATTTTTTTAGAGGAACATTTGGGGAAATTGTTATTAGCGGCCATGCTAAAGAGTTACAACTATTGAAAATAGGCAAAGAATATATTATAGAATGTGAATATTGAAATAAAGAATTGAAATTCATGACCTACGAACAAATGTGTCGTTATATTGTAGCGAAAGAAGGGTTCCCGGACTGGGATATATTTATTTCAATGTCAAAGAGCAGAAGGGGCCCCCTTTGTCATACACGACAAATATGTATATTTTTGGGGCGAATGTTTTTTAAATGCCTTAGTTATTCAGAGCTTGGCAAATTATTTCTTAAAAAGCATAGCACAGTTATTAGTGCAATAAAAACAATTGCTTGTGAGCGGGAATATAATAAAGAACTTAATCAGAAGCTGGTTGACTACATTGATGATATTAAATTAATAAATAACACGCCTGATACAATTCCTGATATTGATGTCATCTCTGATAGTATCACTCTGATAACTGAGAGAATGCGAATAATTGCAGAAGCCTATTGTCAGTTAACGAATAACCAAATTATTGCTATAAAATAGGTTGTTTTTGAAATGTTAAAATATGTTAAATCGTCAATTTCATGACAAAAATCATAGTTTATTAAGTTTTCTCGATGTAGATTTGATATGTAATTAAAAACGAAAACGATGAAAACGATTGCAAAAGACATTAAGATAGGTGACGTAATCAAATCACCATTTTCACCGTTCTGGGGTAAGGTTATAGAAATTACCTTCACTGATAAGAAAATCACATTTCATGTTGATTTTGTAATTCACACCGATAAAAGTCAAATTGGTAAAAGATGGGGCTATACATTTTTCAAAACAACGAAAATAGTTACAAAGTAAAAACGAAAAGCGATGAAAGAATTAGATGTTAAAAAGATTTACAGCGACAATCTAAAGAGCGTTGGCGAAATAGCCGCACACCTCACAATGATTGAAAGTAAATTACTGAGTGCAATTTGTATTATGCAATTCGTAATTGAAAACCCTGATGACACTGAGGTAAATTTAAGAAGTATGCAGAAATTTGTTGACCAATTCACAAAGTCATGAAACTATATCATGAAAACAATTAAAATAATATTCAAAATTAGCCTTACATTATTTTTTGGAGGCGGAATAATATTACTTATAACTGCTATCATTTTTGCATTAGCCTACGGAGGTGATGCGGTTGTCCCATTATATTCATTTATTGCATCATTATTTTTTATAACGATACCTCTACTTGTGATTATCTCGGGAATTATTGCCTACTATAAAGATATCATAAGTAATATAAAAGAACTTTTAAATTGGATAAAATCATGAGCTTACCAAGTTGTAACCAATTAGCATCTTACTCCGCTTATCTCGGAAGTCATTATGCTTGGGATAACGAAGATGAAAAAGACCCGTGTGAAGGTTGTGAAGGTGCTAACCTGAGTGATTGTTGCTCTGCCTCAATCATGTTCAGTGACTTATGTAGTAGTTGCCGCGATCATTGTGGCTCATGCTGTGATGACTGTGAAGATAAAAAAGAATACGATAAACGAAACAAATAATGGAAAGCGAATACATTAAAGGTTTTAAGCCTATTAAAATTGAAGGTGACTATTATAAGTTAGATGAATTTATTTCTTATTCTGGTCTGAAAAACCTTAAAAAATCACCGGCACATTACCGGCAGTATAAGGACGAGCCGTTAGATGTAGAGACTGAGGCAATGGCCTTCGGCAGTGCTTATCACAAGTATATTTTAGAGCCTGAAAAATTTGAGACTGATTACTATGTTTTTGAAGATGATGCTATTTGTGGGGCAATAGTCGCAAAAGCGGCGGCAGATGGCAAAGAGATTGTGAAGGTCAGGGCGACGAAAGAATACAAGCAATGGGCGGAGAGTGAAATGCGTATTATCGGAGATCGAAAGGTAATTGAGAAATCTGACTTTCAGAAGATAAAAGATATGAAAGAACGGCTTTTCAGTCATTATTATTGCCGTGCTTTACTGTCTGGTGGTGAGGCTGAATATTCAATTACTGGCAATCTTCAGACGGTTGAGGGTGACATAAAACTAAAAGGCAGGCCGGACTATGTAAAATTAAACAAGCATTTTATTGTTGACTTGAAAACCACGTTTGACGCATCAGAGGACAGTTTTACGAAGGCTGCGGCTGATAATGAATATCATATTCAAGCTGCTCTATATTCAGACCTAATGGAGTTAATAACAGGTGACGAGCGGGGCTGGACATTTTATTTTATTGCTCAGGAAAAACGCAAACCGTATGCTTTTAATATTTTCGAGGCTTCACCACAATTTATCGGTCAGGGACGGTATGAATACGAACAGCTTTTGAAACTTTATAAGATGTGTATTGATAATGATAAGTGGCCAGGATACCAAGTATTTTGTGAATGGAAGTCAGGAAACATTGAATTAAACTTACCCCGATGGGCTATTCGCAGTATTCTTTTTTATAATCATAAATAATTTGATTATTTTGAATATTTTGAATATTTTGATTATCTTTGAAAAAAAAGAATATGAAAAAATGTTTTAAATGTGAAGAGATTAAGCCATTAAGTGAGTTTTATAGGTGTCATACAATGCGGGATGGACATTTTAATAAATGTAAAAAATGTTCCGCAGTGCAGAGTAAGGAATATTATAATAAAAGGAAATTAGATAAAGAATGGGTAAGAAAAGAGAGATTGAGGCATAATGAAAAATATAAAAGATTAAAATATCGCAATAAATGGCACGACAAAGAAAAGGCAATGAAGGCCGTTAATTTAAATAATGAGAGATTCCCCGAAAAATATAATGCCAGAAATGGATCTAAGATCATTAAGTCGCCAGAGGGAATGGTAAAGCATCATTGGTCATATAAATCAGAACATTATAAAGATTTAATATTTTTGACGCCAGATAATCATGTTATCGCACATAGGAATATAATTTATGATAATGAAAGATATCAATATCGAACAACTGATGGTATCTTATTAGACACAAAAATATCGCATTTAGAATATATTGAAAAATTTTACAATCATAAAATCTAAAAACGACATGGAAACATTACCAGCAGAAAGAAAAGTGCCGACACTCCAGGAACTTATCGGAGGCGACGTTAATTTAAAGAGTAAACAAAACGACCTTAATCTTTTGTTGAATACTAATCCGCCTGATGCGTGGCTTAGGGAACATCCATTGGCAAAAGGTGTAAAGTATATTCCTATCGAAAGAATAGAATATATGCTGACAAGTATATTTCAGAAATGGAATGTAGAGATCAGACAAGTGCAAATCATTGCTAATTCGGTTGTCGTAACGGTGCGATTATACTATCAGGATACTTTGTCAAATGAGATGCTTTGGCAGGATGGAATAGGAGCTTCACCTATTCAGACAGACAAGGGATCAGGGGCAATGGACTGGAATAAAACGAAAAACGATGCAGTGATGAAGTCTGCTCCGGCTGCCGAAAGTTATGCTGTGAAAGATGCTGCTGAAAAAATCGGTAAATTGTTTGGTAAAGATATGAACCGTGCCGATAAAATAATGTATGATACACTTCCTGTTATTGAAAAAAGAGATAAATTAGAGGACTTAAATAACGAAACTAAAACCGAATAAGATAAATGAATAAGATAACAGGAATATACAAAATTCAAAGTATAATTAAACCAGAACGCATTTATATTGGGAGTGCTACTGATACAAAAAATAGATGGATTGTACATAAGATGCATTTAAGAAAAGGTGACCATCATTCGCCAAAACTTCAGAGACATTATGATAAGTACGGAGAAAATGATTTAGTCTTTTCTCTTATTATCGGATGTGATAAAGAAGATTTAATTAAAATTGAACAATTTTATTTAGATACTTATAAACCCATATTCAATAATTGTTCTATTGCTGGAAATACACTTGGATTTAAAATGAGTGATGAAACAAAATTAAAAATGAGTAAAATGAGAATGGGACATCCTGGATGGAATAAAGGAAAAAAATGGTCAGAAGAAAGTCGGGCTAAAATGAGTATTGCAAGAAGAAATAGACCGAGCGGAATGTTAGGACATAAACATTCAGAGGAAAGTAGATTTAAAATGTCAATAAAAAGTATAGCACGAAAACACCGTCCCGAAGTTGGTGTTAAAATAGGAAATGCATTAAGGGGTAAAAAAAAATCAGCACAGCATTGTTTGAACTTAAAAATAGCACAAATAAAAAGATTTAATCAATTAAAAAACGTAATTTAAATTAAATTGAAATGGTACAACGCATTAATGTAAAAGTAAATTTGATGGCACTGAAGGCCGTTACACAATGGCAGGATGGTGCAAGCGGGCCGGTAGAATGTATTATCATTCCTATTGATAACAACTTCCTTTACCGGGGCCAGAACGGTCTCTATCTTGATCTTACGGCCTTTCAGATACGAAACCCTAAAGACGGGCAAAAGGATACTCACATTTTGAAACAGAGTTTGCCAAAAGAGGTTTATGAAACTTTGACTGATGAAGAAAAAAAGGCTATGCCGATTATGGGTAATGCGATGGTTGTCGAAATTGCAACAAATGAACCAGCTCCACCGCTTGACAGTAAGGCTAAACTGCCTTGGTGATGGCAAAGCTCTACATCGGCGACAACGAAGCTCAGAAAACGAGCTACGAACACGCGATTGAGGACAAAGAAAAGGTTAAGAAGTTCGCATCGCATGAGATACGTGACAAGTGGGGACTGCGTTTCCGGGCTTTTACAACTTTGATCTTCTTTAAGACCGAGGAGCTGATGAGAGAAAAGCGCGAACACTACGAAATGTTATACGGAGAAAGCAAAATAATTAAGCCAAAATTCAAAACGAAATGAAAACAAAATCAATAGGTTTTATTTGGGCAATATTTGCGATAGTAATATTGGCAATAGATATATTTACAAAAGAGGATTTGAAAGTAGCATGTTGGGGGTGTATAATAATAGCTAATGTCTACTTTTCAGCGGCAAAAAGAGAAAATAAGGAATGAAGTATTACGCCACAAAGAAAGGCAACTTTCGTATTCACAATCGCAAGGACTTTGAGACTGAACTGAACGCTTTGCCCGAAGGCCGGTACACTATTGAAGTTAAGAAGTACCGAAAGAACAAAAGCGTCGAGCAACTCGGATATCTCTTCGAAGTTGTTTATCGTAAGTTTCTTGAGGGTGCTATCGAGCAGGGATGGGAACTTGCAAACGTGGATCAGGTCGATGCATGGTGTAAATCTATGTATGCAAAGACTGATCTTGTTAACCGACATACGGGACAGATTGTCGAAGTTCCTGAACTTAAACGTGACATGAATACTTTGGAAATGATGACATACATTGACAAAATTATTGCTCATTGCCAGGAATACTTCGGGGTGGAAGTACCAGCACCACTAAAACAGGCGAAAATAAATTTTGAGAATTGAAATAAGTTTTTTATATTTGCAATACCAAATTAAATGTACGATGAATAATTTTTGCAGATTATTAACTCTTAAAATACCCCGTTACGGGCTTAAATTCCTTCAGGTGGAGCGTACACTCCCAGGGCCTGAGGGTTTTTTTGTACCGGACGGGGTTCATTTTTACAGTTATGGCAAAAGATAAAAAGTCAATTCTTGTTTATGCCGACTGGATAAGCATATTTGAAAAACTTGAAGATGCCGAAGCTGGAGTGTTAATTAAACATTTTTTTCGTTATGTTAATGATATGAACCCTAATGCACCTGATAGATTAACGGATATTATTTTTGAACCAATAAAACAGCAATTGAAAAGGGATTTAAAAAGGTATGAGGCTATCTGTTTGAGAAACAGAGATAACGGAGGGAAAGGAGGCAGACCAAAACAAAACCCAAATAAACCCAAAAAACCCAGTGGGTTAATTACGAACCCAAATAACCCAAACGAACCCGATACTGATAATGATACTGATAATGATACAGAAAAAGAAATAAATATATTATTTGATGTTTTTTGGAATTTATATAATAAGAAAGTAGGGGATAAAAAGAAATGTGAAAAAAAGTGGAATAGTTTTAATGATGAAATAAGAGAAAAAATAATTGATACGTTACCCGCGTTTATTTTAACAATAAAAGATAAGCAATTTCAGCCTTTCCCTCAAACATATTTAAATCAGGAACGGTGGAATGATGAAATAATTATCCCTGCTTTATTCGTGCCGCGATGAAAATAAAATCAACAGTTACCAACTTATTATATGACTTTGATGCGAAAGGCAAAGTAGATGAAGAACGTTATACTTGTCCTGAGTGTTCAGCACACCGTAAAAAGAAGTCAGATAAATGCTTTGCATGGAATACAAAAGATAGCATCGGTTATTGTCATAATTGTGGAGCTTCGTTTTATGTATTTAAGCCTGGTGAAGAAAAACAGTACATTGTTCCCGTTTGGAAAAACTTAACTGAATTAACCGACAAAGCAGTTAAATGGCTTACGGGTAGAATGATCTCACAAAAGACGCTGAATAAAATGAGGGTTTATTCTGACTTTTTGTGGATGCCTCAGCATAATAAAGAAGTTGATGTTATATGTTTTCCTTTCTTCTTTCAGGATAATCTGGTTAATATAAAATATCGCGGGCCGCTTAAATCATTCATGTTAAACTCTGGTTCTGAGTTAATATTTTATAATCAGGATGCGATTTTAAATAATACAAGCATTATTATTGTTGAGGGCGAAATAGACGCACTATCATTTATTGAGTGTGGTTTTGATAACGTCATCTCAGTACCAAACGGGGCTAATATTAAAATGGAGTATTTTGATACATACCATGAACTTTTTGAAGATATTACAAAAGTTTATATTGCAGTAGATCAGGACACAAAAGGTATTGAATTACGTGACGAATTAATCCGCAGGATTGGTGCAGAGAAATGTTTTATTGTAAGTTTCAAAGACTGTAAAGATGCTAATGAATATCTCATTAGATACGGTTCTGATTTTAATGATTTAATAAAAGATGCAATACCAGTTCCGGTAAAGGGTATTGTTACTATTGATGCGATTTGTGCCGATATTCATGATTTATACATCAGTGGTGTTAATCCAGGCAAGATACTTAATGAACCGTTTGATGAATTAATAAAATGGGAAACTGGGCGACTTGCAATTGTTTCAGGAATACCATCGTCAGGAAAATCAGAGTTTGTTGATTATATTATTACAAAAATGAATTTGTTATACGGATGGAGAGCAGGGTTCTTTACACCTGAAAACTTTCCATTGAAGTATCATTATGCAAAGATTTTTGAAAAACTGATAGGTAAAAAATTCAGTTCATCAGTGTCGAGTGAAATGGAGTTTGAAATGGCAATAGACCATATTAAGAATAATTTCTTTTATATTATGAACGAAGATGATTGTACAGTTGATACAGTAATTAGGACGGCCAAAATATTAGTTAAGACACGCGGAATAAAGGTACTTGTTATTGATCCATACAATAGACTGGAGCATCAATTCAAGGATAGTGAAACTCAATACATAAGCCGATTTTTGGATAAGTTATCTACGTTTGCGCGAATGAATGATGTGTTGATATTTCTCATTGCACACCCGCGTAAAATGGATAAGGACAATGAAGGTAAACTGAAAGTCCCAACGTTATATGATATTAACGGCAGTTCAAATTTTTATAATAAGGCTGACTATGGATTTACGGTTCACCGCAAAACAGACAAACAGAACCTTTTACTAAATGAAGTTACTGTATATTGGCAAAAGGTAAAGTTTAAATATCTTGGTAATGGAGGTGCTTCGGAACTAAAATACAATTTTGTAAACGGTAGATTTCAAAAGGATACGAATTGGGATAATACGAATTGGCTGGTTAAGAGTGCTGAACAAAAAATAATTAATTATACTGAATCACAATGGGAACAGAGAGAGGACGCACCGTATTAGAGAGCTATAAACATCGTGCCGCTAAAGAAGTATTAGCTTCGTGGTTAAGAAGTGATTTTGATGTGGTTAAAGAAGCTGAGTTTTCGGCTGATGGATGGAAATTTATTTCTGATATTGCTACATTTAAAGATGGTCATGTGCAAGCCTTTTATGAAGTAGTTCATAAACACCCTATTGATGCAAAGAAACTTGGCAGGATGCAATATTATTGTTTTTATAATCAACTTGAATTACTTTGTCACGAAGTTGATGCCGAATGGATACTTTTACAAGTCGAGAAACCTGACAGAATAGTTGATTTTACATTTGATTTAAACATGATTTCAGACGCAAATAATTAATGATATGGAAGAGCAAATAAAGTTATTTAATGATGTAATAGAATTTATTTATGTGGCCAGTGTAATCGGATCAGGCTATGAAAATGATGTGGCAAAATTAGCCATTGAAGACGGGGTTGCTTATCGCGCAGCCCGAAAGAATATGCAAATTCATTCGGCTATTATCTTAAAAATAAATGATGAATTTAGTGGGTTCTTTACGTTTCAGGTTAATCATGAAGCGAAAGAATTTTGTCTCTTGCAGTCGGCAATGGATTTGAATAAAAAGGACAAGGCTATTTATAGCCAAATGGTTTTAGAGATAATAAAACAAAACACGTTTGGTTATCCTATGATAATGACTGTTAGCACAAAACATGATCTTGAAAGACCAGATGTATTCGAGGCACTTGGTTTTATAAAGTATCTCGATTTAAGCGGTTATGCATATATGGTTTACGGTACATTGGAACAGGTAAGATTAAAAAGATTGGCACATGCAACAATGACAAACGCATGGCTAACGACGCGTGCCGACTGGCTTAAAATGAAAAAAGAATGGAATGATAAGATTGAGGCAGCAGGCACGAAGTATAATATTCTTAATCCTAAGTTTGCCTCACGCGACGGTTGCTGGCAAGGCGGGGCAGGTATGTCAAATATTGTTTTGTCAAAGAGAACAATAGACGGAGACACAATTAAACACGACACAAGCAAGTCGCTTAATGGAAATGCTTCGGTACTTGACCCTGTTGCTTGTGAGGTAATACTCAGGTTCTTTATGCCAACAGACGGTAAAAGTGTATATAATCCCTTTGGTGGTGGTGTCCAGTTTGGATTTATAGCCGGTAGTTATGGATACGAATACTTGTCAAGTGAAATACGACAAAACCAATGTGATGCTAATAATATTCTTTGCCAAGATTTTGATAATGTTAAATGGGTTAAATCAGACAGTGCAAAATACATTCCTGAAAAGAAATACGATCTTTGTTTTTCGTGTCCTCCGTATTATAAAGTTGAGGAATACCTGGACTATAACGGCGAAATACCCGAAGGGGAACTTAACTCAATACCGACGTATGAAGAATTTAGAGATACATTGTTTTCAGGTTATTTAAAAGCTATTGAGGCTTTAAACGATAACTGCTTTTTTGTTATAATGACTGGTGACTCGCGAGATAAGAACGGTGCTTATTATGGCTGTGAGGCTGAACATGAATTGTTTTTTAAGCAGCAAGGACTTCATATTTACAATAAGATTGTTTATCTTGAATGTGAATTTACACGATTAGCACAAGCAAAAGTGACGCTTAATTACCGTAAGTTCCCAAAGAGAGAACAGAAAATACTTGTATTTTATAAGGGCAATATTTCAAAAATAAAAGACCTTTATGCTCCGATTGGAAGGTTATGAAATACTTTGACAGTCCATATAAACAACTTTCACGTAAAATTAATACTTGGTGTAATTACACTCAAAGATTAGATACTTACGGTTGTGGCTGTCAGCATGATTGTAAATATTGTTATGCGAAGGGACTGTTAGCATTTCGAGGACATTGGAACTCAAATGAACCTGCAATAGCAAACATAAAAACAATACGAAAGGCTATAAATCAATTAACTGTAAGCGACGTTATTAGGATTGGAGGTATGACCGATTGTTTTCAACCTATTGAGAAAACTCATAAATTAACACTTGCAACCATTAAGCTATTAAACAATCATAAGATAAACTATTTAATAGTTACGAAAAGTGATATGGTTGCCTCTGACGAGTATTTAAACGTTTACGATAAAAAGCTGGCACATTTTCAAGTTACTATTACATCGACTTCGGTAAATGATTATGAAAACGCACCACCCCCGCAAAAACGGATCGATGCCATTGAAAGGTTATATAATTGCGGCTTTGATGTGAGTGTAAGATTAAGCCCGTTTATTCCGCAAAATATAGATTTAACAATTTTGAATAAAATAAAATGTAACAAAATATTAATTGAGTTTTTAAAGATTAATCATTGGATCAGAAAGCAATTTGATATTGATTATTCAGAATACTCATTAAGATTTGGAGGTCATGATAATTTACAATTGGAACGAAAAATTGAATATCTAAAAGGGGTACAATCATTCAGTCAAAAGTCAGTGGGTGAATACGTTTACGAACATCATAAATATTTTAGCAATAATTATAATTATAATAAAAACGATTGTTGTAATTTAACGTTAAATTTAAGTCCTGAACCACAATTAAAATTAGCATTATGAGAATAGACGCTGCACTTAAATCAATTGAAGACGAATTTTACAGAGCATCTGATTTGTTTCCTGAATTACATAGTAACCACGAGGCTTATGCTGTTATTAAAGAAGAATTAGATGAGCTTTGGGATGAAATAAAAAAATCAAAAGACCTTCGCGGGAGTGAGCTTATAAGAAAAGAGCTTATACAAGTTGGTGCAATGGTTGTCAGATACTTAAACGATTTATGCTAACTCCGTCTGAAAAACTTCGTTTTGTCCTTAATCGCGGCAAGTTAATACGATCCGGTGACGAATGGATATGGACTGCCGCACCTAATGTTAAATGTTATGTTCGCGAGATGCGTGAAAAATCCAAATGGACTGTGATTGAATTTATTTACGAAATATTGAGAGATGAAAACAGAATTAAGAAAAGTTTATGAATGTGAACATTGTAGTAAAAAAATGTTTTCTGCTGGAGCAATGGGATACCATGAAAAGTGGTGCAAAAAAAATCCTCACAACCAACATAAGTGCTTTAAACTTTGCCGATTTCTCGAGATGAAAACAGTAGTCGATTGGAGCGACGGAGAGGACGGACATTATCACTATGAGTTCAGATGCAAAAGTACCGGACAATATATGTATTCATATCATCTCGAAAAGCGAAAACTATACGCATTTAGGAAGTTGCCAATAGATGCTAAAAGGATGCCTCTTGAATGCAATATGTTTCAAGAAATGAGTTATGATGAACAGTGTCAGAGATTTGGATTATGAAGAAAAAAACGTTACCTCAACTTAAAAAGAAAGCGCAAATACTTTTCAATGCTGCAATGAGAAAAAAGTTACCGTATTGTATTTCATGTGGTAATTCAACGGTTATATTACAAGCCGGTCATTATTATCCTACCTCAACGCACGATGGTCTGAGATACGAAGAAGATAACTGTTGGCCTGAATGTGTTTGGGATAATTGTTTCAATGAAGGTCATTTAATAAACTACGGTGAAAATTTGCGCGAATTACTTGGCCCTATGCGATTTGCTGAATTAGTAAAAAAGGCAACTGATTATAAAATGAACGGTCACAAATGGTCACGCGAAGAATTAGAAAACATTATTCAAAAATATTCAACTTAAAACGAAAGACATGGCTAAAATTGCAATTATCATTATCGTCTGCACCTTCATTGCATGTGTGGTGCTTATGCTTATCGGTCTGGTTGTTAACCAGCACGACGATGACACTGTTTACCTGGATAGTTTTTTGGATCAGTGTACGCCTACGGAAAAGAACAAGGCACTTGCTCGTCGGGAACTTGATATGCTGAAATACAAAATAACCTCAGATCGTTTCAATGAACTTTATCGCAAGTTTTACGATAAGTTTAATGCCGGAATGGAATGACTGCCGAAGAGGGTCGCGCGGCTTGTGGTATATTCGGTTGTATCCGAGGACGTGAAGATTCAAAACAGAAGTGCAGATATCCTATTAAGATGTACGGTACTGTGGTAGTTACTGACAGTTATAATCTATTGTTTAACAACACCTCTGATGAACTTGTATTCTTTCGGTTGCGATATGTTGAAAGTTTTTATGCTTGGCCCGAAGGTAAAAAGTTAATAAAAATACCTCACAGATATAAAAAATTTGTAAATTTACATCATGAAAACCAAAGAGGCATGGCTCATGTTTTTTATGGTTCAGAGTATTCCGGACTGTCATATTTATCTCTTATCACTATCCTTTTGGCAAAACTGATATGAAAACCGCAATCGTATGTACTTATATTTCCCGTCAGGCGCAATTAAATAACACGCTTAACTCTTTTAAACAATACAATCCTGATGACTTTGTGGTTATCGTTGTTGACGACGGTTCTCCGGTTGATATTATTTTGCCCGAACTACCTTTTAAGGTTGATATTTTAAAACTCAGAGACAAGACTTGGCACAATACCTGTATTCCCTTTAATTACGGGTTTATTAAAGCTCTCGAGTATTCGCCTGACATTGTTATAATTCAAAACGCTGAATGTTTGCATAACGGGGATATTTTGTCAGAGGCAAAAAAGGTCACTGATGCGAATTATCTTTCGTTTGCTTGTTATTCTTTGGCTCAGGGTGAAGCTCCGGGCGTGACAATTCAAAATAAAGCAGCTTCGTTTAATGATGAAAGTTCATGGTACAATCATTCTATTTACCGCGCGACTGGTTTTCACTTTTGCAATGCGATAACTGCCGAAAACTTAAAAAAACTTAACGGCTTTGATGAGCGACTTTGGGAAGGCATAGCTTATGAGGATAATATGTTCCGGCATCAAATCGGAAACTTAGGTTTGCGGACTGATTTTATTGACGAGCCGTTTGTTTACCACCAGTGGCATGACAGACCTTACGAGATTAACGAGGACTTGGTTCGCAGGAATTATAATCTTTTTATTTCGATTGAAAACGAAACGAGTTATCGGGGTATTCATGTTTTAACACCTGACTTATAAAGAATAAAAAAATGAGCAGACCTGATTTTCCACATTGCATAATGACGTCTTCAATGATAGATCATATCAGGCAAGAGCAGGATTATTATGACCATAATCCTGAGCATTATGAAAGGCAGCAAGAAGAAAGAAGACAGGAATATTTGCGTGAACAAGAGGCAGAAGAACCTGAGTGTCGTGAATATCAAAATCGTAGGGAATATGAAAGACAAATGCAACTTGAATATGAACAATATCTTATTGAACAAGGAATAGAAAAATGATTTACGATTGTTTCATGTTTTTCGAGAACTTGGAGTTATTAGAACTTCGTTTGATGACCTTAAACGAGGTTGTAGATCGCTTCGTTTTGGTCGAGTTGGGTGTAACTCACATGAACGTACCGAAACCTTTGCATTTCGAGAATAACAAAGCAAGGTTTGAAAAATATTTGCCGAAGATAATTCACGTTAAATATGACACAATTCCTTATAACGGCTACAGGCAAATGGAGGTTGATAACCGCAATCTCATGGCTGAAGGTTACGCCGGAGCTGCACCTGACGACTATATTATAATTTCTGATGAAGACGAAATCCCGTTACCCGAAGGAATTTTAGAGGGAATTAACGCAGGCTGTCAGTGTTTCGCAATGCGTCAAAAGTTGTTTTATTACTTTGTGAATTGCATGGCGGCTCAGCAATGGGACGGATGTATGGTTTATAAAAAGAAACTTATTCCGTCGCCGCAGTGGATCAGAGACCGGCGCGGGCAAGGCGAACGAACTATTTTAAACGGCGGTTGGCATTATTCGTTTCTCGGCTCGGTTGATTTGATAATGAATAAACTCAGTCACTTTTCTGAGCAGCAAGTGAATACCCCTGATGTAAACAACGCTGAGAATATTCGGCACTGCATGGAAACGGGTGAAGATATGTTTCACCGGACTGAGTGGTATGCTCAAAAACGCTTTTTAAGACGCGATGAACTTGACCATCCTGCTTTGGATGAATGGCTTTTGAAATACCCTCATAACTTTAGAAATGTTAATGGATGTTAAAATGAGAGACGACGCAACACATCAACCGGTACTTTTTGAAATTATCAGGCACACACATGGATCTATTTTGGAACTTGGTGCAGGTGAGAGTTCAACCGAACAAATACATGAACTTGCGAAAGACCGCAATATCCTGACAGTTGACGACAATCAGCAGTGGCTCGACAACTACAAACATTTAAAAACTGATCAACATGAATTTGCATTATTTAATGAAAATCTCTTTGAGATTTACGGTCATGAATGGTCTGTTGTATTAGTTGATTTAAGTACATGGGAGCAGCGTATGTGGGCAATATATAAACTGAGATATTATGTTGATTACATGGTCATACATGATGCCGAGGGAAAAAACCTTGGGAGATTGTTTAAATTTTGGCGCGAATACCGCGTCACTGATTTACCTATGCCAACAACCTTAATTGCGAGTAATAATTATAGCCTTGAAGATATTCACATTGAAGGCGCAACAATCGTAAATCATGGATGAAATTAAAAGTATTCACTATGTTCTTCAGGAACTAATGCGGCGTTACAATGAAGGTTTTGCCGTTGCAAAGGATGACATCATGGAGTTATGTGTTGAATACGAAATAGATAATTTCTTTGACGAGGTTAATTCAATACTCGCAAAGCTGATGCCAGTGGGGACTATTGGCACGGTTGAATATCCTTTTGGAGAAGTTGATATTACTTGAACATTTTGATGAAAATTGCGTAAATTTGTAAAAATGGCAATTTGGCATATAATTCCGATAAATGATTTAAAAGAACATGAAGATAGTTCAACGTGCCATTGTCATCCTGAAGTAAGTATTGAGGATGGAGATATGTTTATTGTTCATAATTCGTTTGATCGTAGAGAATTGAAAGAAGATTTTGTTGAGAACATAAAAGATAGACTTGAAATTGAATTAAAAAATTAAGTATGAGAAGAAAAGATCATTACGTTCAGTTTTTTCATCCGGAGAAGTCTCCGCGAGCATTTGTTTCAATTACTGGTAAATCCTATTCACCTAAACATCAAAAGGATCAAGGTAAAGTTGTTTGGGATAGCAGCAAAAAGGGAACATTTAAGGGAGAAGTTCGTAAACTAATGACAAAACCAGAAAGAAAACCAGATCGAAATGATACGTTGTAAAAAAGGTAAATGCACTGTTTACTCTAAAAAGGGCAAAAGACTGAGTAAACCGATGAGTAAAAAGAAAGCCAAAAAAAGACTTTCCGAGATTGAATATTGGAAAAAACAATAACAATGGGGAGAAATCAAAATACAACATATTTTCATACTACTCTGGCAGCAACAGCAACGGCAGATCAAATCCTAAAGGATTATGAAGAATTAAAACAATGGCAATATGTTGCTGAAAAATATAATGTATGCCATGCTTATATCATTAAGATAAGGAAAAGGTTAGGAATATTTAATCCAACTCTGACAAGAGGTAAAAATTACGGGGGCTTTGGTTCTAAAATATCACATAATGGGACAAAGCATATTGATTTTAGAGGATATATTGTTGTAGGAAGATATCATCCAGATAATGACAAAGAAGAAGTTTGTTATGAACATACATTAGTTATGGAAAAATATCTTGGCAGAAAATTAGAGCCTGGAGAAATTATACATCACATTGATAATGATAAAACGAATAATTCAATAAGTAATTTATTCCTTTGTAATCATTCCAAACATAGAAAATGCGATTTATCAGCACAAAAAGTTTGTTATGAATTATATAAAAATGGAATAGTAGAATTTGATTATGAACAAGGTATATATAAGATACGAAAAATTAATTGAGTTTTATAAGCACAAGGACAAGTAATGGCTGAGACTGAAAATGAAGATATAGAACTAACAGCCAAACAAGAAAAGTTTTGCTATGAGTATTGTATAGATTTAAATGCAGCTCAGGCGGCTATTCGTGCTGGTTATTCGGAAAATACAGCCCGTTCTATGGGATGTCAGTTATTGACAAATATTAACATTAAGGCAAAAATTAAACAATTTCAGGACAATTTGGCTGAAACAGCGGGAATTAGCAGATTAAGGGTTTTGAATGAACACATGAAAATGGCTTTCTCGTCAATTGCGAACCTTCATAATACGTGGATTAAACGTAAAGACTTTGAGTATTTAACAGAAGATCAAAAGGCTTGTATCGCTGAAATTGATACAAAGATCAGAACCGAATATCAATATGATCCTGACACGAAAGATAAAGAACCGATTTCAGTTGAATATGTCAGAATAAAACTTTATGACAAACAAAAGGCACTTGATAGTATTTCAAAGATGTTAGGGTTTGATGCTCCGACTGCATTTATAGTAAATATTCCTACATTACCGGACGTTATTATTAAAAGAAAAAATGGTAATTGAGCAGATTATAAGTGAACCACAAATGAAGGTGCTTTCATCAACCGCACGTAACAACCTGTTTCTCAGTGGTGTAGGTGCAGGCAAAACATTTTTGGGTGGGGTTATTTCACGAAGGTTTATTTCATCATTTCCTGAGGCACGCGGGTTTGTGGCGGCCAATTCTTATGACCAACTTAATACAAGTACGCTCTTTCGCATTCGTGAATATTGGGCTTCAACAGGAATGACTGAATGGAGTAGAGATAATCCTTCAGGTGTTTATGTTTCAGGCAAAGAACCTCCGCCACAATGGATAAAGTGTAAACGTAACTTTGATCGCTTTAATAATATTATTTCGTTCTGTAACGGTGCTTTAATATTTACCGGATCACTTGACTTGGCGTATATGCACGCCGGGAAAGAGTTTTCCTGGGCAATACTTGACGAAACAAAGGACAGTCGCGAAGAAGACATTAAAGAAGTTATTATAACACGTTTACGGCAGTCGGGTATTTATCTTGTCAATGGAGAGTTAAAAAAAGAGGGCACAATTCAGCAACAATTTAACCCTTTATATATTTTAACCTCACCCGCGAAGGTAGATTGGATAAATGAATGGTTTGGACTTGAAAAGTATATAGACGAAATTGCTGAAAGGATTTATTCTGAGACAGATTTTTTCTATAAAGAAGATAATGAGCGATGTATTGTAATTTCTTCAACTTATCATAATGTTCACAACGTAGGTGAAAATTATATTAACAATATAAAACTGAATAACACCGAAGAGAGGGCAAAGGCCTTGATATATGCAAATCCTTTCACTCAAACCGGCGGAGAATATTATTCATCATTCAACCGCTTAACTCATGTCGAACCGTGTAATTATGATCCTCAAAAGCCTATTCATATAACATTTGACCAGAACTCAGTGCCGTATAATTCGGCAAGTATTTGGCAGTTTGAGCAAAAAGATAATATTTGGTGGTCTTATTGTATTGATGAAATAGCTTTAGAAAACCCGCGAAATTCAACCGAGGAAGTATGTGAAGAGTTCATGATGCATTATCCTAATCATAAAACCGGACTTTATTATTATGGTGATGCTTCGGGCAAGGCACGTTCAACAATGAATAAAGAGTTTAAGCATCATTATCAGATAGTTGAATATAAGTTACGGCATTACCTTGTTTCAGGAAGCAATAGAACAGCAACACATAATCCTTTGATTTTAAAAAGACGTGATTTCATTAATAAGATATTTGAGGACAAATTACCGATAAGAATAAGGTTTGACGAGAGATGTAAGCACATGATCAATGATATGATGTTCTGTAAACAGGCAGTTGATGGTACAAAGGACAAACACATTGTTACTGATAGACTTACGGGCGACAAATATCAGAAATGGGGTCACATGAGCGACAATTTAGAGTACATGATTGTTGAGGCATTTAAAAACTATTATGAAACTTAATAAATTATAATTTATACGCTTTGTACTTGGCATTATTGAAAGTAAAAATGACAGTTGAATACAAAATAGTGAACGGAAAGTATGTTGAAGGTTATTTTTTGACATTCGAAGATATTGAAAAACTTATTCGTTCGTTTCAGACTTCCAATCCTTTGGACGAAAAGCATATGAATATTGAAAAAGCATTAGATGAATACTTAAGCCATGAATAAAGAGCAGGGACTTGCACAGTTGACAAAGATTGTCACGGATAACATTACGCACCAGGACTATAATCGCGTTACTGACTTAGCAGACACTTACTATAAAATGGTCAGCGGTGACGATATCTCTGAACTTCTGCATCGGATAACACGACGCGAGACAGAAGAAGAATACGAAATGCGTAAACTCATCACAAACTCTGTCATACCTCCGACGTTAGCCTCGACAAAGTTGCCGTTTCAAAAGACCGTACGTACAAAGGCAAAAAAACGTATAATCAAATGGGATAAATCAGATGACGAAAAACGCAAAGCAGAATTTGAGGCGTTTCTTCAAAACTACTGGGGCGACGCTTCACTTGAGAAGTTTCTTGAATATGCTTTTGTTGACTATAACTATATTGATCCTAATGCGTTTCTGATTACTGAGTTTGACGAGTTTGACGCTCGGAAAGAAAAAGCAAAACCTTACCCGTTTATTGCGACTTCTGCGCAGTGTGTGATGTTTGAGATAAAAAATAATATTCTCATTTATCTGGTCGTTAAACTTCCGATAAAGTACAAGTTTGCCCCGACAGACGAAAAAGAGAGTGACGGTGTGAAGTACACTATTTATTTGGGAATGGATACGATCACATTTACTCAGGTGTCGCGCGCTGTTGTTCAGGAAGGCGAGATTATTGATATTGGCCCTGTTAATTACCTGGTTGAATACTTTGAGCCAAAGAACACGAAAGTTCCTGCACGACGGTTTGGTTACAAGCGCGATGCTGAAACGCAGGGCCGCACGTTTGTTAGTTGCTTTCATGACATTTTGCCTTATCTGAATAAGACACTGAAGATTGACAGTGAACTTGATTTAACGGCTGCGATGTGCGCGTTTCCGCAGAGATTTATGTACGTTCCTCCCTGCAAAGATTGTAACAAAGGAAAACTACCTGATGGGAAGATATGCCCTACCTGTAATGGTTCAGGCAAAGAGTCCTTTCATAATTCCACGATGGATGTTATTACTTTGGACATGCCGCGCGATGTGATTGACATTATTGATCTTGAAAAACTTTTGGTCTATAAGTCGCCTCCTATTGAACTTTTGACGTGGCAAAAAGATTACATTAATGAACTTCGCGCGAATGTGTTTTTAATGATGTTCAACAAAGAACTTTATACTAAGGACGAAGTAGCGGCAACAGCTACGGAAAAGGTACTCGAAATTGATAATCTGAATGATACTTTGCGCCCGTTCGCTCAATCACTCTCGACAATGTGGGAGTTTATTGTAAGGGATATTGCTGCGTTTACGGATTTCGGCAAAGGAATTTATGTTGAGCATCTTTACCCCGATGACTTCAAATTTAAGTCTCAAACAGAAATGATGAACGAACTTCAGGCAGCAAAAACTGCAAATGCTTCGACCTCGACCATTGCAAAGATTGAGGATGACATTAATGAGAAGTTATATGCTGATCAGCCAGAAGATTTAAAAATCATTCGTATTAAAAACTCATTCAATCCGTTCCGGGGATATAAAGAAGAAACTATTGACTTGCTTATTGCACAAGGTTTGACAACGCGATTTAACGCTGTGCTTTACGCAAATATAGAGAGTATCTTCAATGAACTCGAACAGGGAGTACCGGAGCTTTACGAACTGAAATATAATCTCATTCTCGAAAAGGTTAAGGCAAAGGTTATTGAATACATGGCAACAATGGACAAAGAAAGCAAGCCTGAACCTCAGTTGAATTTAAGTGGGGAAGAAGAACAGCAAATGGAAGGTGAGGTTTCGGGAGGCGACAATACGAATTTGCAAAAGTAATCGATAAGACATGAAGTTCACAATCGTTCTTCCGTCATTTTTGGGGCAATATGCAAATTGTGCTTCACGACGACCCGAAAAACTTTGTCGTGCAGTTGACAGTATTATTGCTCAGACGTTTCAGGATTGGGAGTTACTTGTCATTGCTGACGGTTGCGCTGAGACAGTTGAAATAATGAAGCGTTATACTGATAAGCGTATTCATTGTCATCTAATACCCAAATCCCCGATGTGGGACGGCAAACCGCGTAATACGGGTATTGAAAAGGGCAAAGGTGATTACATTATTTATATTGACGGTGATGATTATTGGGGGGATGATCATTTGCAGGGAATAAATGCTAATTTAGCTAATTATGATTGGGTTTATTTTAATGATTATCTCTGTAACCCTGACGGCTCAGTAACTATGCGAAGCTGTAACATAAAACAACTTGGAGCGAACGGCACTTCAAACATCTGTCATAAAAGGAGTATGGATGTTCGTTGGGGTCACAGAGGTTATGCTCATGACCATTATTTTAATCAGAAACTTTTATTTTATAAGAACCATGCAAAGATTGAGGCGGGTGAATATGTGGTTTTACACATGCCAAATGGACCTGACCTTTAAAAATAAATAATATGAGTGTAGCGGCTATTACTATTACCTTCAATCGGCTTGACCTCACAAAGAGGACAATAAAATCGTTTTACGAAAAGACCGGGGTTGACTATCATTTATTTATTGACAATGGCTCAACAGACGGAACTGTTGAATGGCTCGAAGATTATAACCGCGTTCTTCTGGGCGAAAACTTAGGAATTGCAACAGCATTCTATTATGGTGTTAATCTTTTAAAGGATTATGATTACATTTTGAAACTCGATAATGACGTTGAAACTGTCACTGAGGATATGATTGCTAAGTTAGTGAGGTTCATTGAAATTGCTGGCCCTCATGCTGTTTCACCGCCTGATTTAATGATTGATCCTGCATTTTATCCTCAGATTTATTCACGAAAGAAAATCCAGGAATACGATGTGCAATATACATCGCACACGGGCGGAGCGTTTCAACTTGTACCGACAAAATACTGTCTGCAAATGGTCAATCAATTCACGGCCCTCAAAGGTGGTGACATGACAATCGGATGGTATTACAAATCAATTCACTGTCCTCCGGCTTACCTTTTGAATTTGGGAATGAACCACATAGGGCTAAATAGAAGCACACCAGTTAAAGATTATATATTTTGATATGGCATTGGATTATAAAAAATTAAGTATAGAATTTACGGCGTTACTTAACAAGTTTTTTCATGAACATACAGAAGATGAAATTGAACAAATACTTAAAAAGTATGATGATATGGAAAATGAGGACGAAGATAAATTAGAGTTTCTTAAAAGAGACGTGAAGCCTTATACTTGCCCCATATGTGGTGGCAATGGATTAGTACCAAATGGTTTTTATAATCAAACATCAGGACAATGGGGCACAACGAGCACAACTCCGGAGACTTGCAGAAGTTGTAATGGTACGGGAATAGTTTGGGGATAATTAAATGAAGTATGACCTTATTATAGTTGCTGCCTCAAAGGATGCCGCCCTGCAAAAGATGACGCAGGAAGCTATTGATAGTTGCCTGGCCGATCATGTTCAGGTAAATGTAATCTTAGTTGAGACTTTTAAGGAGTTTCATTATCGCGGTGTAAACACAACAATATTTTATAACGGTGAATTTAATTATAATCATTGCCTGAATTTAGGATTGAAACATCGCACGGGAGACATTCAGATTTTGGCAAACAATGATATTATTTTTCAAAAAGGCTGGTCAACAATCGGGGACACAATGCGAGCGCAGGGTTATCTCTCGGCCTCAGCACTATCGAACCATCCACGTCAAAGGATATTTAAAAGAGGTGACTATGCTTATGAGGGTTATGAGATTTGCCTTTACATGACGGGCTGGTGCATATTTTGTGACAGTAAACTTTGGAATATTATCGGAGAACTTGACGAAAGTTATCAGTTTTGGTATTCGGATAATATGTATATCAACCAATTATCAAAGAATAAAATACCTCATTATTTAATTTGTAACGTTACTGTTTTACATTATATCAGCCGCACACTTAATAAGGAGGACTTTAAAACAAAGATGAAATTAACCGATGCCAGAAGAAAGGACTTAACTCATGCCGAAAGAAAAACTATTCACAAGTCTCATCGCGCGCATTTATAAGAGGAATTATGAGGATATCGGGATGTTCTTTTTTGTCGAGGCACAGCGACAGATCGTTCCTGCGATAACAATTGAACAGGCTATTGATAATTACTTTCGTTTTTTGGAAGTGAAAGATTTTAACCATGACAGTGCCGTTGCAACTTACAGTAAATTGAAACGTGAATACTACCAATCTCAGAAGCCATAATTAAATAAAACAAATAAGCAGCAGCAATAGAAAAAGAAGTATTAACAATTAAAAACAGAAAAAGTATGAAAACAAACATTAAACTTGGTGACGTTTTTTATGTATTCACTAATTGGGGAATATGTAAGGGGCGAATTAGCGAAATTACTAAAAGCAGTCAGTATAGACTGAAAATTGACATTGATCCTGAAAATATGGATAAAGATCATGGATTTTATTACTGTGAAGATGAATTACATAATAGTTTCACAGACGCGATTAATTATGAAGTTCAGATGCAGATGCAAAGTCAGATGAAAGGAGGGGTAAGATGAAAACAATTAAAGTAATTCACTATCCAACGGGTGGTAATAGAACCACGGAAATATTTGAAGGCAACAATGTTAAAATAATTGAGGCATATTTACATGAACTTACCAATAAAGACATAAGACAAGATAGAATATTTGGAGCGACAATGGATGTTGGTTCTAAATTGCATTGGGTTATTCTTATAGAAATAGACGAGGAGGTTTATCTCGCGGGATTGAACTCTAAGGTTTATGTTATGGTTGACGGGAAAACCGTCGCTTCTTATGAATCAGTTATAATTGATTAAATAAATTTACTGCTGCTTATTTTATGAAATATGATTAAATTACCCAAACGCATAAATGATGTACTGAAACGCAAGGATGAGTTTCTGAATAAGCGTGAAGTGATGCTTGACAAAACATCTATGCGAATGCAGGAACAATTACTCGCAAAAGTTCTTTCTGATATTGTACCTAAACTTGACACGAAAGGCGGTAAGATACAGCGCACACTTAAAAACTATCAGTTATTAGGACAATTAGATAAGGTTTACAAAGACTTCGACAAGGTTCAGAGGGTTGCGTTTGTCAAAGAGATAGGTGACGCGACCAAAGGACTTGCACTGCTGAATAAGGGTTATTTTTCTGCGACGTTAGGGGCTTCACTTCCGGCTCTGTTTGAAAAGATCGCTGCGGATACTTACGCGATAATGGATATGCGTGTAGGGTTGAAAGGCGGCGAGATTGTCTCAGGCGGATTTCTCGAATCGCTGATAACAGACAGCGCCTTACTTACCGAGTTAAAGAACTTTATGGCCAAATCGGTTGCAGGACAAATTAAAACAAAGGAATTTATCAAAGGTGTAAATGATATAATCGTAGGGGTTGAAGATAAACCTGGAGGCATACAGAAACAGATTGACCGTTTTGCACATGATTTATATATGCAATTCGACTCGGCGGTTAATAACGAGATGGCTCAGGGTTTAGGGATGAACTCATTTCTTTATCAGGCAGGTATAATTGAAACAACGCGTGATTTTTGTGCTGCTCATGACAGTAAAGTCTGGACGCGCGACGATGCTGCAACGTGGCCCGACTGGACGCCTTCGCAGGGCGACTATCCTGCGGGGTACGTTATTAAGCAGAAAAACGTAGATGAAATACCGAGTTATATTGATTACCCCGGTTACGCGCCCTTGATTGACAGAGGTGGTTATCGTTGCAGACATCGTATAGCGTGGATCCCCGAAGAACTGGCAAATATTTATAGAGAGAAAGAAAAAAAAGCTTAAAATAAATTTTTATATCAGAAATCATGGTTTATTACAAAAATTTTATTATGTGAATAAAAAAATGTAATTTTACAAAAACATTTTTGAAATGGAAGGAATAAAGAAAATTGAGTGTATGGTTAAGGGCAAAGTCTTGAAACTTGCACCCGAAGCATTTAAGATAGCAGAACAATATTTCGGTGCTGAGAAAATGGATGCACTGAAAATAAACAAGCCGATTGAGTTATCAAAACCGATCCTTATTCCAAAACCTATTCAGATCAATAAACCGGTTCTTGGTCAACCTATTGAAAAGACAGCAGAAGTACCGAAAGAAAAACCTACGGAAGTCATTGCTGAAACAGTTGTTGAGCCTATTCTCAATAAAGTTCCTGCCAAAAGAAAGGTTGTTAAAAAGGCAAAGAAATGAAGGAAATAACTTCACGAAAGAACGGGTTTACTCAGTTTGTCACCGACGAGGAGTGGCAATGGTTAGTTAAACGTCACCGCGCGCGAGATTTCACAGTTGTCGAGATGAAACCTCCGAAAATGCTTTCATTGCCGAAATTACTCACAAAAGAAATAATCAAACCAAAAACAGAGGGTAAGGAAATACCTAAAACCAAAAAGACAAAGAAATGATTGATACTGAACAGAAAAAATTGAATGGGTTTTTTTCCAAAACCTTAAAGATGGAAGCAGAGGACATGGCCAGCCTTTATAATGAAGCCGGGGAGCTTGTCTCCTTAACCGCAGCTGAAAAAGCAGATACTTCACGAGTTGCAAAGCTCAAAGAGGATAATGACAGTCAATACAAGCGAGGCCAAAAAGAAGTGGCAAGTAAGTTGGAGACGAAGCTGAAGGATAAGTATGACATAGAATCCGATTTAACGGGGATTGAGTTAATCGACCATATTCTGAGCGAAGAAGTAAAAAAAGTAAAAGGGAACGGAGAGGATATTTCCGCGCATCCTGAATACGTTAAACTCAAACTGGAAAACGATAAGGCTCTGAAAGCAAAAGATAAGGAATGGCAGAAGAAACTTGACGAAGTTGAAGTTACTCATGCAAAACAACTCATCTTCTCAAAGATCAAAGACCGTGCTTTTGCTGAACTTGATAATTTAAAGCCTATTCTTCCGGAGGACAGTAGAAAAGCGCAGAAATGGAGGGAAAAATTCATCGAAGAGTTTAAAAACTTCGAATACCAGGAACAGGATGGAAAATTCATCATTATAAAAGACGGCAAACCTTTGCAGGATAGTCATGGTTATACAAAGAGTTTTGAGGATCACGTTAAAGAAACGGCCTCGGACTTCTTTGAATTTCAGACTGCCGAGCAACGTTCATCTGCTGGTAATAAACAGGCGGATGGCACAAATGGTAAAGTTGTCGTAAAAGATGAAGCAGATTATGTTCAAAAAACAAGGTTAGCTAAAACCCCGCAGGAGAGAATTGAACTATTAAATGCTTACGAACAACTAACTAAAACAAAATGAGTGAAATTGGACATATTGACTGCGGATACCTGCCGTCTATTCAAGCTAAACAGGAAAGAATATGGACAGATCCTATTCAAAAAATAGACCTTATAGCTGATGTAGATTCAGTAAAGGCTGTACTTGAAAATCAACAGGTAAATTTTACTGAGATACTCG
>Ga0172380_10002600_pt1 | contig 27214 bp, 31 predicted proteins | sample Leawe162metaG_FD_119747 | JGI IMG/M metagenome (GOLD analysis project Ga0172380, IMG submission 119747) | Leachate microbial communities from a municipal landfill in Southern Ontario, Canada - Leachate well 162 metaG | ecosystem: Engineered > Solid waste > Landfill > Unclassified | place... | reverse complement strand
TCAAAGAACCTGCTGCAGTTAGGCCAGCCCTGAGAGTAGTGCTGGCATACCAGTCTTGAATATAGCCCGTACCGTCGTTTCGCACGCGGAATGCCGTGTTCGGATCGCTCGCGTGATCCTGTATCACATAGGCAACCGGGACGGCGCCGGTCGGAGTAGCGGTATTGCGTCGAAAATAACCAGAATAGCTATTCGACGACATTCCGTAGACAGCATAACTATTTGTTGATGCTCCATACAGTCCATAACTATTTACAGAAAGTCCATATACACCATATCCATTATCAGACGACCCGAGAACACCATACAGGTTTGTAGATGTTCCATATACACCATAATTATTTACGGATGTACCGACTACTCCGGCCGTGTTCGTAGAACTAAAATAACCGCCATATCCATTCGTCGAAATTCCAGATACAGAGCGGTACGTCCGCCCATACACATTTAAATACAACGCATTGCTATCTGCCGTCCAGGTCGAACCATCGGCACTTGACGCTCCGAACCCAGCGCTTGACGTCGTGTCGAAAATAATATTACCGCCCGTTGGCGCAACGGAATAATAGACAACAAGCCAATACGTCGTGCCAGAGACGAGCGTCTGCGAAATTGAGCCGATCTGTAGTGCCTGATAACTCGTCGTAAGCGACCCAAACATGATCGATTGCCCGGCATCGATCAACGCACCAGGCACGCCAGCTGCATCGGCATAGAGCGCGCCCGTCAAAGTGGCCGTCAGGTTTGTCAACGTCGCGGACGACTTGACGCGAATATCGAAACTGCGAAACGCGTGGTTGCCACTCGCTGGAACTTTGACAGCGACGTATTTCGTCGCCATCGTGTAATCGGTGCCGGTCGAAGCCGATCCATCTTGCAGCGTGGAAGCCGTCTGCGAACCATAGACCGAGGCGTAGGATTCCTGGTCACACGTCACCACATGCGAGAACCCACGCGCCGCGGTAGCAGTCGATGTGAATGTCCCAGGCGATGTAACAGCCGCAACCGTCAACAGGCCGGTGCTCGCATTGAACGCGAACCCACCGTTCGTTTTCGCCTTTTGGATGCCCAGCGCGTCCGTGAAAAACCCGACGTAGCAGGTTGTGTCAGCAACCTCGTTTTCGACAGTCACTTTCGGAGTGGCCCAGCCTGGATCGTCGGCACCGGCCGCAAGCACATAGTCATCCGTGCCCAGTGGAAGTCGCGCCCATTTCGGAGTCGCGTTTCCGACCATCACATCGCCGCGCACCACGGTATCCGCCACAGTGTCCGTGTGCGTCGCAGACAAGATCGTGTGCGCCACGCTGCCAGCAGGACCAGTCGGGCCAGTCGCTCCGGTCGGTCCGGTCGGTCCTGCCCCGGTCGGCCCAGTGTGCCCCGTAGGTCCGGTGTTTCCAGTGGCACCAGTGGGTCCGGTATGTCCATGAGCTCCGGTCGGGCCGGTGGATCCGGTTGCTCCTGTCTGTCCGGTCGCTCCCGTCGGACCGGTATGGCCTGTCGCTCCGGTGCTTCCGGTCATGCCGGTTGAACCCGTTGCTCCCGTCGATCCCGTTCCGCCAGTAGGACCGGTGTGCCCTGTGTGGCCGTGCGCTCCACTTGGTCCTGTTGGCCCAGTCGCTCCGGTGCTTCCCGTCGGTCCGATCGGGCCTGTTTCACCGGTCGCGCCGGTATGGCCCGTCAATCCAGTTGCTCCGGTGTGTCCCGTCACACCAATTGGCCCTGTAGAACCAGTAGACCCAGTCGCCCCGGTCAAACCCGTGGCGCCTGTATGCCCGATTGGTCCCTGTAGACCAGTCGGTCCGATCGCTCCTGGTGCACCTGGGATGCCCGTCGGTCCCGTGACCCCTGTCGGACCCGTCAAACCGACGGGACCAGTTGATCCAGTGTAACCCGTCGGACCTGTCGCGCCGGTTGGACCTCTAACTCCGGTGGCCCCGGTTTTTCCCGTGGCTCCGGTATGCCCGGTCACCCCCGTCATCCCGGTGTGTCCGGTCTGCCCTGTATCTCCCGTTGCGCCAGTGGCACCGGTAGGACCAGTCCCTCCGGTAAATCCCGTTCGGCCTGTGGGTCCGGTGTGGCCCATCAGTCCAGTCGAACCCGTAGCTCCGGTTGATCCAGTCGATCCTGTTGGGCCTGGATCTCCGGTTGCACCGGACGGTCCGGTGTGCCCTATCGGTCCGGTCCCTCCGGTCAAACCAGTGTGGCCTGTCGGTCCGGTATGACCAGTGTGCCCATGATCTCCGGTAGCACCTGTCGGCCCTATCGGTCCGGTTGATCCGGTGACACCGCCGGAACCAGTCGGCCCCGTTGGTCCCGTCTTGCCTGGTGTGCCATCGAGCCCGCGAACAATCTGACCAATGAAACACGCATCATTGTCGTGGAAGTTCCCGACGCCATAGCTCGCGAGGCACGACACCGGATACTTCCAGTAGCCGGTGTCGTCGGTGACGTAGCCGTGCACCAAGTAGACGAGATACGAGAGATAGTCTCCGAGCTTGTAGATCGTGACCACGCTGCCGACGGTGCACTGCTGAATCCAGCTTTCGATGTTACCGAGATCGCCGTCCACATCGCTGACGTACATGTTCCCAGCAAGCGTTGGGTCGGCGTTGTCGAATGTAAAGAACCCATTCGCTGGAAAACCCACCGCGGAATCGTAATAGAAGCGCAGTGATCCGCCTGCCGCGCCCGGATTGCCAACAGCTCCTGTCGGTCCTGTCAGACCTGTCATGCCCGTCCGCCCGGTGGCGCCAGTCAATCCCGTCGCACCAGTTGGGCCTGTCCTTCCGGTTTCTCCTGTAGCGCCCGTGGCGCCCGTCTGGCCGGTCTTACCAGTAGGACCTGTGGTTCCGGTAGCCCCTGTCTTCCCCGTCGAACCTGTGGCTCCTGTGAGACCCGTATGGCCTGTTGGCCCTGTGGGTCCGGTCGGCCCTGTCCCACCGGACCAAGTGTCCAAGAAGTCGGCGATTCCCTCGATGATAGTGTCCAGCGTCTTCGGCAGCGGCAACCAAGCCTGCGCAGTCTCCTTCACCTCGCCGGTTGAGTCCGCCACGTACGCGCCGGGAGCTCCGAGTGCGATGCGCTGCTGCGCGTCGAGCGTCGCGTCCGCAACGATCTGAATCTTGGCGATAATCTGGGACTTGGTTGACACGCGTGGTCGGCCTTTCCCTCATGGCGCGAGGGCACGAGGCGACTCGCGCCGACAGCGGGCGAGAACTACTAGGCGACGGTTCCGACGAGCCAGCCGCGGATGATGTTGCCCGCGGCCCAGTCGGTGCCACCGCCGGCGTTGTCGATCGTCAAGACGCCACCCGCGACGGACGGAGCACCGGTCCAGGCGATCCGCGTGTAGTTGCCGACGGCCGTCAGGATGTCGACGAAGTACGCCTTGACCGCCGTGCACCCGAACGAGAACCGGATCTCGCCCGCGAGCACGTCCTGCGCCGTGACGGCGTACTCGAACGGGAACAGTTGGCTCTTTGACGCCGCGATGGCCGTCGCGCGAGCCTGGTACACGCCCGGCTGCCCGCCGGCGATCGCGCATGTGAGGGCCGAGCCCGCCGTGATGTCCGCCTGGAGCCGCGTGTAGCAAGCCACGTACCACCGGCCGTCGCCAGCGCCGCCGTACACCTCGGCACGGATCCGCAGGCCGATGACCGTATGCGCGTTGATGCACGCCGCGAAGGCCGCAGCCATGAGGATCGTGTCTGCCTCCTCGGCACCCGCGCTCGATCGCAGGAAGTCGTCCTGGTCGACCACAACGTCTCGCGCTTCGATGGCGGCCAGCGCGCCGGCGCCGATGCTGAACGTGTACGAAGCGCCGTCCGCCGGGCGCTGTGCCGCGCCACCGGCGTCGAATGCAATGACGCACGAGCTCGGGACGCCCTTGTCGACCACGAGGCCGGCGACGGCACCCGCGAGTGCGTTTGCCGCGTCGAGCACGTTGTCCGCCACGGTCGGGTTCGGGTAGTTGCCAGCGAGCTCTCCACCCGCCGCGACTACGTTCAGGGACAGCCGCCAGATGGCGGCGCCGTTGGTGTTGTCCGCACAGATGTAGACCAGATCGGTCGCGGTATCGACCCAGACTGATCCGACGTCGTATCCGAGCGTGATGTCGTCGACTGCCGGGTTCGGCGGAACGACCGCGGCGAGGTTGCTCAACGCGTTGAGTTGCTGCCACACGGCAGCGCCGACAGCCGGATTCTTGCAAATGAACACGCGCCGCGGGTTTGCGGTGGTGTTGATCCAAATCGAACCGACGCCATATCCAGCGCCGGAATCGGAGGCGATAGTCGGATCGGCGGCCGCCGCAATATTGTCCTGGATGACCCCGTAGGTCCCGGCACCTGTCCTCACCATCCGGCCGACCGCCGTGCCGGCGAAGTCGCCATCAGTGATACCGTTTTCCACGAGGTTCACTGCTGTCTGCAACTCGCGGATGTCGTCCCCGAGTTCACCACTGGGGTCCGAGTCCGGCGCGAGGTTCTTGCCGCCCGCGAACTTCTTGCGGTCGATCAAGGTGATGGTCATGACTTTCCTCCGTTGCTGCCGCGGACCGCCGGTCCCCGGTGTTTTACTTTTGCTGTCCGCGGCACACGAGCTTCAACGCCCGCACCGCCTGGTCGTGTCGCTGCGCTTCCGAGTTCGCGAACGACATGCTGAGACCATCCCAGACGTCGGCCGGGTCCTCGAACGTGAACCGGTACTCCCGCCCGCGCGGCGCATAATTCGTGTGCGCCGACGACAGCGTGAGTCCGTTCATGTGCACGTAGGCGGCAAACGACAGATTGGTCGTCGTGCGCAAGCGCACGTCCGTAGCCGTTCCCATGTTGTCGCCTCCGAATCACTCCGCCTTGTCCTTGTTCTTCGCGCGAGCGCCGCGCGTCGTCCGCACTGGCGTCTCGTCCTTGCCTTCGTCTTCCTTCTGTTCCTCGTCCGGTGCCGGAGCGGATTCAACCGCCTCGGGTGCCAGCCGCGGCATCGCCTTCGGGAGAGGCACCTCGGTCGGTGCCGGAAGCACCACCGCGCGCACCGGAACGCCGCCGACGCGCATGGACGTTTCCATCTCGCGCTGGACGAGCTCGTTCAGATCCTTCGCGCCAGCCGCCTCGATCACCTCGAACTGCGAGACGCCCGCGGCGATGAGCGCGCGGACGTAGGCGATCTCCTCGGGGTCGTTCACCTCGACGATGGTCGACGGCATACCGCCGATCCCCGCGGTGTAAAAGTGCCGCCGCGGTGAAACCCACGTCTTCGCGACGTGCTTCTGCTGTCGGTCGTACGGCTTCAGTCTCACGAACGCCATGCTCTTGCCTATCCCTTGTCTGGAGGTGCGGGGCGCAGGTCGCCCCGCTTCTCCGTGTTCTTCCTACTTCGCCAGGACCACGACGTTGAACTTCACCGTCGACAAGTCCGTCGTTGCGGCGACGTTCAGACCGGTCGAGCGCACGAATACTGCGAGGCTGTCGTTCGCCTTGTAGTACTCCGGAACGAACAACCCGCAGTCGCAGGGCACGATCCCGAGGATCTCGATCTCGCCCAGGCCGCAGGCCGCCTTCACGAAGTCCGTGAAGTCCAGCGTGCCACGCGTCAGGATAATGTGCGCGAGCCACATCGTCCGAATCGAGAGGCAGGTCGCGACGAGCAGCACCAGGGTGCCGCCGGTCGTATCGACCATCGTGTTCACGGCGTCGTTGTTGACGTGAACCGTGGCCTCGGTGTTGTGGAAGTTGAAGTCCCCGACGATCTCGGCCGCCAGCGTGTCCGCCGTCGCCAGGTTGGTCGCAGCTGGGGACGTGACGGTGCGCGCCGAAGCCACCGGGTGCACGTCGACGCTCGCGAAGTGCAGGTTGCACAGCGCCTTCATGGTGTTGAGGAACACCAGGCACTCGGCCAGCGTGGTCGGGGCCGCCGGCACGACGTCGTCGCCCAGCAGCCTGTGGTGATGCGCGCCGCCCGGGTACGAGGAGTCTCCGTCGAAATTGAACGCGATCGCGAAGCTCGGAGCCGACGGCTTGCCGCCAACGAACGACTCGACCGTTCCGTTTGCCAGTGTCATTTCGTTCTTCCTTTCATCAGCGCGCGACCGAAGCCGCGCAACTTTTTCGTTTCTCAATCCGCCAGGTCACGCCCGTGCCTATGTCCCCGAATGCGACTACCGCACCTGGATGTTGTAGCCCTTCACGACCGCGTCCTCTTCTTTGAAGACGAAGCCGCAGCGCAGCGAGGCGACGCAGATCCACTCGCCGGCCACGATGTCCTGGTCGGTGGCGATCTTGATCTTCCGATAGAACCCAAACACCGCCATCTTCGGGTCCATCAGGAAGATGTCCGAGCAGTTCGCGGCGACGCCGCCGGGGAACGCGTTCTTCGTGTCGCTGAACCCGTTGATCGGGATCATCGGCACGCCGAGTGGCTTCAGCGGCTCCATCGAGTTGAGCACGGTGTCGCCGTACCCGCCGACGCGGTCCGACAGCTCATCGCGGTACTGAAGCTCCGCGAGGTCTCCGGTCAGGAACGCGAAGTTGCCCTTGAAGCGGTTGTATTGCTTCGGCATCGCCTTGCGCATGTCGGTCAGCCTCGTCTTGCTGATCGGCAGGGTGTTGAAGTCCACCGTGTGCGAAACCGCGAGCTTCGATGCGCCGTCGAACAGCGCGAGCAGCGGGTCGGCCGATGTCGTGTCACCGTTGATCGCCATGTCGTCGAGGTCGACGGCGGCCTTCGCCTGGAGCATCGACATGCACGTCTGGATCAACGTGCCCTGCTCGATGTTGTCCTCGAGGTCTTCGTCGTTCAGCCGGATCTCGGCCTTGCAGAGCACCGAGGTCAACGTGACGTGGTCTGTCGTCGGCTTGATGCGGTCGCCGGCGGCTAGCGCCTGCCCGGAGACGCCGGGCCGGAGCACGTGCCCGGTGATGCCGATCTTGTCGATCACCTTCGTGTGCGACTTCATCGTCTGCACGTCGATGAGCGGCAGGAACTTCGCCTCGGCGACGACGTCGACGAGGAACTGCTGCGCACGCTCTTCGGGGAGATAGCCGCCGTCCGCAATCAGGTCCGCGACTTCCAGGTCGGCCTTCTCGATGAGCGATCTGTTCGGGGTCGTCATTTTAGTATCCTTTCTTCTGCTGTTCTTCGCGTCGCCTTTGGGCGACAACGGCTGCGAGGTCCTTCGGCCACGGCTTCTCTCCGCTGGCCGACTGCTGGACGAGCGCCTTGCTCACCTGCTCGCCGGCCGACTTCGACACCGGAGCCCCGACACCGGCACGCAGGCGCGTGGCCTCGGCGCGTGCCTGGGCGAGCTCTCCGCGGGTCTTCTCGTTCTCCGCGTTCGCGCTCGCCAGGTCGGAAGACAGCTTCTCCACCGAAGTGCGGAGTGCTGCCATGTCGGCGTTCGCCTTCTCGATCTCCGCGCGATCTGCCTTGATGACGGGTTCGGGCACTACCACCAGCGCGGGGTCGACCTTGGTCATTTTCGAGATTCCCTCGAGACGCTTGGTCACCTCCGCGAGCCGCGCTCCCAGGTTGGGTGCGTCGCTCGCCGGCGGTTGCGTGCCGTCCTTCTCCGTCGCGGGAGAGGTCGCGGACTCGGTCGGGGTCACACCATCGATCGCCGGCGGAGGCGCCGGTGGATCTGCTTTCTCTTTGGGCGGCTGCTCGAGCTTCTCGCCGCACGCCTTGCATACTGTCGCGCCGTCCTCATTCTCCGCCTTGCATTTCGGGCAGCCGATCGCCTTCATCATGAGGAACCGGCGCTGACGGTTCGCGCCGGCCTTGACCAGCGCGACCATATCGATGTCCATGTCGACGAGTTCGGTAACCGGCTTCGCGGCATCTGCCTTCTCGATCGTGCTACGCTGCGACATCATGTTCTCCTTCGAGTGGCTTGCGTGTTGCCTCGCCGCCGATACTGTAGGCTCCGATTTCTCCGGCCTTGATTTTCTTCCAGATCGCATCGTCGTTGACGCGGAGCGCGAGCAGCCAGGTGCCCTTCGCAACCTTCACCGCTTCGCGACCCTCGCCGATCGTCAAGTCGCAAGGCGCCAGGTACGTCTCGAGCACGCTCACTTTGTCGGAGCCCAGCGGCTCCCAACTGTGCATAAGATCGATCTGTCCAGACTTCTCCATCCAGCCATGAGCTGCCTTGCGGATTTCCTCGGCGGTGTAGACGTCCTTCTGCGTGTCCGGCTTGATCTCGCCTTCGGCCTTGAGCGTCGGCTCGAGCACGATACCGAGGATATAATGCTCGTCTGACTCGGCCTTCTCGACGCGCTCGATGACGCGCAACCCCTTCTGTGAGATCGCGCGATTGATGGCACGCACACCCTGGTAGACGGACATCGCGCTTTCGACGTCCGCGTGCGAGGCGCTCTTCTCTTGGTCGGACTTCACTCGGCCGACCACTGCCGTCACGCCAGCCTCGAACGGCTTCGTGCGGAACATCGAGAAGTGCTCTGGGTCGTACTGGCGAGCGCGGAACGAAACCTCGGTCTCGTCGATGGCGCTCGAGATGTAGCCCTCGTGGTCCGTGAGCCACTGCACCGCCTGGTCGCGACTGAACTTCTTGCTGTCGAAGATCACCGACTGCACCACCCACTTGCCAGATTCCGCTTCCGGCTTGCGGCCGGTAGCTGGCTTCTCGACTTCCTCGAAGATCGCAGCGCTCTGGTAGTAGGTGGCGTTATCCTGAACCGGACCCGCGAAGATCGAGATCTTGGCGATGCGCGTGCACGGGGTCGACATCTCCGGCGGATCGACTATCGAACCGACGAGCTCGCTGGCGGCCTTCGCCACCTCCTCGAGCAGTGTCAGCGCGTCCGCACCGATAAAGGTGCCCGCGTCTGACTTAAAGATGCCAACTTCGTGCTCCATGACCTACTTCTTCTTGCCGCTCTGAGCCCTCGCGAACATCTCCTTCGGTGGCAGCCGCGGTCCGGCGAGATCGCGATTCCACTTGGTGCCGTCCGACGCCTCCGGGTCGCTCTTCTCGGTATTCTTCTTGGCGATCTCGGACTTCTCCGCCGCCGCCTTCTCCGCGGCCTTCTTGTCGTCGTGCGCCTTCTTCTCCTCAGCGCTCATCTTCTCGTAAGCGGCTTTCTCCTCGGCCTCTTTCTTCTCAGCGTCCGCCTTCTCCTGCGCGGCCTTCGCATCCGCTTCAGCTTTCTCGGAGGCTTCCTTCTCGGAGGCGAGCTCCTCGTCGGACTTCTCCTTGCTCTTCTTGCCATCGCCAGCCGACGCCGCGCTGGAGATCTTCGCGGAGAGATCGGCGACCTTGGCCTCAAGCGCCGCGATGCGTGACTCGACGTCGACCTTCGCGACGACCTGAATCGCCACGAGCTCGTCTCCATTCATCGTCTCGCCGCCCTGATCCTTCACGGCTTCCATGTTGCTCGCGAGGAGCGCCAACGCCTCGGCGTCTGGCGACTTCTCGAGACGCTTCGACTCGGTCTCGCACATCGCGACGAAGTCGGAATACTTGATCGTCCGCAGCGTTGTCTTCGGCATCGTCCTGTTCTCCTCTACGAGTTGGCGGCCCACATGCGGTCCTTCGGCGGAGGCTCGTAGGCCACACCGTCGAGTGCCGCGCGGAGACCTCGGGGAACTTCGTCCAGCGCATGCGCGACGGAGTACCCGCAGTCGTTTCTCAGCGTCCCGAAAATCTCGATGGCGATTGCCATCCTCTTCTTGATGTCGTCCTGCGTTGCGCGGACCACCATCTTGCCCTCGCGTAGCGCGTCGGAACGAAAGGATCTTTTGACGGTTTCAGACAGTGAGCGAGCCACGCGCATCTGCTCGAGCGGGTCTTTCGAAAGCGCGGCAAATGCGCGGGTTGGTTCACTTCGGAAGGGCAAAAAGATCGCCATGTCCTCGACCCTAGAACAGCATGAGCCGAATTGCACACCTCTGACCGAGAATCATGGGAGAACACGTGGAGCACTGATCGTCATGCCGAGCGCGGGAACAACAAGTCGCAGCGCGCCGAGATTCCCCTCAACGCCGTTCCACCCATCGACCCATCCGTCGCCGAACGCGGATCGGAATCGAACGGCTTGAAGATCTGTCCGCATCACGATCATTCCGAGAAGCTGGTCGAGACGCTCCCCTCTGGCGATGTCCTCGTATGTCAACGCTCCGCCTGGGTTCGAAGGCGTTCGTCCAGACCAGACTGCCGTAGCGATGCGCTCGCCATCCGTGTCCATGATGTCAGTTTGTACGATCAAACCCATGCTCCTGCCATCGTCGCGAGGTAGAGTCCAACCTGCCGTGGGCAGGCAGTCCACATCGCCGCGAGAGACTCGTCCTGCGAGCCACTAAAGCGCGCGGCGGCGGCGTCCAGGTACGGAACGCACGCCTCGTCGATGATCCCGTCGGCCGTGTCAATCCACCGGCCTGGCATCGCCTCGAGCCTGAACGTCGTCTTCGCCGCCTTGCCAGGGAGTGCGTCTTGCGCGCGCACCCGTTCCGCCGCGGCGCGCGTCCGTCCGATTCCGTCGATCACCTGCTGTGTGCCGAGCATGATGTCGGCCGCAGTATGCTCGAGTGGGACTGTGATGACGCCGCGCTCCGGGTGATAGTGCGTCCCTCCCTTGCGCGAGATGAACGCAGGCAGCTCGAGGTCGTAGAGAACGGCGAGTAGCTCCGTGCTCGCGTACTGTAACGCCATCGCCCAGATCGCTTTCGACTCGAGGAACGTCACTTCGCGGCCGAGCCCGTCGAGCACCAACTCCTGGATGATTGCGATCTGAGATACGTCGACTGCGCCAGCTCCGGAATCCGCAGCGCCTCGCCGCAGTGCTGCAGCAATCTCGACAGGTGTCAACGGGTTGTCATGCCTCTGCTGCGCGATGCTAATGAAATTCTGCGCCGCGATGACCGCCGCGCTTACTCGGAGATCTACTTGCTCATCGAACGGAATCGCATCATCCCATCCTCCAGAGAGCGCGACGTTTTCGATCATGTGGACCGCCTCTTCTTCGGCTTCAGTCCTGATTCGCTGGCCTTGACTCTCTCGAGATCACCGGCTGCCACTGGAATGCGCACGGTCTTCACGGTCGCCGAGTTCGTCACCTCGACCATCAGGCTCTTGCCAGCCGGCCATGAACGTTGAACCCAAGCACCGCGCACCTCGGATTCCTGGAGCGCCAGCATCTCGTAGTCGATGCGACCTCGCTTCCCGGCTACTGGAACGAGATACTTCTCTGCCGGCGCGAGTGCGACAGGTCGCCCAGCTCCCAACTGTTTGACGGCGCCAAGAGACCGCGTGAGGTGTTCAGCGTCTTCGGGGTGCACCCGAACGAGGGAACGACGGACCTCGCCACCCTGGGTCGTTGAGACATCCAGAAATGGTGCGCCTCCAGGGATCGTGACCAGGCTCCGACTTGTGATCATGCCCTCAGCCTCGAGTCCCGTCGACCAGAGCGCCCGTCGCTCGTATTCAGACAGAGGTGTCGGTTGGTACAAACCGACCGTAGGCGGCACCGTCGGCACAAACGGTGAGCCGGATAGTACGGACTGACCTCTCTTTGGAGCCGCAAACACTTCGACCGGTGTGGTTCCATTTTGGAACAGAGCCGCCTCTTCTGGCGTCCGCGCCTGCATCCCGCCAACCGTGCCGAGCGACCTCGCTTCATAGTTGCGCGGAACCTGTACCATCTGCGTGCGCGGAACCGTCATAGACCTGCACCCGAAGTGGAAAGGTGGGCAACCTATCTTTGCGCTAAGCAACTGACCGCCCATCAGGTCGTATCGAACTTGCCCGCGATCGTCCGCGTTTCCGATCCCGCTTCGCTCGATAGTTGCGATGCGCTTCCCACCTGCACCGAAGAGTTCGTTCCCCTTCTGCCGTACGAATGGCGCCACGCTCCGAACATCTTCTGGATTCTGAATCTGCATCGCTGCGGTCGCGATGCCCATCGCCCCGTCGACTGGAATGCACATTCCATCGAGTGCTCGGCAGCACGTTGTGGTGCGATCGTCAAGCATCGCAACGATCTCGAGCATCTGGATCCCGGCCTCGGTATAGGCCGACAACTCCGAGTAGGTCCGTGCTCGAGTCAGAGCGTTTGAGGCGACAGTGTTGGCGTAGGCTTTCCCCCTCGCACTCCACATGCCCGGAACTTGCTTCATCAGGTCGGCGCCGATCTCGTAGGTGCCAAGCCCCGCGGCCAGCCCGTCCTGCACCACCTTGCGTCCTGCCTCGGTCACGGCGTCCGAACGCTGTCCAAACTCGTCCCGCAGGAACCATCCTTGCTGCACTCCGATCTGTCGGATTGCTGTCTGGTCAGGAGACGTCAGCGATGCACCGATGCGCGGAAGGAAACTCTCGCGGATCTTCTGGCGCGCGCCGTCCGCTACGGTGGTCGCCGTCAGCGTCACCTTCTGTGCGTAGCTGGGAATCACCTTGCTCACGCCGAGTTCTTTCAGCGTCTTGTTGAACGTGTCGAACACCTTCTTGATGTCCGCGCTCGACAACTTCGACCATGACAGGTCGAGTTTCTGCAGTGCCTTCGTGAGCGTCGGTTCAGTGAGTTGCCGATCTGCCCAGGAAAGTTGACCGGACAAAGTGCCGATGATGCGCCGGAACTCCATTGGAGAGCGGACGTTCGCGGCCTTGACCACCGTGCCGCGGAACCCGATCAACTGCCCGCCGGCCGGGCGTTGATCGGAAAGCCGCACCCTTTCTCGATGGACGAACAGATGGGCCCCTGGTTCTCCGACGCGTTCGACGAGCTCCACAGCGCCATTGCTGCACGCCAGGCCGATCGCCTCGAGCCGAGCTCCTTCGATGGTCGTCGACTTGCAGGCGAGACAGTGTTCTCCGTCAATCGTCGCGAACCCAGGTGGGGCAAGGGATAGAGAGTGCTGTCCGGTGGCGAGCAACGCCAGTGCGAGGTCGGGCCCCATCTCGCGCCGCGGCCAGAGAGCGACGTAGCGCGTCGGCGTCGGCGTGGAGTACGCCGCGATCATGCGCTTCTCGATCTGAGCAACTCGCGCGCCGCCTTCTCGGCTTCTTCACGAGTCATGCCGCCGTCGAACTCCATGATCGCAGCACGTTCTTCGAACTCAAATTCCAAGTCCTCTTTAGACCATGTGCTAAATTTGGAGTTCATCTATCGCTCCGGGAGCTTTGGAGGAGGCTTCACACCAGCTGCGGCGAGCGTCTCTGAGATCGGGGTCTTCGGGCGATCTGGTTCTGGCACGACCGCCGCGTGCCCATCGATGATCCGGAACCAGATCCCGCACTTCTTGCAGGTGCCGGCACCGCAGTGGATCGGCGACGTCGTTGGCGCATCTTCCGTTCCGCTCAGATCCGCGGCCGCGAACTGCAACGACCTACAGGCCGGGCAATGAAGGATGAGCACCATGGACCGGTGGCGCATCACCTCGCCGAGCGTTGGCGTTGCGCGTTTGCGCATGCTGTCCACTTCGGCGGGCAGCATCTTGTAGATCCCGTTGTAGAACGGCAGCTTCATGGTTGTCCCTGCCTGCGCCTGTATTCGTCGTGCAGCAAGCGCGTCGAGTAGGCGCGTGTCAGATCGGGGTGTAACAGCGACTTCACGATGACTCGGCCGGTCATCTCCTCGCGCACGATCTCAACGCTGTTCCACGTGCGGTCGAGTATCTGCTGCTTCCGGTCGTACTTCGTTCCTTCGAGACCCATCGCGTTCACCTTCCTGGCAGCATCTGGGACTTGGAACATCACCTTCGCGCCTCATCCCATGGCACTCGCGCGAGCCGCTTGAACTTCGTATCACCAGCCACGGCGTCACGCAACTCGCCCGGATGTGTCGATGAGGCAAACATCACACCGCGGTCCGTTCGCGCCCACGGCACGCCAGCCGCAGACAAGAACGTGGTCGCCGCCTCGGAGCAGAAGAACCGGTCATCCTCCTGCCACGGGTTTCGGATCTTGCGGCGGAGAAGTCGCCATGCAGCGAGACGCGCGAGGAATCCGAGAATGCCGATCCAGTCGTAGCCGAGACCGAGAATCAGCCGCATGGCCGTGAGCCCGCTTGAGAGATCGTAGTCATCGGCCTCGTAGCACTCGATGCGCGTGTACGGCACCGACTCAGCCGCCACGGCGACGCAACCGCGCTCGTCTGCCTGCGGTATCGTCACCCATCCGTCGAGCTCGCGGCTCTCCCAGGCGACGAAGGCGTGGTTGACGTTGCTTCCAGTGAGTTTGCGAATCGCCCATGCGAACGGACCGCGACCGGCCGTGAAGCAGAGCAGGATGCGTAGCCGAGGTACTTCACACACAACGTGCGAACCGTCTGATGGTTCTCTGTGGGTCATGGCGTGTCTCCGTCTGGCGGAGATCCGCCACCGGAGTCGGCTTCAAACCTCTTCGCATACTCGACCGCGAGTGCCTCGGCCTGAGCATCTCCAGTGGTCAACGCTTCGACCATCGCCTCGAGACGCCGCATCTTCGCGAGCATGGCGATCGGCGCGACTTCCTCTGGTGCTCCCTGCGTGTCGCCGCCGAAGACGCCTTGCTGGCCGAGACCGGCAAGTGTGTAGGCGCTTGGCTGCTTCGCCCAATCTTCCTTCTGGACGTCCGCGAGGTCGGTTCCGAGGACACCGGACAACGCGTCTCGTCGTTCGCCTGGGAGTAGGGAGGTGCCGTTGTCCGCAGTCAGCGCCGCGATGATCTCGTCTGGCGTCCTCGTCGGTGGCGTGTTCGACACGAAGCGCAAGAACCGGATTCCGATCTCGGGCATGATGAACTTGTTCACAGCCCAATCGAACTCCTCACGCTCAGGAGCGAACACCTGCTGTTCCGCTTGGTACAAGGCTGCCATAGCTGTAGCCCTATTGAGGTCGGGCGGCGTGTACCCGCGCAGGACGCTCGACAGACGGAAGCTCGATCCGATGCGGTCGCCGTTGCGCTTGTCGTACTCGCCGAACACCTGGTCCATCGGCTGGTCCGCGCGGAACGACTGGTAGGAGATCGTGGACAGCGGCATTCTGTTTGTCGGGTCGATTACCGCCGTCTGCGTGGTCTTCCCCTCGATCACAACGAGTCGGTTCTTCGAGCCAGCTCCGCGCTGTGCATCCCGTATCGCGGACTCGATCTTCTTCGCGTCCTTGTCGACGATCAGCACGCCGGGAGGAATCGTACCGTTTCTGAACCACGCGTAGTTCTGTTCGTCAGCCTCGCGACCGCCGAGCACCTGCAGCAAGTTTCCTTGCCACCTCGGTCCAGGGCAGGGCGTGCGAGCGGAGTGCCGAGAGATCCACCAGAGTTCGTTTGCCTGAACAGCGTCCGGCTCCGCCTTGAACATGCGCTCGAGCGCCTTCTTCGAATCCTTGTCCCCCTCCTCGGTGTAGACCACGCCCGACAGGTTGGAGACGATGCGCGGGTCGCCGATGCTGCGGAAGTAGCGCCATTCGCCGTTGACGTTCTGCACGTAGCGACGGAAGCGCCGCGTGATAGTGATCTCGCTGCCCTTGGAAAGCGGAGTAACCTTGTCGAGCTCCGTCACCTTGACGTTGTCCTCGCCGGTGTCGACGATCGGCCGCACCGTGTATGCGGGCACGTAGCAGAGACGCCGAGGGAAGCCGGAGCCGTCCCGCAGAATCTCGATGCAGCCCCATCCGTGCGACTCGCGATCCTCGCGCACCTTCTTCCGCAGCATGACGAACGACGAGTCGCTGACGCAACTGCGGAACCACGCGTCGAACAAATAGCGTTCGCGCCGAATGTCTGTGTCTAGTGCGTCGCGCGCCGCGTTCACCTCTTCTTCGGTGACTTCCGCGGGTTGCGTCTCTTCCGCGTTCTCATTCGTTCTCTGCGCTTCGGTCGTCGCGTCACGAGCTGTCAGCCATGCCTCGATCTCGAGCGCCGCACGGATCGCTGTCTTCGCTTCCTCGCTGTCTAGGTTCTCCATCCATGGCTCGACCACGTCTGCGTAGTGGCCGAACCCATCGATGTTCTGGCAGTACGCTTCGATGCACGGCTGCAAATGCGGAGTCATCTCGACGAACGATAGCATCGATTCCGGGTCGTATGGAGCGTCGACCGCTTGGCACTTCTGCCATGCTATCGATTCCTCCGAGATTGCGGAAAGCGCCTGCTGGTCCGAGATGTTGATGCCCACCTTGGCGCGCGCCTTGGCGAGAAGAACGCGGAGCGTGATGTCCGGCCGATCCTTGTCCTCCTTGGCCTTGGTGATCTGGTCGGCGCGCTGCTCCTCGCGTGCGGTGGGGAGCTCATCCTGGTCTTCGTGATCCTGTGTCACTGGTTCACCCCGGCGACGTTGAGCCGCGTCGTGACGCCCTTGACGCCGAGCACCGTACAGTTGAACCGCACGTAGTTGTACTGCGCTGGGATCGCCGCCTGCTGGTCTGCCGCCGCGAGGTTGGCGATCAGCGTCCAGTTCTGCCCGGCCACCGAACCCTCGATTCGCCCGACGAACGTGAGTAGCGCGTCGCCGATGAAGTCGAACCCCTTGTTGATGCACTGGCTCAGATCGATCGCCTCGCTGACGCCGACGAACACCTCGCCGTCGTGCGCTGCGATCGGAACCTCGCGTCTTTCGATTGTCGCCACGGCATCCTCCTATTGATTGAGCCCGGCGACGATCAACTTGGTCGTCGCACCCTTGGCGCCCGCGACTGTGCAGTTCGTGCGGACGTAGTTGTAGTGCGCAGCGATGGCGCCCTGCCCGCTGGCAGCGAGTGCAGCGATCGCGGTCCAGACCTGGCCCGTCACGCTGGCCTCGAGATTCGCTGTGAAGCCGGCGCCGCCGTCGCGGATGTAGTCGTATCCCTTCTGGATGCACTGCGAGAGGTCGACCCGCGCGCCGGCCGCCACGTCGCAGACCATGGGCATCAGATTCTCGACGAACGGGACTACCAGTTTCTCATGGGTCGCCATCTTCGCTCCTCTATGCCTCGGGCGCCGGTGGCGCCGTCAGCTTCTCGATCCATCCGTTCAGGAACCCGCGCTGCTCGTCGGTGAGCTCCGGTCGCTTCGCGTCGAACTGCAACTTCTGGATCGCGGAGTCGCGATCGGCGCACGGCGGCATGATGCGGATCTTGTTCATGTACGCATCGACGCTCAACTGCCGCATCAGGCGATCCACGTCGTTCTCCTTGACGCCGCCGTTGCGCGTGACGCAGCGGCAGACGATCGGGACAAGCTTCTCGAGTCCACCTTCTGTGCGCCGCGTGTAGCCGTTGATCCCGCGGCCGTAGCACCGCTTGCAGTTCTTCTTCGCCTTGCTCAAGTCGACGTCGGTCGCGAGGCGGTATCGCTTCTTGTCCTGGAGATCAATATCGTTCCCGGCCTGCGGCGCGGAGGAAAGATCGACGGTTTTTTGTCCCTCTGCTGGCGCCTCGGCCGGTTTCTGCTCGTCGTTCATCGCTCACTGTCCTTTCCCTTGTCTTCGTCGTCCAACTTCCCGTCGGAGACGTAGCCCGATAGCACCGCGGCTTTGCCTGCCCACCACGCGCGGAAGCACGCGCGGCAGTCGTGTCGATATAGCGGATGGTCGCAAAGCGACGGCGCCTTATTGGCGCGCGGCCCGTTGCCCTTGGGTATGAGGTTTGCCGATGAGCGGAGGACTCCCAGCGGGACGATCCCATGAACCACCGGGAAGTCAGGATCGCGCACAACAACCGGGACGTAGCAGCCCGCCAGATCGTCGTCGTGCTCGACGCCTTCGATAATACGTCCGAGCGCCTCGACGTCAACCTCGAGCTCCGTGCCGCCAGGCACCATCAGCGACATGCAGCCCAGCGCGTCAGCCACCGGGTCGTCGTCGCAGAGCACGTTGATCTGTTTGACGAACGTGACCCAGGACATGCCGGACAGCTCCTCGAGAAGCGGATGCGCGTGCATCTCCACGTTGATTTCACCATCTTCTGTCTTGACCTGCACGTGCCGCGCTCCCGTCGTCAGATCAACAAGGGTTCGTTCGGACATGTTCTCTCCATCGCATTATAGGCGCGATGGCCGCGTGAGTCACACGATCTCAACCGTGTCGAGTTCCGGCAATGTGCATTTTGAGCAAAGTCTCTCTGTCGGGGCGGCCGGATTTGAACCGGCGACTTCGGGCGCCCAAGGCACGCGTTCTTCCTGGCTGAACTACGCCCCGAAAGCCTGCCCACGATCCGTCGTCGTGCGGCCCTGGTGCGTTGCCTTGTCCCTCCGATGGCTGTATCGCCTCGGCGCAATCCGCGCCGGGAGGCGCCCATCGGCCAGTGAGAGGTCGCCGTGGGAAGAACCAACGCATGAGCAACGCGATGATGCCGACACCGATGGCGATGCCGACGACGCTGCACACGACGATGATCCCGGCGACTTTTGTGGTTTCGAGCATCACCGATCGGCCGCCTTGAAGTAGGCGTTCCATGCCGCCATGATCGCCGTCGTCATCCTGCCGATGTCGCCGATGTCCTCTTCTACCGCGTGGTTCGCGTCGGCCATCGTGGTGAACAACCGACCGCCGCGGAGCATCTGCGTGGTGCCGTCGTTGTAGGCCACTATGATTCGCGGCTCTTCGTTCTCCTTGCACCCGCAGGCAGATGCGACGGCGTCCGCCATGGCCTCAAACGGGATGTTCTGCACGCAGAGCACGAGGCACGGCTCGAATTCCACCGGGGTTGCCTCACCGATCCGCACGTGTGCGTTGCGGTAGGCCACGAGCTTGTCGCCCATCTGCAACTTCGCCGCCTGCTCTCGCGTGATCATCGGTTCTCCTCCTTGGGTTCGTTCCACGTGAGCGCCTCCACTGCCGTCTTGAGTCGCTTGGCAAGATCGGAGGTAGAATTCTCGTGTCCGCCTCTCGTGATCATCTTCTCGAGCTGCTTGCGGATCTTGTCGACGCGCGCCAGTTCCGATCTGCCATCGCGGATGCCGCGGATCCATGCGTTCGCCTTGTTCACGCCGGCCCGGTTGCGCTGCACCTCGAGCGTCTCGCCTGCGTACTCCACTCGGTACATGTCCAGGACAGCGATGTCCGTCTCGGTGCCAGGAACCGGGATCTGCTTTGACGTCTTTGTCCAGATGCCGGCCCGTGGGCGCTTCACCTTGGGCTTCGCGCCAGCAGTCGCTTCATCATTACCGCCGAGAGTCTTATTTGCCTTCGTCATCTCTCCACCTTTCCCTTCTTTGCCTTCTAGTCCACGTCGTCGATGAAGTGGTAGTTCTCGCGACCTGGCTTTCCTATTCTGTTCACGTTGACGATCGTCGTCCTTTGCTTGCCTCCATCCCATTCTATTTTTGCGAACGGACTCGCCTTGATGTTCAAGATCGTACCCTGCCGCTTCGGCGCGCGTATGTCGTTCGACGCGATGCGCAGACCAACAAAACGTCGTTCCCTGCGATTGGTTGGTGGACTCCCGGATTCGAGAATCACATCCAACATCTCGCCGAGCCATGAACGCATGTAGTCGATGTGAGATCGGATGACCGTTCGCGCGGCATCATCAGAATGGAAGCAATAATCCGCGCGGACACGCATCGTCGTTCCCGTGTCCTTCCACGCAATGTCAATGCTGTTGTCCGGCGGGTTCTCTCCTTCGCTTCCGTGCATACGAAGCACAAGAGCTGGCACGATCTCGAACGGGATTTTGCACAGCGTGTACGGGGTTTCCTGAATTTCGCCCGATCGCAGGCAGAAGATCGTATCGCCTGTCTTCAACTTCGCCATCGCTTTGAACGTGATCACCTCGGCACCTCCTCGATGAACCGGTACCCGCGAGTGCGGGTCTTCCCGTCGTCGAAGACCATGCTTCGCTTGATGCGCGTGATGGTTCCTCCTGCCCATTTTACGATGACGTGTGAATCACCACCGTTCTGAGTCGAGGACGGTCCGCCGATGCCGACGATCGTTCCGACTCGCTTCCAGCCGCGGTTGTCGTTGTCTTGGATCTTCCGACCGATGAGGTTATCCATTTCAAACTCGCCTTTCCCGGAGCAGAGCTCCGTCAGATCTTGTACCTCTTTTTCGGGACCGTGTCTTGTGTTTTCGCAGCCTGGTATTGCGCCAACACCACGCGGGCTTTGGCGACTGCCATCTGCCAGGCGTCGACGAGGTCGTCGTGCTTCCCGAGTGGAAAGTCGATCAACTCGCTGGGCAGTGATCCCCGGTTCGGAGACCATGCATCATCATCCGGGTTGAGGTGGTGCGAAAAGATCACCTGCCCTCCTTGGAGCATCGGCGTGACCTCCATGAGTCGCAGCGACTTCGACACTCTAGGCCGGATGATCTCGATGTGCCCGGCCATCTCGGGATGTGCCTCGATCGTCCATTCGGCGAGCGTAGACAACCCTGCCTTCTCGACAACCACGCGGAACGGGCGATAGTGCCGCCACTCCTTGAAGACACGTTCGGCTTGATCCTTCACCGTGAGGCGATCGTGCCAGGCATCGATGACGTAGATCTTCTGCGACAAGGGATCGGCAGCGACAACGCACCCGGCGGTGTAGTCCTGATTCTTCCCACCGGTAGGCGCATCCGCCGTGTCGTACGCCGTGATGTAGATCAATTCGTCGCCGTGCGCGATGAACTCGGGGTTGTTTGCCAGGCGTTCGTATTTCAGCCAGGTCGACCGGATCATCGCCGAGTCCACGTCGACAGCCTGGTTCCGGAACGCACGGTTGAATTCCACGCTGTCGTTGATCTCGCGGTAGCGTTTCAGGAGTTCCTCAGTGCTCCATTTCTCAGGCCACAGGGATCCGAATTGCTCGTCGACCGCATAGAACAACACCTTGTATGCCGGGTTGGCCATGAGCAGATGTGAGAGATCCGAGTTGTGCGTCGTCACCCCAGCCACGTCGAAATAACCGGTTGATGTTGCCACATCAACGACATCACCGGACCATTCTTTCTTCGTGATCTTCTTGACGCGCATCCACTGCGCGTTATCTCGCAACACGACGTCGTGCGGGGTTCGACGCTGCCGACGCTGCCACGGAATTATCTCGGCACCGATTGTGGTCAACACCTCGTCGGAACACCGCACATCGTAGAAATCTTGAGCACCCTCGCGCGGACTTCTGTATACGCTTGCCGGCACGCCATAGACGGATGGGATGATGCGCTGCAAGGTGTAGGCGAGATGCGGTGATGTGGTAGAGAAGCGAGCGGCGCGCGCGGACAGCTTGACGCTGTGCGATCCGTCGCCGTTCCAGTAACCGAGCATCCACGCATCGATCAAGGGACGTGGGAGATCGATAAACCACGACGGCAGACGGATGTTTTCGGCGAGCTTCCCGAACGTCGCCACGCACCAATCAGAAAATGCGCGGCAGGAAAACTGCACAGATGTGCCATGCGGGATTGGGTGTATCGCGGCGCGGACACCGAGTGTATTGCGCGCGCATATCGCGGCATCATCTGCAAAGCGTCGCTCTTCAGCATTGTGCCCAAACGACAAGCGTACGGCGTGATTGTCGGCGTTGATGTCACCTTCAGCGCAGTAGTAGCCACACAAGCGCCAGAACTCGATGTCAGCACCAGGTGCGCGCTTCAATTTGAAACCTAGTACCCCTGGTCGCAGTCCATGACGCCGCACCAATCCGCTGGTCCACGACTTCCCGCTGTAGCCAGCTAACTTCGCGATCGTCTCATAGGAGATGCCCTCGTCGATGAGCGCCTGGACCCATTCGAGAATGCCTTCACGTCGCGGCCTTTGTCGCGGTGATGTGGGACGCGCAGCACGGACCGGATCGGGCTGCGGCCCGATTGTCAGCGCCTCCCTGTCGGTCATAGTATGTGGATCGTCGAGGTTCAGCCGCAGCCAGTCACCGACTCGCAGATCTCCTGCCGCAATGTCCCCGCGCTGCGTCGGCCAGCGGTGTTCCGGTGTGCAGCGCAATGGATCTGTCATGCCGCCGACGCGCATCGAAACGAGTTTGCCGATGTACTGTCGACGCGTTACAGCGTGAGAGCACTCCCACAAGTTTGAGCCGGTCCGCAGTCGAGTGCTGAGCGTAACGGCGCCAGCCTTGATGATGCCGTTCGCAGTCATTACAGGCGCGTCGACAGGCAAGCACTTGTGCCAGAGCGTGCAGATGTACCAGATCCGCCCGCCGGGCTCGAGGAGGTTGGTCCAGTCCGACTTCCACGCCTGCTTGATACCCTCGCGCATCGCTGGCATCTCGAGTGCGTTGCGTCGGTCGACAACGTCGTCCGCGATGAGTAGGTCAGCGCGTCCACCGGTAGCCGTTGACCCGATGCCCAACGCCTCTACGCTCGCGTCGCGATGCATGGCGTTGCGCCTCACTACTATCTGATGCTTCGACCATGACCCTCGTTCGGCCGGTTCTAGGTTTGGGAACACCTCTCGCACTCGAGGATTCTGTTCGATGTGCTGAACGATTTCGAATAGCCTCTCCTTCGCCTTGCCGTCGCTTGCGCAGACGATCTTGATCCGCAGATCTGGGTTGCGTCCGAGTTCCCAGATCGCCCGGCCGACCACCTGCGTCGTCTTCCCGGTGTCTCGGCAGCAGATGATCAACAACCTGTCGTGCCGATCCATCCCGTCCGCCCACTCGTCATGAAACCATTGTTGCGAGAATCCTCGGCCGGAATCGTCCACGAACACGTACTCCATGAACGCGCCAAAGTCAGTTCGTGCCAACCGTACGTGCGCTGCGTGCAACGCGTCGAGCCGATCCCGCGCCTCCATCACTGCCGAGATCGAATCGGCCGGGTGGTCCGGCATCACAACTGGACCGACCCGCGGCAGACGCCTCACTGGGGGACGGTAGCGTTCGTGAAAACGCTCAACGACATGACCTGTCGACGCTTCATTCATTCGGAGTTGTCCGTGTTAAACACATGGAACATTCGGCGTCTATCAACCTCGGTGTCTCGAAATTGGCGGCTGGTACCTCAAAAAACGGTTCACCTATACCGCTTTGCCGAATTTTATTCACTTGTCCTCCTCACTCGAACGCTTTCAGGTCGTGCTTGATGAGGTGAGGATGATTGCCGAGAACCTCTCTGGCTTTCGTGAGAAAATAGCGCCAGTCCATGGTTCCCTGCAGTCGATGGTTGTTCAACTTTCCGACCTTGATAAAATCAGCGTGCGGCTTGACTGCCGAGATCGCAGCAAGCGCCTCATCGATGTCGACTACTGGCTCGATACTGACCCATGTCTTAATCCCGAGATCGTGCGCCTCCTTGAGCGCGCGAAAACGTTCTTCGATTGTAGGTGCGCCAGGCTCCCACTCTTCTCGAAGTTTTTCAGACAGGAAAATTAGAGTAGTTCCGAGTTTCCAGTCGTTTCGTTTTAGAATCGCAGCGCTGGCATCGAGCGCGAGGCGAGGATTTTTTGTGAGCACTTGGACGCGATGTCGGCACTGTTCGGCGATCGGCAGAATCTGCTTCATGATGTCCGCGCTCTGCTGATTCATGTACGGGTCCGAGGCGAAGCTGAATAGGATTTCTCGCGGGTCGTTGATTAACTTCGCTGCGTCCTTGCGATATTTCGAAACGACATCCGCCTTGAAGCGAGGCTCATTCCATTTGTTCGGGTCGACCCGAAAGGCACCCGGCCCATAGCAATAACGGCAGTTGTGTGTGCAACCGACAGCGAGGTTGCAGGCGAGCGGTGAATACTCTAGAGCTCGACCCTTTGGTTCGTAAATCATCATCTGGTTTTCCTCCTTGTTGGCTTTTTCTAACCTTCACAAAACTATATCACGAACCAACAAGGTTGTCGACCGTTTTATTCGTTATCATCTCTGGTTTATCCTGAGGCCTAAGTACCTTGTAGGCACTCCTCCACCAAAAGCCGAGCGCTCTGACTCGGCGGCGTACTCGACTTCGAACTTGTCGAGCATCCCAGCCAGAATCTCCCCAATGTGCTCGGCTGCAAGCCATCTTCGGAAGGTGACCGGCACCTCGAAATCGATGCCGAGTGCCTTGATAGTTTCAACCTGAGGTCCGCCTGGTCCTTTGTCTCCAAACGTCAAGAAAATCGTTGTCGGCTTGCGAATGAATTTCAACGCTGCTGCAAGATGTCTAAACGGGCTTCCATAGGTGTCGATGTCGATGACGTCGAAGCGTGCACCGTTCCCTCTTTGCAAAAACTTCAAAGAGTCCGCGTTCAACGTTCCTGGAATCTTCTTCATGTCCAAGCCGAGATACTCGATCTCGAAATCCTTCCGGAGTGCCTTCCAGATCTTCTGCTGCCCAGCGCAACAATCGAGCACGGACGGCTTCGTGTCCTTGTGATACGCCTCAAGGAGGTGTCGGCGGAGGGCGACCTTCGAATCAAAATTTCCATTGTCTGTTTTCTTTGGTCGCTTGCCCTTTATCATGACTTACCACATTCCGTCGTCGTGTACATCACAATGCCGTTGACTCTTCCGACCTCTTCCATCTGCACCTGGATCTCATTGTACCGAGCCTGCTCGATACCGACGAGCACCCAGACTCGTTCGACCTTTCGAATATCAATCTCCTTGATGTAGATGTCTCTGGTGTTGCTGCCGGCCAGCTCCTCGATCACTTTGTCTTCGAATCCGATGGCGAGGAAGTTCTCTTCTTGGCCGAACTCCTCGATCAAACTATTCAGAGCTGACTCGTCCCACTCGGCAACGACTTCGGACGTTCTGTTGTCCGAGATGTTGAACCCAATTGCTCGAGCTCTGTCATCATCCACCCATACGACAGGGATCTGTTTGCCTCCAAGCTGCTTCACAGCTAGATATGTTTGATGTCCAGCCTCGATCATCTTGTCCATCCTATTCACGACGATGGGTTTGCGGATCCCGTATTCTAGGATGCTGGTGATGAGCGGCTGCAGGCTGATCGTCGTTCTCGGATTCCGAGGATCTTGCAGCACATCTCCGATGTCGATGAGTAGTTGTTCGAGATCTTTCGCGACATATACACCGCCTCCGACACCCACTCCACCGAGCATTTCGCGTATCTTCTTCTTCATTTTGCGACCTCCAGCCTTGTCATCATCTTCACTTTCCACCCGCGTCAGGTTCATGCGCCTTGATCGCTGGCCTATTCCGCAACGCGCGTTCCGGCTTCTCCCCGGTCTGCGCATATGCCAGCATCTCGTCTACCGTCCACCCATCCCACTTGTCCGGACCGCGCACCTCCACCGTCGCGTCGGCCACACCCAGCGTGCGCTCGATGACCCGCTGCGTCGTTTCGAGTTGCTTGGCGAGCTGATTCGCGTCGAGCTCGGCCGGGTCGAGGTTCTGCACCCGCTTGGCGACTCTGAGCAGGAACGCCCTGGCCGCGGTCTGCACGTCACGCCTCGCCTTCACGAGCGAGTAGTCCTCAGCCATCTGGGAGTTGCGCTGAACCTGCTCCCAGCGTTCCCGCAGCGGCCGAAGGTGACGTGATGGATCACCTTTTTCTATGTAACGCTTTGAAGTTACAGCGTTGATCTTGCATACCCGCGCTACATGAGCCACCGTCTGACGGACGCAAAATGCCTCGTACATCGCGTTGTACGTTTCGATCGACAGGATCGACGTTGTAGGGCCACCTTTGCCGCGGTTCCTCTTGCTCTTTGACTTTGGTGCCGATTGTTCGGTGGTAGTCATTCATCCACTTCCTTGTTTGTTTGGAGCGCCGTGGTCGGACTTGAACCGCCCTCTCCTGACTGGAAGTCAGGCGCATCGACCGCGATGCTAACGGCGCGTTTGGGATACGGTTTTGACAATGTGAGAATACGCTCTCTCATTTTAGAGTCGAGCGGCATGATGTATTTATGCTTCCAAAGTATTTTTGTGTTTTCAAATCCAAGCAATTTCCCAAACTTGGCTGATACGGATCTTTTGTGTACCTGTTTACCTCCAATTATTTTTGCACGTTGAGGATTGCTTGTCCCAACGTAAATACAGTTCATGGCCTGATAGATGCCACCATGGTGTCCATGATCAGGATCAGCATATGAAATAACCAATTTTATTCCAGGTGATTTCCTTTTTAGAAATTTGAGTGACAAAGATGCGATTCGTGATACTGTTGATATGTGCTCTGTGAGTGCTATCCGAGTAAGTTCACAACATTCTAGTTGCGTGAGCCCATATGGATTCCCAATATGGTTATTGGCACCGCGGGAAAAGATAACAACACCTATAAATTTTTCTGATTCCCATGCTCCAACATAGATTGCTTTCCCGGGTGGCATGCTCTTTGAGTAGTGCCAATGCATCACGGCATATTTTGCCGCCTCATAGCTGCACCAATCCAACCGGAGCACCGGCCTTTCAAACTGTAAATCCATGTCCACACTTAGGGCATGTTATTAGAGCCTTCTGATCGAGACATCCCTGCTCATCTTTGCTGACCGGCTGGAAATCTGGTGTTGACAATTCCTTCAACAGTTCGTCGAGGTCATCACCGTCAAACCCGGTGCCTTCCAACGTGCCGGTCTGCTCCGTTAGTTCTTTGAGTAATTCCATGAGGGCCGCGTCATCATCGTGCCCGAGACGTGTCGTTCGATTGTCCACGAGCATGATCCGCTTCGCCGCAACGTCATCGACGTCCACGACGATCGCTGGGATCTTTTCGAGTCCGCACTCCTTCGCCGCCAACCATCGGTGTTTTCCCGCAATGATCAACCCCGTCGACTTCTGCACCACCACCGCGCCGTAGAATTGATTCGCGTGGATGCTCTCAACCACCGCGCCGACGTCGCCCTGGTTGACGTTGCGCGGATGAGGCTTCACAGCGTTGACTTCCAGCAAGATGTATTCTTGATCCACGACGCCTATCGGTTTTCCTTCCGCCTTCTTCGCTCGCATCACAACTCCTTCTCGACTTCCTTCGTTCGAACGACAGGCGCGCGTCTCTGCGCCGGCCCCATCGTAATCCACTCCCATTCCCGGCGCCGTTTCGCCGACTCGAGATCGAAGCGAGCCCCGTACATCCCGATCCCAGCCGACTCAATTGTCAACGCGCATCGGCGGCAGACGGCCTTCAGGTGGACGAAGCCTACCTCGGTGCCCTCGGCGTCCGTGACATCCGTTACCGTCATGCCGAAGTAGCAACGTGGGCAGTCCGTGTCCGTTTCCTCGATCGTCATGCAGGACCCACACCAGTACCCCCATTGATCGTCTCCGGCACCGGGATCAGTCTCTGGCTTGTACCAGCGCACGAGATCGAGCGCCTCGAGTCCGCAACCAGGACACTTGCCGAGCACCTCTCCTTGCGCCGTCGCGTCCGCTACTGCATCTGCCCATAGCTGGGTCGGTTTGTACAATTTGCACAGGCCGTGCCACCTG
>Ga0172380_10002598_pt1 | contig 27222 bp, 23 predicted proteins | sample Leawe162metaG_FD_119747 | JGI IMG/M metagenome (GOLD analysis project Ga0172380, IMG submission 119747) | Leachate microbial communities from a municipal landfill in Southern Ontario, Canada - Leachate well 162 metaG | ecosystem: Engineered > Solid waste > Landfill > Unclassified | place... | reverse complement strand
GTTAAACCAATGCAGGTGCGAAGTTTCATCAACAAAAATCTAGTGTCTGACAAAATCGACGGCACCTCTGTTTTTCACGCGAGTCTGCGAGAAGAATTACTGACTCCCGTAGAGTCTTCATCGATCACTCGCCTCGTACCTCGTTTGGAAAATTGCCTAGGTCAACATCAAATAGATACTGACGAAGATAAAGACTCTATAGCGAGCGAAGCACAATCAAGCATCGACAGAATGCAGGAAAACGACGAGCAAACATTCGAAGCGACACATCTGGCAAAAATTAAATTGCTTGAGGGAATTGACGACGACTACCACACTAAACTTGCTAATGCCGCCGAACTATTGCTAGCTGGCAGTAAAATCCAGGTGGTAGTGGATCTTGAAGAAGCCGATTTTGAGCGGGCACAATCTGCTTTTGCACTCATCAACAAATTCGCCAATGAACTAGGCGCAATTGCGGTGTGGAACGTAGAGCCAAAGCTCAAGGGGAACGTAGCGCATCTATGGATATCGAGCGGATTGAGCAAAAAATATCACTCACAAAGGCTACATAAACTGAACCCAGAAAACACAACGGACGAGTAGACTGATGGCAATGAGGCATCAACATTAAAAGAGGCAAAAACTCGAGAAACTTCCGGCATTTTAAACTTGTCAAGAAACTACAATAGTTAGCGGTAGAGATTGTAGCTACTCGCTGAAATTTTGAAATACTAAAAAAAGACTCCTCATGCGCTTCTTGCGCAATTTAAAGCCCTTACTTAATTTTCAAATTCTGCTGCTGACTAAGCACCGTATGCAACACCAGAATACTAGCACAACTAATAACGTCTTATAATGCTGCTTATGTTTCATAAGGGTCTATTGAATTCATCCTGCGCAAACTCTATGGCGCGAGTTTCAATATTAGGAATCAACAATAAATTGCCTTGCGACAAGTTTCCCGTCTCCAGAGAGTCATCAGTGTTCAGGCAAAAGTAATTATGGTAACCCGCTATCCATCTATACTTTTCGTGAATTGAACCATCTGGAAATTCCGTCAATTTCTGCGTAATAAAATCTCTATGCCTTTCTAGAACATTCCGGCCAAGAGCCACTGGATAGTCATCTAAAAAATTAGTCCAAGCCAAATAATTGACAAACAAGACACCATCAGTATCTCGCAAGACACTGTCCCGGAAGTCAATATTTAAAGAAACCTGGTCTACAAGAGTTTCGTCCAACTTAATTCTTGGAAATTCAGCTTCGTTACTCTCTATATCATATGCTCGTAGGAGCGATGCACCGAAAACAACATCATCACTCATGTAGAGTGGCCCACCTGTTAGACCTCCTCGTACAGCAAAGCCATTAAGTGACATCGCAAGCTGATAGGTTCCAGCAACGTTAATAAATTCCGCAAGACCTATATCTGAAGCCGTGGAACCATCAAGTGGACAGGGGAAACCGAGCACTAAATTATCTGTAAAAAACTTGTGGCGCCATTCAGTTCCTTCCATTTGAGTTTCAAGAATGGCTGCTGTACTTTCTTCCAAGGCTCTTGTTAGTCGCTCAAGAAGATCATTAGCTTGCATGTTGGTGTTAGCAGCTGATGTAATTTGTCGAAACCCAAGTATGTCAAGAAAAGCACACAAAGAGTCCACCACCTCAACCCTTGCAAATGCAATCTCACACATATATTTGTTTCTCTAAACTGCTAACAACTAATGGAACCATCTCATCAATTTTATCTCCAAATCAATATCATAAATGTTTAGTATCAGCCATTTGAATGCACTTATCAACGTAGCCAAATAACTCTGTGTGTTAGTCAAATTGTATGTCTTTTTCTGGGAGCCAGCCTCTCATAATTGTCGCACCTCCTTGCGGCGAGACGAACTGTAGTCCAGCGAAGTTGGCTTCAACTGTCTCATCGCGATAGTGGATTCCGAGTTTTGGTAAGTAGCGTTGAGGTGCGCTCGCAATTTGCCAAAACTCCATTAACGTGCGTTGCCCGGGTGAACCAATTACCCATCGCAAGAGGCGCTCGCTTACAATCGGAATATGATCATGCTTAACTAAACCACCACCAGTTGTTCCGGAGGTCAGGACTAATCCCTTTAGGTTTAATGTATTCAGTAAAACATTCTTGAGCCTTGCCTGAGCTTCGCCTGGATTGTTTGCAACCCACTCAAGCGCTTTCTCAACCTGCGAAATACCCTTGGTCAGCTCGCGTACTTCCTGAGCTACCTCGTTCAATCGATCAGGTGGCTGATGAGACTTTAACTGCACTGCAACCGCAAACTTTGCGTTGCGATCCAACAACAGGACATCAATATCTCCAGAACCGGTTGGAACCTTAAAAGGTAGACACTCAATTTCAAACTTTGATAGAAACTTGGATAGGTCAGTTAGCCAATTTGCTTCCTTAGAATCGGTATGCCGACTAAAGCAATTGGCATTTCTATTCATTTTCAGCGACCACAAATTCCCTTCAGCGTTAGCGTGCAAAGTCAGCCAGGTACTCATGCATAGTCGATCATCTGATAAGGGTAAAAAAGGCTGGAGAGTTATATCAACACGTTTTTGACCATCTTTTTTTGAGTTTGAAAAAACGAGGTCGTTAATCATACTTTCTACTTTCGCAATCGGAATAAGGCTATAGTTCGACAGCTCGCGAATCCATTGCTTTCGAGGCTTCACCAAGATGAGATTGGCGAGGGCGCAGTCAATCACCCCTATCGCACTAGACATCTGACATAAGTATCGATGCAAGCTACAGATGGCAGTTAAACATCTCCAAAAATCTCTAAATTCAGCAATGGTGTACTCGCCAACATTAATATTAGGGTCGTAAACCCAGAGATGAGCCATAAGGCATTCTCTCTCGGCAATATGTTGACGAACGAGATCGAGAGGTAACTTGTATTCAAATCTTTTATAAACTAAGTCCATATCTCGTAAAGACCGAGAACTTTGAATTCCCTTTGCCTGACAACGTTTTAACAGGTCAGTTAAGTCAATGTTTGGCTCAATCTCAAGATCGGGTGGATCTGGTGAAAACAGCAATCGGTCACCAATGGCTGCACCAGGTATTAGTTCGGTAATAGGTGCAATATATATTTTCGACTCGATGCGTGATGCCGTTGACCAGCCACGCCGTAGCTGTGACATCAAATCCCAAACTACTGAGTATTGATCAGCAATTTCAAAAAGAGATCTGAAACTTGAACAATCAAGTTCAATATCCACAACCTTCTCCGATGGTTCACAGAATTGATAACACCAATCAACCAAAAAATGTATTGCATCCTGACAATTTTTTTGATGCTCGTCGGTGAATCTGGGATCTTGTTCGCAATACTCAAGACCATAGCCACATTCAAGCTCATAAGCTGTTAAGGCATTTACGACAGCAAAATCGCGTTTAAACTTTGCCAGTTCTTTTAATGGAACATGATCATCGATAAAATCTTCGAGCTCCTTTAAATCAGATGCGACTAACAGTTGACCACTCATTTGCCACCCTTCCGAACCGAATAAACCAGTTTTTCCAAAACTTCAGCTATCAAAAGCTATGAATGATTGAGAATACACGCAAACTAATCATCTAACTCGCAGGCGGCATCAACCCAATCACCAGCTGCACTGACTGGCCACTGGCCAACAGCTGCTCCTTAAGACTAGAAACATATCCACTCAACCACCTCCAGTCTTCTTCAGATGGAGCAATTAACAACTCACGAGCCAACAAATTGATCTGAATCTTCAATTGAGCAGGAGAACCACCTGAGAGGTCCTTCTTCAATAGAGCGTTCACTCTATCAATCCACTCTTGGTCAAGCCCCTTCTCAGCCCTTACAGCAGCCTCCTGCTTTTGAGCCTCTTGACGCTGATCTCTCATCTTCAATTCATAAACTATTCGACGAGCTGCCAAGCGACCGGGCGGCATAATTTTTGGATCAAGAGGTGCAGCAGGCTGACTTTGCTTCGCAGTCGCCTGCACCCCAGCGTTATATTCGCCTGGATCAGCTGCCAAGCAGACCCCAGATAAGCGCTCCTGTACGTGTTTCCATAAATCGGCATGCTTGGCCAAGGTATCAGTACTGCAGCAAGTCTTCAGTTTCAGGTCTCTAGTAGAGAACGGCTGACCCATCTCTTCAAAGTCTGCAACGGCCGCCTGAATGTTTTGCCTGGCCGTAGCCTTCCGTTTGGCATTGGCCATCACCCAGACCACCGGCACTTCAAACTCATACTTGCGGGCTTCTTGCCCGCGTCTGTGTGGTGGCACCCAATTGGCGGCCCTCTCAATTTGTTTGAGCCCGTCTGAATGACCGGCAGATATATCTTTGCTCTGCCCGTGGTGCTTAGCCCGGAGCAACTCTTCCATTAACCACTTGCGCTCATCTTCATAGCCGTAGCCGAGCGGCGAAACCATACGCTCAGGATCACCATAGAAAAGATAGTGCGAAAGCGAAAGGACAGCGTCGGCTCTCTGCGACGGTCCACTCAACCCATGGTTGTAATATTGCCGACCGCGAAGCCAGACATCACACTTGATACCTGGCGGCAACTTCTTAAATACCGACTTCACTTCATTGATCGACTCAGCCGATCCTTCTTCTGGCAAGTCTCGCCGGATCGGAATAATCTCAGCCATTCTGGTGCTGTTAGCAGCCCGAGCGACAATTACCTGCTTGGTTGAAGCGACCTGTTCTACATATGCCTTAAGCCGGTGGAACTGATGATATGGATTGACGTTGCACTGCATATCATTGACAAATTTGTTCAGCGCTTCTGCTGGACTAAGCTCATCTCTTTCCTCGCTCACAGCAAGACTATTTGAATTGAGCCAAGCAAACCCAGGTTGAAGCGGAAGCCTCAAGCCCTGGCCGACTGAATTCTCACCAGGGTGCGGGAATATCTCGAGCGTGCCTTTGGCTACTTCAAAATCATGCAGCTTGAGCAGATGATAAAGCTGGCGGTGCAAATCCTTCGAACTGACCGGCGCATCAAAGAATATATACAGATGCCAACCGCCAGACTCAGACGATCGATATAGGTTGTGCTCAGAAATCCCGGCCTTCTCAAGCAAGCTAGTTATTTTCTGGAGCCCTTCTTTGTTGTGATAGCGGCTGCCGGCATCAATATCTAAAACAGCATACTTACTAGCCTTACCCGACCTGGTGCCAATAAAAGCCTTCGGATGCACACAAGCAATGGCTTTGAGAATCTCAGTATCAGTAAGACTCCACTGCTCATTGGCTGAAATCCACGCTCCGCTGCCAAATGGCCGATAGATATACGCATATCGATGGAACAACGAGACAAAGCGCTCTGCCGTCTCTTTTGTGTGAGCCGGAAAGTATTTTAGACGTGAAAATTTAACTGGCGCGGCACTATTGCCTGCCAAAGATATAAGTCCGGTCGTAATAGTCTCTCTTTCTAATTTAAGACGAGTTGACCTAACCGGATCAGTGCTTTATGCTTGAATCATCTCAGGGCGTCGTCCAAACTCCTGATCTAAAACCGCATAACTGATCCGTTAGTGATCTCTTAAAACATCGCCTGCAAGCGATGTTTTTTGTTATTTACTGTCTTTCACATCCCTCCTTGTTGGTACTTGATTGGGCCAAATCGCCCGGTAGTTCAATGGAAAAAAACTTGGTTTGTGCAGGGGAGGCTCTGTCTGAGCTGTCCGGCAAACTGGAGCGCGGCTTCTTTCCGCGCTTTGGTCGGCCTTTCGGAAGCGCGGAAATCTCCGGCAACAGATCTGTCGAAAATAGAAGCAGTTGCAGGCCGACAGTCTTGTCTGTAAATTCGACCTCGGCAGCTGGGAAATCAAAAGCCTCAGATTGAAGCGACTCAGGAATTACAGCCGGTTCAAGGATTTGCTCTGGCTGAGCAATAGTCGGCAGAGCTTCCGCCAAAGTCATACCAAATAACTGATCAATTTCCTCGCTACTGTGGTCAGCAACGTCCAATATTGAGTCAGAATTGGGTTCATTCGAGACTATTGTTGGTTCAACTTCGATAGCCAGGAAATCTAGCACCTCAGAATGTATTGGCTCCGGAAGAAGAGTTGACTCAGCAATTGGCTTTGGTTCGGCAATCGCTATTTGGTCCTCGTCCAAAATTATTTGGAGTGACCGCTCTATTTCCTCGCAGCCGACTTCATCAACATCGGGAGGGAAGTCAAAGCTTGTTTCGCTAGGACCTCTTGTTGCTCTCGTTTCCTCGCTGGCTTCCACGCATATTGCTTCGGCTTGAGCAAGCTTAGTTTGCAAACTCACAGGGCACACAGCAGCAGTTTCTATATCTCTAAGGAAAATAGCCATCGCGGCAGGAAGTGAAACTTCATCGCGACGCAACTTCGGCTCAAAACTTTCATTAAGCCAACAGAAGCCTGGTTGCAATGGAATTGGAAATACTTGGTCCGAATGGATCGTAAGCGAACCCGGTGCCGGTTTGAAGCCACACTTTCCGAGATAAACACCCAAGTCGTGGGCGATTTCCTCGGTTTTCAGTGGCGCGGAAAATGCAATAAATATCTGAGCATCTTCAGAACCAGCTGCTTTGTATAATCGAGGCAATACACCAACTTCTGAGAGATTTCCGAGCAGTTGACTCAATGGCAAAGATTGGCGGTATTCCGATGCTTCCGGAATAGTCAAAACCAAATAAGCTGAGACGCTATCTAAAAGACATGCGCGTAAAGACTGCGCACCATCAGAAACTGCGCTGGCAAGCTCCTCATCAGTCAGGTAGTGAAACTGACTCATGGTGCGCCAGCTACTACTGTCAATTTTTCGGATGGCAGATCCAAATCTCTGCGGAAATAGAGACAGAAACTTCTTGGTTAGGGAAACGCTATCAAATTCGTCTTGTGCTGGAGTCTGCCCCTTTGCACAATCTATATAAGTGCTAATTTTCGTACTCTCTTTCTAGGAGATTTGATGATACTGAGCGAAGAACGGTTCTTGAATAAGTCTGGATCTAAAAAGGCCCCAATATTCGATCGACATATCTTTAGACATATTGCCAAGAAGTGATCTTTGACACTATATAAGGTGCTTTAGCAACGATCAACACTTTAGATCTGGGAGACTGATGGATCAATGGTCTTCCTCGCCCTCGGAAATTTCCTCGGTGGTGGCACCACTGCGCTATCTTGGGCCCTGTTTGACTGTTGCAGTCAATTTGATCTATTTTCGATCCATCGGATTTCCTGGCAGAAGTCGAAATTCCTAACCGCGGAAATCGATCTTCCTCGGTGGTTCTGATAAACGCGGAAATTTCCGCAGCGTCCACTTCTGGACTGGTAAAACTGACTGGTGGCAAGATTCGGACTTTCTAGCTTATGTGCAACTCGCACCACTAACGATATCAGAATAATATATTTTCGCAAGCCCGGAAACTGAAATTTCTTCGACAAAGAAAATATTTCCGCGTTAACAGCTCTCACCGACAGCATCAAAGCGACAGCGAAGAGCACCACCGGGCGGGCCTCCTGCCGTTCACGCCACATAGCGAGGAAGAGCGCCAAGTCAGGGGCGCGGAATCAGCGAAGAAATATTTTCCTCGCTTCCGCACCGATTCCGAGGCGCGGAAAGTCGTATAAAAACGGCAAATTCCAAGGAAACCGAAAACAACCGGCTAAAATCGGCTCGAAAAAGTGAGGATTAGAATGAACGTACACCAGCAGCCCTAAAAACCAGTCCGATAAATATCACCAAGCGATTGCCACCATATACGAACCAACCAAGATGCCAAAAAGGTGCTCCAAAATGCAGCTGTTTCCAAAGCCCGGAAATGCCGTAAGCCTCTACCCACGGTCCATTGAGCAACCTAGAAACTGATACCACGGAAAATTTTCCTCGATTTCCGTGGTATCAAGCGCAAATACCCTTATAATGATTGAGCACAATTTCGATTAGATATATACACCAGCGCGCCACTAGATATGGAACCAACCAGATGAGAACGATTTCGGTAAAGGAAGCTGCACACGCCTTAGGCTGCACCACTCGGACCGTCATTAATAGGCTCAAAAATGGCGACCTCAATGGTCAGCAGTTTGCAAATCCATACGGTGTTAGCGAGTGGCGGATTTACCCCACCAAGGAAATAGCGCAGAAATTAAGAATCAAAGAGCCCGGAAACCCGGAAACAGTTAGCGCGGAAATGAATTTCGGCCCTCTCGAAGAGCCCATAGACGCAGAAACTGTTAGCGAGGAAACCACTTCCCAGACCTCCTACACTCAGGACTGGATGGAGTCAGAGCGTCAGCATATGAGGATCTTGGCCGAAGAGATGATGCGGCCTTTACTTGAAACTATTCGCAACCAGGAAAGGCAACTGGAAGATCAAAGCGTCAAACTCAAGCTATTGCCTGATTTCGAAAAGCAAGCATCGGATGAGCGCAAAGCAGCTCAACTCAAGGCGCTTGAAGCTGAGGCACTGCGCAAGCAAGTTGATGCACTGAAACTCAAGAACGAAGTAGCAGAGAAAGCACAAGAGCAAGTTGCACTTCTTGAAGAAACCATAGAAGAGCGACAACGCGAAGCTGCAGCCGAAATTCAAAAGCTTAAAGATGAGAAGGAAGCACAACTCAAAGTGGTTGAAGAGCAGCTAGCTGCTCTTTCTCAGACAGTATTGGAGCTAAAGCAGCCCTGGTGGAAAAAACTATTTGGCACCAGCCCAGAAACAGTACCCGACAACACAAATCTGGTGGAAACTGCGGAACAATAGAGCTTCGCATCAAAGGTGCTCGGCGTATCGCATAGTGGTTTCCAATTTGACGTGTCCACCGAACTGGGCAACCAGACCTAGTTCATTGCCTTGTCGTAGAAGGTTTGCGAGACAAGTTTGCCTAAGAATATGACTTGAAATGTCATGAAGTTTGGCACTTTCGGCAAGTTTGCGAATAGCATGGTCAATGCTATCCACTGACATGCGACTTCCACGATTCGATAGAAATAGGCCTTCATCTCTTGCCAGTGGAAATCTCGCCTTACGCTCATTAAGCCACTCTTGCAGGGAGATTGCGCAAGACGGGTTTAAAGGTAACTCTCGGTAGCCTGATCGATTTCCAGATCTGACCTTCAGCACGTTTCCGCGTTTAGAGAGACGCACATCGTCAAGGTTTAAGTTCCTACACTCACTAATTCGAATGCCCGTGCTGAGCAGCAATATAGCGAGCGCTCTGTCGCGTGGCCTCTTGCAGCGCACCACGGCTTGCAGAAACTCCTTCTGCTCATCAAGCCTCAGGGATTGAGGAGCTGCAGCAGGACAGTTCTCTCGGCCAGCATTGCATTTTCCGAGCCCCAGAAAAACGAAGAAAGAGTCAATGGCAGTAAGGTATGCGTTCACCGTTTGCTGGCTGCTTTCAATGGTCAAACTTAGGTGTTGCTTGTAATCAGACACCGCGGAATCGCGAGCATCCCGGTCAGTTAGCGCAGCAGAACGTTCATCTAACCGTTCTCCCAGGAAGCCTAGAAAAAGCTGCAAGCGAGTCTCGTAGGCACGCTTTGTGTGGGGAGACAGAGGTTGCCTTCTCAACCACTTCTTGTATGCCTCAAACTGCTCAAGCAGATTGAACAAACCTTGAGCAGTTGAAGCCGGAGGCAGAGGGAAAAGATCAGTTTGACCACCGCTTGAATTTCTGATTTGCATGAACTAAACATCGTTCCCAATATCAGGCATATTTTAGCAACACACAGCCAGCAAGGCAAGCTATAGCACCTGGCACGTCGGGAACAAGCAGCCACTATGAAGTACATCCCGTGAGCATCGGCGTAGCACATAGAATGCTGGTAGCAACCGATCTGCCGACCAATGAAGCCAATTAGAATTCCTAGGCATTGCTTGTGATAAAGATCGGTATCACAAGTCTTTTAGGTACCTGCGGTACTATCAATTTGCACTGGACGACTCATATAAGTGTGGATCGTTCCATATGAAACACCCTCCAAAGCCTGTGGCGAATGGAGAATATCTTGGGACCTTCCGCACTTACTCTTCCAGTCTCCATTTTGATTAACCTGGCGCGCCATATGTGTAGGCTCGCAAGATGAGTTTACATAAATGGCTACCTTCTCGTAACCGGGTTCTAGACTGCCACAACTGCAAACCCGATAGTTCAGAGTCTCAAAAGCGCTTATGAAACATTCAACGCTGAGGCTCTTTTCGTCAATGGGCCAGTAGTAGGTTAAATCTGGCCACCACCACCTACCTTCGTCACCAGCTGCGTAGGCTATGCAGTTGTAGAAGGGAGTTTCGTCACTGGTAATCTCAAATTGAGAACCTGAGAGCCCTGGAAATATTTCCTTGAATTGTTCTTTGGTCAGTTGAAGTTTTGGAAATCTCATTTGATGAGATGATTCTCCCTTCCAAAGCGCAACCAACATTCCGCCATTTTAGGCACGCTCCCCCTAAACTCAGATGGGACTGGGTTCTGACCAGTAATTGCTTCTAACGCCCAGAACCATTGATCGTAAGTAGCTTCAAGGTCCCTTAGAATGCATGGCAGCACTTTTGGTCCCATTCCTATAATTCGTTGATAGGCTGGGTGCATTGAAGAAGACGACGACGATGAAAGAATGCTTGTGTCGCGACGCCAACAGGTTGCGAGCTTATCGAATTCAACCTGCAATTCACTTAACCCAGATCCCATGGGTGGCAACAGAACAAAACCTGATCCTGGCATACACTGTCGCAACGAATCTCCAAACCTGCTTGTAATACTGCCAGAATCGAAATAATGGGTCTGTCCTATGTGCCCAAGCACAGTCTGTTGTGCACCAATCAATGCAACAAGATCTGGTTCCGAGTCTCCGCTATGCTCATCAGGATTAGTGAGCAAGAGCTGCCCCAAAATAACTTGCGGACGATTTGAAGTAAGCAATGTCTTTGGACCTGTCGAAGCAAGGTTTAGCTTATCAATTTCCGCTTCGGTTGTTGGTACTGGCATTACTTAAATAGCTCCCTAGCTCTGTTAGTTATGCTTGCTTCAAATATGCTGTTTTTGTGATACCTAAGTTGCTCAAACAACTCCCAGATTTGCGAATCTTCGCTTGGAAGATTTACTGACCTGGCTACATCAATGTCCAATATTATTGATACCACGTCCGGCCGTGGCGGCGCTACTATGGCCTGAGTAATGACGGCCAGCGCATCAATCTGAGGCTGTGGACACTGCAATTGCATCAAATATCCAGTGATAGCCTGATCCATATCTGAAGAAATTTCCGGATAAGTTCTAAGGAAGTCTCGAACGTCTCTCACGGGGAGTGGAATATCAATCCTGTTAAGGTACCTAAGCCCTACTCGTACAGGATTTGAAGCACTCATGGCTTCTCGATACAAGGTCCATAAAGCGCGAGCGCTCTCCTGAAATGTCTGCCAATTGCTGTAAGGTGGAAGTATCGTATAGGCAAAACCATCTAGTCGAAGCTGAAGAAGATTTCTTGTATCTGCACTAGTGAGTATGAAGCCAGTCTGCTGATTAGATGTCGTGGCAGTTGAAGTACCACCATCTATATTCAGAACTGATTGAAAAACTTTCAAGTCTCGTCTAGTCGGGAATTTGCCTTGAAGCTCGCTGCACAGCTGCTTTAGCTTACTGATCTCAGAATCCTCATGCTGTGGCACTCGAATATCGATTATTGCTTCTACAATCGGCGCTTGGGGATAGTGAATACTCATAAGCAAAGTTTTCCAAATCAGTATCTGGATTGTAACTTCAAATTGAGGGGTCTGCGCAAGGGTCCGATAAGAAAGTTCGACTCGACATGAGCACGACGCGTCCAATCTGGATGCTACCGCGCAAGATAGTTCCGAAGAGGCCATGCCAAATATTGGTACCGAACTTGTGATAAGTGGCAATATCACAAGTAAATGTAGCTATTTCATTTGATATCGAGGCCACCAGCCAGGTTTGTACGTACTACCAAAAACCAGGATTTCTTGCGATATTAGCAACGGCTGATCAACGGCAAACAAAATGCGCCGACTGATAAGAGCTTTTATGTATCATTGGGCTACCAGAACTGTCATCACCTGCCCCTACGCGCCGTAATGGTAGGATTGGAATCCTTATCAAACTTCGGCGGTAATGGCAAATGACTCTAATCGATAAAAAAGCAATAGATCGCGTGTCGGATTTGATTGCAAAAGCTTCATCGGTCCTCAATACTAAATATGAGGGAGCTTACACTGGAACCTATGTCAATGAAGCTAACTATGTGGCCTACCGAGCCCAAGCAGTAGCGTGTGTTGTATCAATTGTAGGTGAAGACCATGCTTATGCGAAAACTTTGAACTCTGGTTCGCTCAAGACGCAGCATTATGTTTCAACTGCCAATGCCGTCAAAGAAATTTTGCAAGCATTAAAAGAGGATCTGGAAAAAGGTCATCTTCAAAATCTAAAAGAAATTGTTCACAGTGAAATTTTCACCGACTTTATTGAAATGGCTGAGCACTTATTGAATCAAGGATATAAAGATCCGGCAGCAGTGATTATCGGTTCGGTATTAGAGGAGCATCTCCGGAAATTGTGTCTTAAAAACGGCCTCACGGTGACTTCACCAGACAAAAATGGGGTACAAAAGCCAAAAAAGGCAAGTCAACTAAATGATGAACTCTGTAAGAATCAGATTTATTTGAGTACTCATCAAAAGCAAGTCACGGCTTGGTTAGCACTTCGAAATGAAGCGGCTCATGGCAAATATAGTTCATATCAGCAATCAGAAATTGAGGGGATGATAACGAGTGTAGTCAGTTTTCTGGCTCAATATCCTGCCTAATTTTCGGCGTTTCGCGAAATCTGAATTTAAACTTGAGCAAATAAAGCATTCTCTCCTTGTTTACCTTGCACGAATGAAAGTAGGTAACAGACGTAGTCGACGGAAGGAGGATTACCACCATATAAGACAACTACAGAACGCTGCTCTGTGGGCACATTTTTTAAGCTCCGCGCATAACCGAGAGGACAATTTTCATGACTATCGTTTCGACTATCATCACGAATGACCTCACGATTCACGCTGCTGATAGTGTGTTGGCCATGCCTGTAGTGAACCAGAGCGGACTCATGACCGGATTTACAATTATGACACGCAAAGCTAGGAAGATTGTTCGAGTTCCAGCATTTGCTGGCGCGATGTCATTTTGGGGTCTTGCAAGCGTTGGTTTTTGGTCAACACACAATTGGCTTAGATGGCAAATGGGTGAAACGCGCAATCGAACTGCAGCAGAATTTGCGGCATTCGTAGCTGAGAAGCTGCAGGCGGAGATTGCAAAACGTGTCCCAACAGGGCAAAGACCTCTTGCGGGGATTGGAATTCACTTCACAGCATACGAAGACGGAGTACCTGAACTATTTTTGATAACTAATTTTCGAGACACAAGTTACACTTTGATTGATCAAACTAAAATTCATGTCAGCCGAGAAACATATTTGAAAACGCCGGGCTATGACGGCTCATCAGCATCAGAGCATAATGCAGCAAACTATCGCACCCACGTTCGCGAATTTTTAGATGAGAGCCCCTGGAACTGGCTCATATTCAATAATGGCGATCCTGGCATGTTTAATCCTGTGGCCAATGCACTAATTGATCAGATCAGGCTGAGTGGAATGCGTTCGAATCTTGATACAGGCGAGAGGCTAAAACTTCTTAAAACTCTTGCCACTGTTCCAATTGAAGTAGTTTCAAAAGTGCAGCAATCGGTTTTTCGCTCAAATCGACAAATAGTTGGTGCGCCTGTGAGATGGTTGGCTGTTCGGCCAGTCGGATTGTACGAATCAAAAACCGGTGACTAGCGCCAAGAAAACTGTTCACCATTTCAAAAATAGCTCTGTTCACTAAGTAGTAAACAAAATAGGTACTATCTTTATTGAATCGCCAAATCAAGCCTTTGAGGCCACCAATGGTACATCTACCGTTGGTCACTGCAAGTGCAGCTCTAAGTCATCTTCAGGATTTCTAAAGCGGGCTTCTAACTCTCTTAGTTGCGCTCGGATGTGAATTCCATATTGATTAGTGTGGTTCTGATTCTGGATAAATTGCACCCAGTTGCCCAGGTAAATGTGCCGACCCAAAAAAAGAACAAAAGAAACTGGATTTAATAGTTTCTGGGTACTAATTCTATATTCGTGATCACGGCCTAAATGCAGATGCGATGCTGGGTGTGCACCGGCTTTATATTGACGCGGCGTATAATCATATCTAACTGGGCGGAGGTTTTCTTTTTCTGGGCAGGAGTCTTCCAAATATGAATAATATTCAGCTTCTTGATCAGCTCTGACGAAACTCTTAGCCGTAGTTCTGTATTTGTCAAAAGTCAAACTTGCCTGATACGGACATTCTAGATAAACATAGCGGTATTTATGTTCATCCCCATCTTCAATTAACTCAAATTGGATCAAAGACCAATCGTTCAGCAAGAAATCATACGTAGCGTTGTTTAGGTAATGGCTCCATTGTTCGGCATAGGGTAATTTGCGCACGCCTGCTACATTTTCATAATCAGGCGAATGGTTCCTTCTGTTGAAAAGCAGAAGGTGCTTCAACAAGGATGTAGACTGCTGGAGGTAACCATTAAATGTATTACGATTCATTTGGATCACGTCTCAAGTTGTTTTAGTTACCGTCGAACAAATCGAGACCCCATGCTTCATCGTCAGTGTTTTCATCAGTACTCTCGGAAGATGGGTCTGCATTAGTGGCGTCAGAAGCAAATGAGCTTAATTTTTGAAGAATATGCATGCGCGCTTCTGTTAACTCTTGCAGTTCTTTCAATTCATCCATATTCATTTTTTCTACAAGCTGCTGCTGGCGCTGGGTCTTTTGCTTCAGCTTCCCTTTCTGAAGTTCTCGCTGCATGACTTGAAGATCTTTAGTAGGATAGGTAAAGACCATAGCCGGTGCATTTCTGAGAGCAATATCAATCTCAGTTTTCCAATTTGAATTTTGATTGTCGACACCAGTAATTCGAACCCAACCTTTTGCGCGCGTCATAGCTGTAAAAATAGCATTCCTACTAACGGCCGTTGGCCGAGGCTTGAATAAAGCATCGGTTCCGACGACATAAACCATGTAGGCTTCATTTCCTTTCGCCCGATTAACTTGAGCTAAAGTTACGTGATGATCTTTCCAGAATTCATGGCCGCCTGCGGGGTCCGCATACAAATTATTTGAACGAATACCATTTTCAGCAAGTCCCGCCTCTATAGCATCGCAATACTTTCTTCCAGCGAACCGATCAACAGTTACTACCATGATGTCATCAAGCCGTAGTTCATCGTTTCGATGATTGTCGATGATGCTACCAACGATCCATTTAACTTCAGATTCCATGTCTGGAAAGGTATGTGCAATAACGATGTCTTCTTTGGGCGACGCTATTGAAATCGCCTTTAGTGAATGATCTGCCGGCCTTTCAATTCGAACTTGACTACCCGGCTTCAGTTCGCCGGAAACAAGCTTGTAACCCAGATCCTCCCAGTACTCCTGAGAATCTAGCATTTGAATAATCTCTCCGTATATGCCAAATCCAAGGCTATGTGCTGTAACTAAGACTTCAGCCGAATTCCTATAGCATTTGTACAAAGTTTGGTCGGACAGTTCTTCCTGTTTTAAATTGTCGAAAATTTCTTCTGCTCGAGGGGCTTTTACATTGAAGATATTTTGAAGGGCATCGTATGCCCAAACAATCTTGCCGCCTCGTGTCACACTTTTAGCAATTCGAAGAAAGGAACTTGGAAAATCTTGCCCTTCATCGATTAAGACATAGTCATACATTGGTCGTAGATCTACCTTACTGTCGATTAATTGACGACAAATAAAATCGAACGGATCAAAAGTGCTATGTCCTGCCTGGCCAAGACTCATAGGGGGTATTGTGTGCTCTCTGCAGACTTCATAATAGAAGCCAGTCTGCTTCCGCCCACCCCAGCCATGCATAACTTTGAGATTGTCCCAGTTCGGCTCACGATTGGTCATCTCTTGAAAGAATTGAGAAATAAATCTCTCTATCTGCTGGTGCAGGCTTTTCGTATAGTAGGTGTAAACGATTTTTGCTTCAGGATACATAGCGTGCAAAAGCGCTGCTTTTATGGCAAGAATTACTGTCTTTCCTGAACCTGCAAGACCTTTGATGCGCTCAGGACCAGTGATTTCTCGGAGAAAAAAGTCTTGCTGTTTTCGATCAAAGACCGAAATCTCGACTTCAGCGTTCGAAGCTAACTGTCCTCGTGACTCTGCTTTTTGAAGTGTTCGACGTTTAGACTTTCTAAGTCGATAGCTCATTTCAACAACTGACTGTATTAGCAAAAAGTCTTCTTCACTGAGGTCAATACGCCTAGACTGCTTGAAATACTCCAGTAACTCTTTGGCATTCCGAACTATGGGAACATCAGAATTAATCGGCAAGGCGCCACGAAGGAGAGGCGCAAATACAACACATCGAACGTACTCGTCAGTGCCAAACGAGCGAGTTCGTTTTTCTCGAGTTAGCTTGGCCATTATTTCGCCAGCAATATCTTCTACGTGTGAAATTGCATCCTCTACAACTGAAGCGGGGGTCTGGTCATTCAGCTCCACTGGAGCAAAAAGGACAGCTCCAAAAGCTTGCGATAAAACCATTACCTTGCTAATGAGCAACACGCCCTCGCTAGACTCATACACTGGATATCCTTGATCCAAAATTGCCTGGTCAAAATTCAAATCATTCCAGTAGTGCTGCAAGAGCTTTACTAGATCACTTTTTATTATTTGTTCAGGAGAATTGCTTTCCACTTTTATCGCCAACCTTTGACATCCAAGCCCAAAAGTAATTATCCAGCATAATTTAGAACCAAATTTCGAAAACAGCCAAATAGGTTTACTTCTTATAAACGCAAAAAGGAACAAGTAAACAAAAGGAACATTTCGTTTACTACAATTTCCCCACCATTTCACACTCTCCAGCCTTGCTGTGAATTTGCATCCCGGATGGCACTATTTTTTGCGTCTAAATGTCACCGTGACAACAAGCCGCCCCGTATATGTTCAGGCAAGTTGGCACAGGGCTAGAGGCACCACCTATAATTTCACGTCCTTGCCAAAGCCTTTGAATCTAGCTGGATCCAGCTGCGTGTAGGTGACCGTGTGCTGAATGTTCTTGTGGCCTAAGTATGCCTGGATTGCTCTTGTATCAACGCCTTTACCGGCCAACTGGTAACCTTTCCCGTGCCTCAGCATGTGCGTATGTGTAGACATTTCAAGGCCGGCTAGCTGCCCGGCCCGCACCACAATTTTGTGGACTGCATTTACGGACAGTGGTCCCAGCCGCTCGGATGAGAAAACGAATGCCGAGTCCTCATAGGTTCTTCGCAACCTTCTCAAGGCGCGAATCTCGTCCCCCTCCAGATAATGTACTGATGCAGTCCCATTCTTGAGGCGGTTGACGTGAAAGAGGGCGTGATCCAAATCAAACTGATCCCACTTAAGATCAATCAACTCCCCGACCCTGAGCCCGTGCCTGTAGCATATCAAGATTAGCAGAGAGTCTCTTGCTCCATGCCGACCCACACCCTTGGCTGCGTCAACCATCTGTTTGACCTCAGCTTGAGTCAAATATTCACGCGACCGTTTTTCTTTGTTGGGGATTTTGGCGGGCGGGTTAATCTTCATTTTCTCGAACTTTACCAAAAATGATGGCCGGCAGTATTTTGAGCCTATCAGATAAATTCCCGTTATCGCCAAGTCTATTCAGGGCAACTTTACCATAAACAGTTCTTTTTGGGAATGTTTTCGTTAACCACTGCCGAGTATCAACTATGACCAACGATATAGATCCAGAACTTTCTTCACTCTCCGAACATGATCGCAGCGTCGCACTTAAGCGGTTCTACGCCATTCGGCCATTTATCGAGGACGAAATACCCCTTCCACGAGTAGCAAGTGAGCAAGAAATCTCTGTGCGCACTCTAAAGAGATGGGTAAAGTCATACAAGCGCGGCGGACTTCAGGGTCTGGCAACACGCAAGAGACCACCAGCGCAATCAGCACTGCCGGCCGATATGCGCGAACTCGTTGAGGGCCTTGCACTTGAGTCCGCCGGCAGAACGGTCGCAAGCATCAAGCGAGAAATTGATGCGCTTGCTACAGAGCACCACTGGCCGCAAATTAGCTACCACGCATTCAGGCGAATCGTAAAAAGCCTTGATCGGAGGCTCGTTTCGCTTGCCCACGAAGGGCCCAAGACGTACAGTGATAAATACGACATCGTCTTCCGCCGTCGAGCCAAGGCTCCAAACGCAATCTGGCAGTCAGACCACACTGAATTGGACATCTGGCTCCTTGACGAGAACGACAAACCGGTCAAGCCCTGGCTCGGTGTCATTCTGGATGACTACAGCAGAGCCGTGTGTGGATATTCAATCAGCTTCGATGCACCGTCCGCCATGCGGACGGCTCTTATGTTACGTCAAGCCATTTGGCGGAAGCCAGACGCCAACTGGCATATGTGCGGCATCCCAGAAAAGTTTTACACCGACCACGGCTCTGACTATACGTCAAAACATATGGAGCAAGTCGCAGCAGACATCAAGTTAAGGCTGATTTTCTCAAGGCAAGGAAAGCCGAGAGGAAGAGGAAAAATGGAACGGTTTTTCGGTACGGTCAACGAACTCTTTCTGTGTCATGTGCCCGGGAACACAATCACGGAACGTCGACGACCCAAAGCCAAGCTAAATTTGCGCGAGTTCTGCGATCTTTTTCACACGTGGCTTTTGAAAGATTATCAACAAAGAGAGCACGCAGAGCTCGCAGCATCACCGGCTTCAGAATGGGAAAAAGGAGACTTTCTACCACGCATGCCAGAGTCGCTTGAGCAGCTAGATCTGTTGCTTCTTACTGTGGCAAAGTCAAGACTCGTGCAGCCAGACGGCATACACTTTCAAACACTTCGATATATGAGCCCAGTCCTAGCCCCTTATGTGCGCGAACATGTAGTCATTCGATATGACCCGCAGGACTTGGCAGAAATTAGAGTCTTTCACAACAATCGCTTCCTGTGCCAAGCCATTTGTCCGCAGCTAGAGTCGCAGACAATCTCGTTGAAGGATATTGTGAGGGCTCGCAATCAACAGCGAAAGGAATTAGGCCAGACAATAACAGAGCGGCGAAAGGTCATCGACCGCTACATCAATGTGCACACTGACCCAATCAGACATGAAGCGCCAACTGAGCGCAACGCCTCAAAGTTAAAGAGGTACTTCAATGATTGACAACGAATCCGCTTGCATGATCAGACTGCCAGACGAATCCTTTGTGGAAACACGTGAGTACCTGCGGTTTGTGGAGTTCTGCGACGCGACAAAGAAGAGTAAATATATAGGAGTCTGTTATGGTCCACCCGGTGTCGGCAAAACAAAGTCAGGCAGGCGATACTCGAACTGGGATTTTCAAGAAGTCTATCTAGAGCAGGGAATGCGAAAATTTCTTGCACCCACTGAAGTTCGAGAATACGACACCCTTTTCTTTACCCCGCCAGTGGTGCATACAGCCAGGGAAATAATGAAAGCCATAGCCAACTTGCGCAAGTGGTTGAATATTTTCATAATTCAGTCCTACTCCTCCGAGGAGATCATCGATACCAAACCTAGGGAAGACGCCACTCAGCTCATAATCATCGACGAAGCAGATCGGCTTTCTGCCCAGGGATTTGAGTACCTCAGGTCTGTTTACGACGAGCAAAGTATCTCGGTCATCTTCCTAGGCATGCCCGGCCTGGAAAAGCGCCTGTCTCGATACCCACAGCTCTATTCCAGGGTAGGATTTGTCCACGAATTCAAAACCCTTTCACCTGTTGAAGTGCGCCAAATCCTTCAGTCTCGGCTGGAAGAGCTTGGCTCCAAGTATTCCAAACCAGGTTTTATGGATCCGGAAGCCATTGCCGCCATTGTGCGGATAACCCACGGCAACTTCCGGCTACTGCTCCGACTTCTAATGCAGATCGAGCGCCTTATGGAAATCAATGGAATGGACACGGTTTCCAAAGAGCTGGTGGAAGCGGCTCGCGAGATTCTTATCATCGGCATCAGTTAGGTCGCCTTGGCGGCCCGTCATCGGAACTAGCATAAGGGAACGGTAGAAAATGACAGGCAAAGCCAAGGTTTTAACTCCCATAGAAGTACGGCAGGTCGTGAGAGTTTTGAAAAACAACCGCGACAAGACTCTGTTCCTGACCGGCCTTTATACAGGCCTTCGAATATCGGAGTTGGTAGCCCTAAGACACGACCAGCTCTTCAAGCCAAACGGGACCGTAATGGAATCGCTTCACCTTGCCCGGCCAAAGATAAAGCAGACCATACACTGCACCATTCCCATTCACCCCGAACTCCGAGGACAGCTTGTTGCCTATAAAAGTTCATTCCTAGACCGGCTGGTATCTACTGAGGACACCTCAAAATGGCTGTTCCCCGCTATTGACGAGCCAGATAAACACATTGGCCGCATCCACGCGCACAACATACTTTCAAAAGCCTTCAAAGAAATTGGCCTCGCCGGCGCCACCACGCACTCAATGCGGCGCACCTGTTTGACGCTCATGGCACGGGCCGGAGTGCCAATGCGCACAATCCAGGAATTATCTGGGCACAGTAATCTGTCCCAACTCCAAAGCTATCTTGAACTCGACCCTGCAGACCGGCATTGGGCAATACTGACCTTAAAGTTCTAACAGCACCACCCAATCAGACACGACTCACAATGGTGACAATCTCGGCACAAATTTAAGTGCCAAGATCGCTGCAAACACACACCTTGCACCCAAAACTAAGCCCTGTATAATAAACAAAATAGCTCCATACGGAAGTTTTGTTCACATGCCCGGCAAAGCCAAAGTTTTAAGTTCCAAAGAGATCCAAACCGTCCTTAAAGTACTAAAAAACGATCGCGACCGAGCACTTTTTGCCACCGGCCTCTACACAGGTTTGAGAATCTCCGAAATCATCGCCATAGGACAAAACGACGTGTTCACCACCAGCGGTGGCATACGCAACATTCTCAAAATCACCAGACTAAAAAAGAAAAACACCGTCTACAGCAACATACCAATCCACCCCAAGCTGCGCGAACAACTAGCCAGCTACAAGAAAACCCTCGACAAGATGGAAGAACCCTCTCCCTGGCTCTTCCCATCATCAGACGACCCAGACAACCACATCGGCCGCATCCGCGCCCACAACATCCTCACAGAAGCCTTCCAAAACATCGGCATCGAAGAAGCCTCCACTCACTCCATGCGCCGGACCTGCTTAACCAACATGTCCCGCGCCGGCATTCCACTCCGCACAATCCAAGAAATTTCCGGCCACAGCAACCTCGGCCAGCTGCAAGAATACCTAGCGGTAGACCCGGCTGATAGTCATAAGGCTATAATGAGCCTGAAGTATTAGCCGATCTACTGCAAAGGTCCAGAAATGAAAGCAAATTGCATCGACATCTTAGAAGAACTCGGGCAGACCCTAAAAGAGAATGGGGATTTTAACACTGACATAGCAACCATCATCGCATCAAACTTCTTATCTCCAGAAACGTCCGAAAATTGCGTGGATCTTGCAATAGATGGTATTCATGAAATTGCCCAGAAAATTGCAGACCACAACAAGAATGACTTAGCATGACTAACTTTCTCCTTAAGAAGCTGGAAATGTCCGGATTTAGAGCGTATTTAAAGCCTAAAACTTTTGAGTTTGCAGATAGAAAGTCATTGGCTGTGTTTGCTCCAAATGGTCACGGCAAATCAAGCCTGGTTGATGCATTCGAGTTCATGTTTTCGGAAAACGGGACTCTTGAAAGATTGGGGCTCCGAGCAATAAACAATAGCGCCGGCCCCTCTGCTCTAGCGCACTATAAGGCGTCGGAAAAAAGCATCCAACCAGAGGTGAAATTATGGCTGAAGGCTGGAAGTTCAACAGAGGAGATAATAAGAAAAGCTACCGGAACTAGCAGAACTCGCCCACTAGCCCTTGAACCACTGATCGAATGCTTCACAGTTAGTCCAATAATCAGAGGACATGAATTGCGAGCATTTGTCGAAAGGCAAACATCGGAAGATAGATACAAAGATGTTGTACGCTGGTTCGACCTAGAGCCACTATTGCGTGTACAAAGAAATCTAAAAGAGTTGCGCAAGAGGCTAAAAGCCGATGTCGAAAACGAGCAACCAATTAAAGAAATTGATCGGGCAGTCTCAAATTTAACAGCCAACACACTTACCAGCTGGAATGATGATTTGGTTTTAGACTATGCAAGAAAGCTGGCGAGCGCCGCCGATACCACTTTGGTGTTGGATCGCCTAGACGGCGCTGATCCCGCTTATTTAGAGTTGGCAAGACGATGCAAAGACGAGGAGGAACGCCTCGGTATTGAGGGCCTTCAGCAGATTCGCCGAACAGCCTTGTCACTATACGAAGAACAAGATTTTCAAACTGGTGGTAAATGTATCGGCCATATTGCTGCTTTGGAGACTGCAGTGAGCCAGCTTAAAGAAGCCGTCGAACATGAGAACGAAGAAAAAAGTAGTGCAGCCAAGTCTGTATTTGCGCGCCTGTGGCAGGCTGCAGAACCACTGTTTTGTGATCAAAACATTGACATACAGAACTGCCCAGTCTGTGCAACTCCGATTGCAACCTCGGAAGCTGGAAGTGCAGAAATCATTCACCAACATCTCAAAAGCAATCTCTCTGAACTTGAAAAATACGCGAAATCGGTAGAGCAATCAAAGCTTGCTGAAACAAATGTGGCTAGTACGAAATCATCAACAAAAGCGACCCTCGGAGCGCTGCTCGGTATTTTAGATTCCCATCACAGCAACGCCAAAAGCATTCTGGAGATTAGTTTAAAAAAACTAGAGAACTCCGGTGAATGGGACGTTCAAGATGCCGAGACAGCAAAAAGCACCATTCGAGATTTGATCAAATCAGTGGATTGCAAACTTGCCGAACTGAGCCAAAATCTAAGCCAGGCTAGTTATTGCAATGTTCATGCGGCAATATCAGCTCTTATTGCTATCAAAAATGAACGTCATTATTTACTTCTAAAACAAAGTGCCTTATCTGATTTGAGTGATCAAGTAACGATTCAATCTAATTTTCTAATTGGCAAGATCAGAGAGATTGTTCAAAAGATCCTAGATAAGCTAACTGTTCCAATTAACAGCATTTACAAAGAAATTCAGGGAGCAAATGCCGTCGCTATTAAGCTGGAACTTCCTTCCGATGAAGAGCTGGTTATGCACAAGCTGCACTTGCTTGTGGATTTTGCGGGTAATGGATCAAGGGTTCAACCAAGTGGATATCTGAGTGATTCTCAGATTCACTCTTTAGCACTTGCAATTCGATTGGCCGGTATCAAGCTGTTTAACGATAAGGCTCCAATACTTATTTTGGATGACATTGTGACTTCGTACGATGCAGATCACAGACGTAATATTTGCTCTTTGCTAGCAAAAGAATTTACTGAATTTCAGGTAATTGTTACTACTCACGATGAGCGGTTCTTCCTCTACCTAAAAGACCAACTAGGAGACCAGCCTTGGCATTTCACTAGAATCATTCGGCTCGAAGATGACAACGGACCTATTTTCGGAGACCATAGAATAACCGAAACGATGATTGCTTCGGCCTGGAGCGAAGGGAGATCAGCAGCAAATGAAATTCGCCAAGCTGAGGAAGAATGGCTATTGCAGATCAGTAGAGAGTTTGGCGTTGATGTTCGAATACGGGCACTTGAAAGATCATACAGCTATGAGAGAGCTGAACTAGCAGACGCTTTGGCTGAGTTTCTGAAAAAGTTAAATATGGTTCCACCAGTGGTTAGCGGTGTTAGTAATAGGTTTTTAATCAGTCTCCAACAAGGTGTTATTGAGAATTTTGGTAGTCACTTCCAAGACACACCGTATGGCACATCTTCAATCGGCGATGAAAAGGTCCGCTGGAGAGAATTCACGGAATTTCGAGAAAAATTTGCGTGTCCCAGGTGTGGCAAAAAGCGCTTCCAACGTCCCAATTCACTGAGAAAACCAGTCTGTTCAGCCACCGCCTGTGAAACCCAATTCGCATTTAGTTAATTCCGCCCGAAGTCAGAATTAAATCGCATTTGATTTCTGTACTCACCGAAAGCCGGTGCACCAAGTTAATCCATTTAAGGCTCATAGATAGAGCAGAATAGACAGATTCTTCAGGTAAAACGATAAAACTTTTGATTAAACAAGATCGAGATTTTGAAGCGCTTTGGCAGAGTAGACGTTTGAAGTCTACTTGGAAGGCAATTCGGGCAGGTCTAAAGAAGTGCGATGCCCGCGACTCACTAGATTACCTAGAATTCGATCTGTTTGTCGATGACAGAATAAAGATATTGCGGAAAGCAGTTACTACAGGTTCCTATACACCGGCCGAGCCTGGTTTGTTTGAGTTGGCAAAAGAACGCGGCGCATTTCGAGTAATGTCTGTTCTCACTGCTGAAGATGCGCTTGTTTATAGACATCTTGTTGACGACATATACAGACGGGCTCAAAGAGATGAACCGGGAGGAGTCTATTTTGCTCAGGGACAACCAACTGTGCCGGTTGGACCTGAGTGCAGAAAAAATGATTTGGATTCCTATGAGGACGGTTGGCAACTCTGGATTCGCTATCACCAGTATCGAACAAAGACGCTTCTGAACACCATCGCAAAAGTGCTTGTAGTAACTGATGTGACCAATTATTTTGAATCAATTCAACATGAGTTGCTATTAGAACACTTGGCGCCGCTAGGCTTGTCACGAAAGGCAACTGGCTTACTCGGGCGCCTCCTTGAACGCTTTAAGCCGGCATCAGGGCACTCGCCAACGCCAAGAGTTGGTTTACCTGTAGACCAGCATGATTGCTCAAGAGCTTTAGCACATATCTATCTTTTCGAGCATGACCGGAGAGTAACAGGCTTGGTCGGGAAAGATCGCTATGTACGCTGGATGGATGATCAAAACCTTGCGGTCGAGTCTTTAACGGATGCGCGGATTGTGGTGCGCAAATTAACTTCTTCCTTGTCGGAGCAGCGGTTGGTTCTTAATACGGGCAAAACTCGCTTTCTCGACGCTCCTGGAGTGAATAATTTCTTTCACCTGGATTCCAATGATCATCTGGACGAAATAGACAAGAAGCTAAAAAAAGGAGCAAGTGACTCTATAACTCGTGCTGAACTATCGACGGCGTGGTCTAGTTCATTAGTGCTCGAAAATCACGGAAACTGGTCAAAGATACTAAAGCGATTTTATGGAATGGCTGGTCGTCTCAATGAACCTTTCCTCAAAACCAGAGCGCTCAGCGATCTAATTGCATTTCCATTGCTGGCGCCGAGGATATTTGAGTATTATGCAGCTCTGCAAGATTTTTCAGGATTGCTTGAGCTTTTTAGCGAACTAGTAGAATCAAAAGAAAGTCTATATGAGAGTGCAGAGGCTGCGTTCTTTGAAGGAATTCTGTTATGCAACATCCCAAACGATCTGCGCAGTAAGTTTCGTGAATTCACCTACCAATGGCTTACAAACCAGAACCTCGGAACAGGACGACCTTATTCGCGCGGAAGTGCCGCGCTTTGCTTATATTGGCTTGGTGACAAACGCTCAGTATCGGCGATTGAGAAAGTTCTCCTCAATGAAGCGCATAATTATCCCGCGACTACAAGCCGGGCCTTGGTGGCAGCCTATACTGCACTAGCACCCGAGAAAATAGACGTTGCGCTCAAAATATGTGCGCGCTTGGCTAACAAGGAGCTAGCATCGTTTGCACAATTCGTTGATGTAATCATGGAATCAGAAAACATTGTGTGCAGCTTGCCGCGGGTTTCATGTCGGCGACCATATAGTTCTCAAATCTCAATTTTCGAAGCCAGAACTTGGCTGAGATTGGAGATTCTGACTTTGGCAAAATCGCAAGGCATTAGAAACTGGCTCAAGTCTCAAAAGGCGACAATCGAAAAAAACACGCTGGGTGATTGTGAAAAACGAGTATTTAAGAGATGGGCAGCACGTCTATAGTTCAAAATGCAGAGGAGTCAACTCTCGGGAAGCAGGTCAACTGAATAAAATGTGTCACTTAACTAAATCAGAAAGGTTTGCAAAGCATTGATTAAGTGACTGGTTAAGTGACATAAAATCGATTGATTTGGCACTGAAATTTGAAGTCACGCAAACGGCCGTATAAATGACACCACCAACAGAGGGGCAAAAAAAATTGTTAATAGGCTATATGCGGGTATCAAAAGCCGACGGCTCCCAAACCGTCGACTTACAGAAAGACGCTCTGGTGGCCGCTGGCGTGACGAAGAAGCGAATGTATGAGGACCAAGCCTCAGGTAGAAAAGACGACCGCCCTGGTCTAGAGGCTTGCCTCAAAGCGCTTCGTGAAGGCGACACCCTGATTGTTTGGAAGCTCGATCGCCTCGCGGATTGCAGCCAAGACATGTGTAGAGTCAGTTCTTTGCTTGCCGCGAGCCTTTATCATGCCACGCTCTTTCAGAATGATTACCAGCTTGTCGAATAGCTTCTGAGCCGCCTCATGCTGTACCAGTCTAGCTCTGAACTCGCTGAGTACAGAGAAATCGAAGCCAGAATCTTCCAAATCTAGGTGCAAAAGATATTTCCAGTCTATACGGGCACGCACAGCCTCTGCCGCTTCCCGATCTGAAAGTCCCTCGGCAAACTGCAGAATACAGACAAGAAACAGTCGCACGGCATTTACTGCAGACTGGCCAGTAGTCGGGAAAAGTTCGGCAAAATCACTAAACTCGTATATTGTTCCGATCTCATCAGCAATCTTCATGTAGTTGTTACCCTTGCGAAAGACTCTGCGAGCCACTTTAACAGTGTTCTCTGGTATCTCTCCTAACGGCTGCTTTCGCATTGACATGTGCATTTTTCTCCAGAAATTCGCCACCATATTTGATGCTTCAATTATATTATATGCAGTAGTGCAAAAAAGCGGTTTCGTCGCGAAAAATGAGGAGATCAGAGACAGTTAATATGACCGCCAATCTCAATCTGTTCAGCTTCACAAGCAATTATGAATTCGCCAACAGGATCCAGGCTGTCACGCGCCAAGCTCTGTTGCCGCTGTTTTGCCACGGTCGATTGCCGGGGTATTTAGTACATGATCGGAAGAGGAACGGCGAATGCCGTTCCTCTTTTCCGATTTTCTGCACTTTTTTAG
>Ga0172380_10002597_pt1 | contig 27224 bp, 32 predicted proteins | sample Leawe162metaG_FD_119747 | JGI IMG/M metagenome (GOLD analysis project Ga0172380, IMG submission 119747) | Leachate microbial communities from a municipal landfill in Southern Ontario, Canada - Leachate well 162 metaG | ecosystem: Engineered > Solid waste > Landfill > Unclassified | place... | reverse complement strand
TCTGTCTAACTAATATAGATCCGGCTGTAACTTTTTCACCACCGAAAGCTTTTACACCGAGAAATTGCGGATTACTATCACGACCGTTCTTTGACGAACCTTGACCTTTTTTATGAGCCATTTATATATCCTCCCGATTAAGCTATTTTTGTTACTTCAATTTTTGTTAATTCTTGTCTATGTCCATTCAACTTTCTATATCCAATTCTTCTCTTTTTCTTAAATACAATCACTTTATCATCTTGTAAATGCTCTAATACTTTAGCATGGACTTTTACACCATCAACATAAGGTGTGCCTATTTTAGTAGAATCGTCTTGTGTTAATACAAGGACATTATCAAATACAACTTCCGCTTCAAGGTCTGCCTTTAATTTAGGAACATAGTACTTACTATTTTCCTCAACCTTGAATTGTTGACCAGCTATATCAACAACCGCAAACATTAATTCCTCCACGTAAAAAATTTTCGAGCTTCAAATATAGCTAAAGGATAACTCTATGTCAATAAATGATTTATGATAAAATATCATTATTTACTTTAAACTGTAATATATTATTTTTTGAGAGAAAACGAAAATTCGCTCCCAATTCCGGGTTTACTGCTTACTTCTATTCGAGATCCATGCGCCTCTATAATATGCTTTACGATAGCTAAACCTAATCCTGTACCGCCGACTTCTCTTGAACGGTCTTTATCAACTCTATAAAACCGTTCAAAAATTCTCTCTAAATCACGTTCTGTTATACCAATTCCCGAATCTTTAACAGTTATCTTTCCTCTTTTTCCATCTTCAGAAACTATAATCTCCACTTTTCCCTTCTCTGTGTATTTTATAGCATTCATCACCAAATTCACTAAAACTTGTTTTAATTTTTCTTTATCACCAAAAAATTGAAGATTATTTTTAACTGGACTAAGTTCTAAGATTAACCCTTTCGCTATGGCATGCTGCTCTAATTCAATTATTAACGATTCCAAATATTCTCGGACGTTGAAATAACGAAAACTCATTTTCATCTGTCCCGATTCTATCATCGAGATATCTATTAGGTCATTTAACAAATTATTTAGATTTATGGTATGCTGATTTGCTTTTTTTAGAAAGTTGAGATTAACTTTGCTATCATTTATAGCACCATCTAATAGAGTTTCCAAATAGCCTTGGATAGCAAATATCGGAGTCCTTAATTCATGCGATACATTACCAAGAAATTCTGTTCGCACCTGCTCTAATTTCTTTAGATTAGCAATATCATTTTGAGTTCTAAAGAACATCGATTTTATTTCACCTTCTAACTCTACAAGATACTCGCCTAATTTAATTTCATCGGTTGAATTATATTTATTATTCCGAATCGAATTAATTGTATTCCTAATTGTGGATACTTCCATTCGATGTTTCAACCCGATTAAATTAAGAGTTACAAGAGCTAACAATGAAAACAATAGAAAAAGTAATATGCTTTGAAGGAACGTAAAAGAGATAAAAAGAATCAGAAGTAGATATAAAACTACGATTGGCAAAAATACAGAAGTAAGAAATATTTTAGCACTTACAAAATTTTCTTTAATACTATTCAATGTTCTTAAACCTATACCCTACGCCTTTAACTGTTTCAATTAGATTTCCATATTTGCCTAATTTTTCTCTAATTTTCCTTACGTGGACATCAATGGTTCGTTCAACAACATATATATCAGAACCCCAAACATCGTTCAATATTTTATCTCTATCAAAAACTTTTCCGGGGCTTGAGGCAAGATAGCTTATAATCTCAAATTCTTTTTTAGGGAAGATTAAGGTCTCTCCATCTAAAAGCACAACATATTGTTCTCTATCAATTACCAATGGACCAATCGCAATAATATTCGAATCAGTCGAGGTTAATGTATCTATTTTTCTAAGATTAGATTTTACTCGTGCAATTAATTTTTTGGGAGAGATTGGTTTCTGAATAAAATCATCAGCTCCCAGATTTAATCCATGTATTTCATCTGTCTCGGAAGATTTAGCAGTAAGGAAAATAACGGGAGTAGTTTTGTGTTCTTCCATTAATCGGATTTTAGAACAAGCTTCGTACCCATCCATTTTCGGCATAAAAACATCTAATATAACTAAGTCGGGATTTAGTACCATTTTATCAATAGCTTCTTTCCCATCATAAGCCGTGATGACTTCAAAACCTTCTTGTTCCAAATTGTATTGCAAAAATTCTACAATATCCTTTTCGTCATCCACTAATAATATTTTTGTAGCCATTATATATATACTTCCTTGTTAGATTCGGCAGATTTATAAATTGCATCTAAAAGATTCATACGCATCATAGCGTTTTCACTTGATGATATTACAGGATTATTTCCTCTTACAGAGCCGATGAAATGTTTGAGTTCGTTCTCATAAGATTTGCGGAATAGGTTCGATTTTGTAGAGGTTGTTGCAGTAGAATAATCCAAACTAAGGGAATCGATTCTTTTATAAGCCCGAAGTGGATTAAGAAGTGCAGAACCTTTAGTACCAAATGCAGTTAGATTAAATCCATTTGTTTCTGAATGAAGACTCCAACTAACCTCAAAGCTAATAACTGCGCCAGTTTCCAATCTAATAAAACCTACTGCAGAATCTTCAACTTCTTTCAACTTATGATGAAATTTCTGTACTGTCACGCTTTTTATTGGTGTAAAATCATATAACCAAAGTGCTAAATCTAATATTACAATTCCCAGATCCATTATTACTCCACCTCCGGAAATTGATTTATTGATGAACCATTTACTGCTGCTGGACTGTGGCTTTATCCAACTGCATTTGATTAAGAATAACTCACCCAATTCTTTACTATTTATTAGGCTTTTTAATAGCATTGCATCTGGTCGATACCGAAGATTCATCCCAATCATTAAGTGTTTTTTATATTTTTTCGCTGCTTCGTGTACAACTTTTGCTTCTTCAGATGTTCTTGCCATCGGTTTTTCAACTAAAACATCTTTACCTGATTTTAATGATTCTAATGCAATTTCAGAATGTGTATTTGTAGGTGTAGCTATTATTACCGCTTGAATATCATCTAATTCCAATAAATCTTTATAATTCAAAAATCTTTTTGAAATATTGTACTTATCACCAACGGATTTTAATCTCGATTTGGTAAGATCACAAATAGCTTCAATAGAAACATTCGGCTGCTTATTTAAAATGGGCAGATGAACTAATTGTGATATTCCGCCTAAACCAATTATTCCGACTTTTGTTTTTTCCATATTATTTTTCTATTTGATCTGAATTTAAGAACTTCTTTGTCCTATCCGCAATACCTTCCGGATCAATTCCAATTAATTTATGAAGTTCTTCTTGAGTACCATGATCAATATATCCATCCGGCAATGCTATTCTTAAAACATCATTTTTATAATTTTTCTCGGAGAAATATTCTAATACACCTGAACCAAATCCACCTACAATTGTACTTTCTTCCAAAGTTACTATTTTATTGAATCTTTTCGCTATGTCATCTAAAATATCTGTATCTAATGGCTTTACGAATCTAACATTTATAATCTCGGACGTGATACCCGATTCATTTAACAATAGATCAGCTTTTTTTGCATACTCAACCATATTACCAACAGCGAGAAGTGCAACTGATTCACCTGATTTTACAATTTCACTTTTTCCAATCGGGAGTGCTTCAAAACCTTCTTTTATTTCCACACCTAATGCTGATCCTCTTGGATAGCGAATGGCTATTGGACCATATTTATAATTAACTGCTGTAAAAAGCATATTACGTAATTCAGCTTCATCCTTTGGAGCCATAATTACCATATTAGGAATCATTCTTAAGTATGAAAGATCAAAAGTACCATGATGTGTTGGACCATCAGCTCCTACAAGTCCTGCGCGATCAAGCACAAATACTACATGAAGTTTTTGCAGACTTACATCATGAATAATTTGATCGATTGCTCTTTGCATGAAAGTAGAATATATAGCTACAACCGGAATTATTCCTTGAGTTGCCATTCCTGCAGCAAAAGTAACTCCATGTTCTTCTGCTATTCCAACATCGAAATAATTTTTCGGATATTCTTTCCTAAGATAATCCAAACCTGTTCCATCAGGCATTGCTCCTGTAATGCCAACAACTTTTGGATTTTCTTTAACAATTTCCACCAAAGCTTTTCCGAAAATAGAAGTATAAGCTGGAGCAGCTCCCTCTTTCTTATAAACCTGTCCTGTTATTTTATCGAAAGGTGTTGCTGCATGAAATTTCTGAACGTGTCCCTCAGCCGGTTTATAGCCCTTCCCTTTTTCGGTAATTGCATGGACTAATATAGGACCATTTAATTTTTGAACATGTTCAAAAATTTTTATTAACTGATTAAGATTATGACCATTAATAGGACCGAAATACCTAAATCCTAAAGCCTCGAAGAGCATACCGGGAGTAATTATTGCTTTAATACCGGTTTCTACACGTGAAGCTACCTTTCTAATTCTATCGCCAAAATCATCCAATTTACCTGTCAAATCCCAAATCGCTCCCTTAAACCGATTATATTCGGGATGCGAAATCATTTCTGTAAAATAATTTGAAACAGTCCAAACATTTGGAGCTATTGACATATTATTGTCATTAAGTACAACAATTAAATTTGATTTTAGCATACCAGAATTATTCATGGCTTCATAAGCCATACCTCCTGTCATAGCACCATCACCAATTACAGCAATAACTTTCTTATTATCTTTATTAATATCACGAGCAGCAGCCATACCGAGAGCCGCAGAAATAGAAGTAGATGCATGCCCGGCACCAAATGCATCGTATTCGCTTTCAGAACGCTTTAGAAAGCCACTCAAGCCATTAAAACGTCTTATGGTAGGCATCTTATCCCTTCTTCCAGTAAGTATCTTGTGAGGATATGCCTGATGCCCTGTATCCCATACAATTAAATCTTTTGGAGTATTAAAAACTTTATGAAGTGCAACTGTCAGCTCTACTGTTCCAAGTCCGCCGCCAAAATGCCCCCCAATCTCTGATATCACATCAACAAGATATTGACGAATCTCTGTTGATAATATTTTTAGGTCGTGAACCGATAATCCTTTTAAGTCTGAGGGTTTATCTACATTAAATAATATTTTATAATTTGATGAATCTACCATTACTCTTAAATCTCCTTTAGGAATTACCTTCAAAATTTTGCTCTAACTGTTTTTTTAGATCTACAACTTTTAATTCTGCATCTCTTAAAGTAGTAAAACAAATTTTTGCCAAATTAATTCCCTCTTCGTAAAGTTTTATTGAATCATCTAAACTTGTCTGATTATTTTCTAAAAGGCTGGAAATTTCCTCAAGTCTGTTAAGACGTTCTTCAAATGAATCATCTTTCTTTTTTGTCATTATCAATCCTTATTTCACCATCGAAAAACTTAATTAAAAATGGATTAGTTTTATTAAAATTTTCAGCTCTTTGAACAAGGGTTTCGTCTTGATTTATTAATGCAAAACCTCTTTCAAGAATTTTATTAAAGTCAAATTTATCAATTTTTTGATCGAGAAGTGATAGCAAATTTCTTTTATATGTAAGTTTTTTATCGATTTGGGAGTCTAATTTATATAAAATTGAATCAAGGTGTTGTGTCCTTACTTTAATCACATCCTCCGGCAACCGAAATCCGTATGAATTAATAATTCTTGAAAGTTTATTCCTTTTATCTTTTATGCCGCTTATTATTTCATAATCGATATTTTCGATAAAGTCAGAAATAAAAGAGAGAATGTCTTCTCGGTTTGGTGTTGCTAGTTCCATCGCAGCAGTTGGCGTAGATGCTCTTTTATCCGCCGCAAAATCAGCAATTGTAAAATCAATTTCATGCCCAATACCGGTTATAATTGGAATCTTTGAATTAAAAATTGCACGTGCAACAATCTCTTCATTAAACGCCCATAAATCTTCTAAGGATCCGCCACCTCTACCCAAAATTAAAACATCAACATCATCCAAATTATTAATAAATTCAATACCCTTTACAATTTCTTGAGCTGCTCCTTCACCTTGCACTTTTGAAGGATAGAGTAAAATTTCAGTTAATGGATAACGTCTTTTCACCGAATTAATCATATCCTGAAGTGCTGCTCCGTCTCTTGCAGTTACTATTCCAATTCTCTTTGGGAATCTTGGTATTTCTTTTTTTATTTCAGGATCAAAAAGTCCTTCTTCATTCAATTTTCTCTTTAACTTTTCAAATGCTGCTTGAAGCTCACCTTCTCCCGCAGGCATCATTGATCGCACATCTATTTGGTATGTGCCCCGCGGTGGGTAAACAGATAATTTACCATTTACAATAATTTTCATTCCGTCTTGTGGTGTGAAAAAAACATAAGAATTATTCCCTTTCCACATCGTACAACTTATTTGGGCAGAAGAATCTTTTAACGTAAAATACCAATGCCCGGATACATGCGGTTTAAAATTAGAAAGCTCTCCAATAACAGAAATCTGACTAAATGACTCTTCGATCGTGGATTTAATTAATCCTGTCAATGCCGAGACTGAAATTATATTTTCTGTAATTGTTGCCATGTTCTCAAAAGTTTATTGAAAAGAAATTGGAATAAAGCCCGATTGAAAATTCATGAAAATTATTTTTAGAATCACTTGGAACAAAATTGAATCTATATCTTCCATAAAAAGTAAATATGTTTGAAACTGTAAACAACCCGACAGAAACTTCTGTTCCTATTCCATTATAGCCGGCAAAATTAGTGTTGTATGTTATTCCCGGTGAAATATATTCTATTCCGGTAATCTGAAATATCTGTTTGTAACCAACTCTAAAAAGATTTTGCACTTTGCCTTTTAAAATATGAGTGTATTCAATACTAACAAATCCATAAGGATAATTAAAACTTTTTGAAAAAAATGAGAATAATGGAATTTCTTTAGAGAAACCAAAATTCGTTTTATCCTCGAATCGGAATATTGAAGGAGAAGGTATACCAAAAATAACACCTCCGAGACAGCAGACAGTTAATAAGCTCTGCTCTCTTTCAGCAGAGAATACTTTATTTGCCGGTATATTAGCAGAATATTTTTGATGAATAAATTTACCTTCTTGATTCCCACAGACTAATTCATATTCAAGTGTTTCTTTCCTCAGTTCAAATTCCGAAAGATCAATTTTTATCTTATGATCTTCTGAATATTCTTTTGAAATCAAATAATCTTTTTCGCCAATTCGAATAGAAGTTTTACACTCCTCACTAGTGAAGAAGGATACAATTAAGGTATACGGTTCTTCAGTCGTTATAAATGAATCTATCAAGTATAATTCAAAGGCGGGTTCTTCCGACTGTGAATATATATTCTTTGTTACATACATTAGCAACACCAATAGTATGTATATTTGAATTTTTTTCATATATAAACTTCCGATAAAAATCTAATTGGATAACTTACTAATTTTAATAGAAATAGTATTTAAGTATATTTGTAACCATTAAAAAAATATAGGAAATTTGAATTGAAAATACTAATATCGAATGATGATGGAATTGATTCAACCGGAATCTATGCCTTAGCTGAAGCTATGAAAGAATTGGGAGAAGTTACAGTTATTGCCCCTCGTACGGAACAAAGCGCAGTAGGACATGCAATCACAATGAAAATGCCTTTAAGAGTAACTGAATATTATAAAAATGGTGAGTTTTTTGGATACGCAGTTGATGGAACTCCTGCCGATTGCATAAAAATCGGTATAAGAAATATTATGAAAGAAACTCCCGACATTGTGATTTCCGGCATTAACCACGGCTCTAATACTGCAATAAATATCATATATTCTGGCACAGTCTCAGCCGCAAGAGAAGCCGCTATTATGGATGTCCCGGCAATTGCCGTTTCGGTTACAAGTCACGAAGCTGAAAATTTTGATTATGCTAATGAAGTAGTTAAAGGACTTACAAAATTAGTTGTAAAAAATGGTTTAGAGAAAGGAACTCTTTTGAATGTAAATGTACCAGATATCCCTGCCGAAGAAATTTCCGGAGTTCTGCTTACTAAACAGGGTAAATCAAAATGGGACGATATTTACGAAGAACGTTTAGACCCTTATGGTAAAAAATATTTCTGGCTTACAGGGAAACTAATGGATACTGATATAACTTTGGATACTGATCAAAATGCTATTAAAAATAATTACGTAACTGTAAGTCCAATTCATTTCGATCTTACAGATTATAAAACTTATGATAATATGCAGAATTGGAATATCCCCGAAGTATTTAGAAAAACAAAGGAGTAGTCTTTTAAAGTGAGCGAATTTAGTTTATCAATATCGGGTTCTACGTTTCTTTTAATTCTTGGAATTATTCTATTTGCTCTATTCTCCATATATATTTATAAATATACTCTTCCAAAATTAGACACTAAAGCAAAGTGGCTTTTTATAATTGTAAGAAGTTTGATTCTTGCATTAATAATCTTTCTTTTGTTCGATCCCGTTTTATCGATTATTAATCGCACTCCGGATAATCCGGTTAACTACGTCTATATCGATAACTCACGTTCAATTTCTTTAAAGGATAGCATTGGGCGCATATCAAGCATCAATGCTTTACGAACTAAATTGAATGAATATAAATTGCCTGTTAAATTTATTTCGTTTGGCGCAAAAGTTAAAGAAATTGGAAAAGATGATTTACTAAAATTCAGAGAACCAGTTACTAACTTTGAGAATATATTTAATTACTTAGATTCTGTAAAAGGTAATATAGCTTCTGCTTCCATAATCTCGGATGGAATTATTACAGAAGGTTCGAGCCCGTTATATAGGTCAGAAAAAAGCGATTTCCCAATACTAACTATCGGCATTGGAGATACATCTAAACAAAAAGATATTTTTATATCGAACGTTAATTACAATAAATTTATTTATGCAGGTTCTCCAACTACAATTCAAGCGGACATTATTAATAACGGTTTTGCTGGTATAACTAATATTGCTTATCTGTATGAAGAGAATAAATTAATCGATTCAAAAGAAATTAATTTAAGCGAGACTTCATTAAATCAAATTCAATTCGATTACCTTCCTAAAAGCAGCGGTGAAAAAAAAATATCTATTTATATAAAAAACCTCCCTAATGAAATAACTGAAAAAAATAATCGTTACAATTTTTATCTCGATATTATGAAAGAAAAAATTAGAGTAACTGTTATTGCAGGTGCACCTTCCACTGATTTAACCTTTATTCTAAATTCATTATCTGCGGATGAAAATATTATTATAAATAAATTTATTAATGTATCGGATAACAAAGTTCTTGAAGAAAATAACCTCTTTACTCAAGATAGTACTGACCTATTTTTTATAATCGGTTATCCCGTTAGTAAATCAAAAAGTGAACTCGATAATCTTTTAAATAATTATTTACTGGCTAAGAATAAACCATTCTTTATGGTATTAAATTCATCTACGGACTTAGGAAAATTAAAAACAGTTGAGAAAATATTACCCATTACAATAAAATCACAAAGTAATAATTTATTAGAAGTACAGCCCGACGTTCAAGATAATAATGTAGAGTTATTATTTTCAGATTTGGCAGATAATACAGTCTGGGAAAAACTTCCACCAGTTAATCGAGTTAATGGAGCATTTAATCTAAAACCAGAAAGCATATTAATAGCAAATAGCAAAATTAGAGGGATTCCCACAAACACTCCACTCATAGCAGCTAAAAGCTTTGGTGCGCAAAGATCGATGATTGTGCTTGCTCAAGACATTTGGAAATGGAAGCTTCAACCTGCTGACGATAAATCAAATTTCTTTGATAAATTTATTGTCTCTTCAGCTAAATGGTTAATTAAAAATGATAAGCAGAAAAATTTTATTATCCGTACTTCAAAGAAAAGCTACTCGACTGGTGAACCAATTGAAATTTTTGCAGAATTTTACGATCAATCTTTTAATCCTATTTCGGACGCCGAAATAAAAATAAATATCAGCAAAAAAGACTTTGAAAAAGAATTGATTTTATCACCTATTCAAAATGGCATTTATAAAACAACTACTGATATTTTAGAAATTGGTGATTATATCATTAATGGTACCGCAAGTATTAACAACAATTCAATTAAAAGTGATCCTGTAAAATTTAATATTGGAGATATAGAGATTGAATCAATTGAACGAAGAATGAATATCAATCTTCTTTTAAATTTAGCAAAAAACAGTAATGGAAAGTATTTCACTATCGAAGAACAAGATAAAATAATTGATGAAATTATTTCTATTCAGAAAGAAAAATATAAAGACAATGTATCTATTAACGAGCATTTATTATGGTCAAATTATTGGATATTATCAATAATTATTCTTTTATTTACAGTTGAATGGTTTTTTAGAAAACGATTCGGAATGTTATAATAAAAATGAGGGCAAAATGAAGTTTATTGAATTTAATGATGACGCGTCTTGTAACTTTAATGAAATTGATAATCAGCATATCCAAATGATTAATATTGCAAATAATTTATATGATGCCATTTTAATTAATGACAAAGAAATAATATTAAAACATTTCGATGAATTAATTTCTGATTTACATGCACATTTTGAATATGAAGAAACTCTTATGAAAGAAACAAAATTCCAAGGATATATCTCTCATAAATTAGAACATGACCGAGTATTAAAACATACAATGGATGATGCAGTGGCGTATAAGAATGGTAAAATTAATTTTGGTACAGAGAATATGAAATCGTTCAAGACTTGGTTTTTTAATCACCTCGATTTTAATGATAAAAAATTAGGAAAGTTTTTAGCAGAGAAAGGTGAAAACTAATTTCATTTTTGATTTTCTAAATAATTTTTTAGATTTTATTCTTCCAAGGTATTGTCTATTTTGTGAAAATGGATTAGATAAAACAGAACAATATCTTTGTAAACAATGTTCATTACAACTTAATAAATGCAATTTTAATTATTCACACGAAATATTCAAAAAGTATTTCGAATCATCGAAAATAATTAGTGAATTAAATTCGCTGTATATCTTTACAAAAGATACTCCTATACAATCACTTCTTCACTCTCTAAAATATCATAGTAATTATCGTATCGGTTATTATCTTGGTAAATTAATTACAGTCGAAAATTCAAATTATTTCGCAAATGAAAAAATTGATTTTATTATACCGGTTCCGTTACACCGAGTAAAATATACAGAAAGAGGTTATAATCAATCTCATTATATTGCATTGGAAATTTCGAAAATCACAAGCATCCCCTTAGATGAGAAAAAAGTTAAACGAATAAAAAATACAGAATCACAAACTCGCCTCAATCATATAGAAAGAAAAGACAACGTAAAAGATGCGTTTAAATATTGTGGAAAGAATAGTCTTGAAGGAAAAAACGTTTTATTAGTGGATGATATAATTACAACTGGAAGTACAATAATAGAATGTGCAAGAGTTTTAAAAGAAAACGGGGCAGGGAAAATTATCGCATTCTCCGCCGCCCTCGCTTAAAATTCTCAAATAAATATCTCCTATCTGAACTACATCCTATCGGGTGCGGACACGCCTAAAATAGACAGTCCATTTTTAATTACTATTTGAACAGCTTCTACTAATGCAATTCTTGCCTCGGCAAGATTCTGTTCGCTTCCAATAATTCTACATTCGGTATAAAATTTATGGAATAAAGAAGCTAATTCCTCTAAGAAGACAGGAATGCGATGGGTTTCAAAATGCTCTGCACTATACAATACTTCATCAGGATATTCTATTATTTTTTTAATCAGATTCAACTCTTCAGATTTTTTTAATAATCCTACATAACCCAAATTAGTTTTTAATCCCTGTTCAGTTGTCATCTTTAGTATTGATGAAATTCTCGCATGTGCATATTGAAGATAGAAGACAGGGTTTTCATCCGATTGTTTTTTAGCTACATCGAGATCAAAATTAAGATGGCTATTAACACTTCTCATATTGAAGAAATATCTTACAACGTCTTTACCTACTTCATCAGAAAGTTCATCGAGTGTAATATAATTTGCTTTACGAGTGGACATCTTTACAATTTCACCATTTTGCAAAATTGTAACAAATTGATGAATCAGAACTTTAATCTTTTCTGTATCATAGCCCAACGCTTTAAGTCCTGCAAGTACATCCGGATAAGTAGCATTATGATCCGAACCAAATAAATCAACTATTAGATCATACCCTCTTTCAAATTTTGTAATATGATATGCAATATCAGGAAGTCTATAAGTCGGTTCGCCGGATGATTTTACTATAACTTTATCTTGTTCGTTCCCGAGTTCCGAAAGCTTTAACCAAAGAGCACCTTCACTTTCATAGGAAAGATTTTTATCTTTAAATAATTTTAATAATTCATTAATCCTATCATCTTCATAAAGACTATTTTCATTATAAAATATCTTCATGTTAATGCCGATATTTTCCATCGTCTTTATTATATCATTAAAAATCTCTTTCTCTGCGGTCTCTTTAAATTTACCTTCAGTACCTTCTTCTTTTAATGTGTTCCCAATTTCTGAATGGAGTTTTTGTGCAATCTCTTTAATATACTCTCCCTGATAATAATCTTCAGGAAATTCGATTTTTTCACCAAGCAATTCGAGATATCTATATCTCACTGAGTCACCTAATACACGCATCTGCCTGCCCGCATTATTAAAATAGTATTCGCGGTCAACATCATAACCAACTGCCTCTAAAAGATTAGCGACTGTATCCCCTACTACTGCATTTCTGCCATGACCAACTGTAAGCGGTCCTGTTGGATTAGCAGAGATAAATTCTACATTTGCTCTTACACCTAAATATTTTTTACTCTTGCCAAATTCTGTTTCTTGAGCATGAATTATTTTAATTATCTGCGCTAAGTATTCGGGATTGAAAAAGAAATTAATAAATCCGGGTCCGGCTATTTCTATTTTTTCTAATACATTTTTATCAAGTGTAATATTATCAATGATTTCTTGGGCAACTTCACGAGGATTTCTTTTTAATCCTTTAGCAACCGAGAGTGCAACATTAGTTGATAGATCCCCGAAATTAGCTTGATTTGGTACATTAAAAAGAATTGTTGTATTATTTAGATAATCAAGATTTTTTGACAGATTTGCGAACAGCCCGCTTAGGTACTCTTTCAACTTCACTCTCCATATTTGATAATTCATCTTCAACAATTATTACAGGGGCATCTCCCCATAATTTTTCAAGTCCATAAAACTGACGTGTTTCGTTTTTGAAAACATGTACAATTACATCAAAGTAATCGAGAATAACCCAATTTAATGATTCAAAACCTTCGCGATGAAGACATTTAATTCCTTCTCCGCTAAGTTCTTTATCTACTTCATCAGCAATTGCTTTTACTTGACGGTCTGAATCAGCCGAACAGATTAAAAAATAATCCGATATTCCCGAAAGTTTTCTTAAATCTAATATTTTAATATCAGTCCCTTTTTTTGAAAGGACAATATTCGCTATTTTTTTTGCGAATTTTAATGAATCCAATAATACCTCATTTTAATGGTTTTAATGTATAGTAATCTCTGCCAATAATAATAGAAACATCCAAAAAGTAATCATCGTTTAGAATCTGATTTACGTTGCTTTTTTTAACTCCAAGTGCTTCAGCTACTTTATAAGCATTTTCCATATTTTGCGTTCGGGCAATAACAAGAGTTTCATCAATCTCTTTATCATTCGAAGTTGAGACTACATCAAATTTATTTGCTCTTAAGTATTCAGCAAAACGAGTAGCGGCTCCAGGGATACCGCATCCATTCAATATTTCTACTTGAATTATTTCAGATGGTTTATTATCTCTTACCTCTGCTATTTCTTCTGGTGTAATAGAAAATACCTTCAAATATATAGAATAACTTAAAAAGATTATTACTATAACTAATATAAATATAGCAATATTCATCAACATGTTTAGTGTTGAACTTTTCAGATTAACGTTATCGGTCTTTTTTACAGTAGGTGTACGTTTTGATTTCATAGAGTTAATTTAAATAAAAAAATAACCGGAAAATCCGGTTATTTAATTTAACTAAATTTAGTGTCTAATTCCTTTCGAAAGGGTCGTAAAAGAAATTATCTCTATAAAAAGGATTGCTGCCATAGAATGAATTATTACCGTAATATGAATAAGGATACATTGAACCTGCCGGAAGTTGGCGATATTGAAGCATTATCGTCATATCTTTTGATGGTTTATAATTAATCTGTGCTCTGCTAAGATATACACCATTAAATTGATTAGCAAATTCCTTGCTATTCATAGAATTATATGGTGAATTAACTACGCTAATATCAGTCTCAACATTTAAGTTATCTGTGAGTTTATATGCCATCGAATTCGTATATGCACCAAGCGCCATTCCAAATGCACCAGAAGCAGTATAAGACATATTAAACGAATGATGCATACTAAAATTATCAGGATTAATAAATCCAAACAGAGAACTCGTATTACCGCTTAGAATGCCGTTTTTGATGCTTGGAGCACTATTTGGCTGCTCTTTAAACTGAGCCATAAGCGGAATTGATGTAAGTAATAATATTAGAATTAGTTTTTTCATAATAGTTTCTGAATTTCCTATTTATACCACAATAATAGAAAAATGTTTCTTATCAATCAATTACTTTCACAATCATTTCGATTTCGACAGGGGCATTCATTGGTAATTGAGCAACACCCACTGCACTGCGTGCATGCTTACCTTCTTCGCCGAATACTTCTACCAAGAACTCCGAAGCTCCATTTGCTATTTTTGGTTGATTTGTGAATGAATCGCTTGAATTAACAAATACTGTAACTTTAACAATCGATTCAATATTATCAATTGAGCCAATAACTGACTTAATAGCACTCAAACAATTAATCGCTGATTGCTTTGCGCATTTGATTCCATCTTCATCAGAAACATCCACTCCTAATTTACCGGTAAATAATAATTTTCCATCAACAAAAGGAAGCTGTCCTGCTGTAAAAACTAATTTGTGCATTTTCTTAGCGGGGACATAAGCTGCTAAGGGTTTTGGTGCTTCTGGCACATTAATTCCCAGGTCTTTTAATTTCTGCTCGTACATAATATCTCCTATAAATTGATAATAGTAAAATAATTCCTTTTTATTAAATAAAAAAAAATTTTAATTAGCAAATGCATTTGAAAAAAATAAGAGGAAAAATGACAGGCGAAAAATTTGAAGTACTTTGGGGAATAATGAAAAGACTTCGTAAAGAATGTCCTTGGGATAAAGAACAAACACACGATAGCATTAAAGCTGCTACTTTAGAGGAATCTTATGAATTAATTGAAACAATAGATGAAAAAAATTACATAGAACTTAAAGGTGAATTGGGGGATCTACTTCTTCATATACTTTTCCATTCTGTAATTGCAGAAGAAGAAAAAAACTTTTCTATTGATGATGTGATTGATGGTATATCAGCAAAATTAGTTAGAAGGCATCCACATATCTTCGCTGAAACTAAAGTAAAAGATAACGACGATATAATGAAGAATTGGGAAGCAATAAAATTAGGCGAAGGAAGAGAATCTGTTTTAGAAGGAGTGCCTAAAGTTATGCCGGGATTAGCACGCGCATACCGACTTCAGGAGAAAGCCTCCAAAGTTGGTTTTGATTGGGATAATGTAGAGAACGTCTGGGAAAAAGTGGAAGAAGAACTTGGCGAACTAAAAAAAGTTGCAGAAGAAAATAATAAAGAAGAAACAGAAAAGGAATTTGGTGATCTATTTTTTGCGTTGACTAATTACGCGCGCTTCCTTGGAATCAATCCTGAAAATTCTATCAGATATACAAATGAAAAATTTATTAATCGATTTACTTATGTGGAAAAGAAAATAAAAGAAACAGGCAAAAAGATTACTGAATCTTCACTTCCTGAAATGGATAAATACTGGGAAGAAAGCAAAAAGCATTTTAAATAAATTTAATAAACCGCTTTCTTCTAAGAGAGCGGTTTATTAGAATTGTGTTTTTCGTAAGCATCAATGATATCTTTTACAAGTTTATGACGTACAACATCGGACTTTTCAAAATAAACAAATCCAACTCCATCGATACCCTGCAAAATATTTTTAACCTGCACCAATCCACTTTGAGATATTGAAGGTAAATCAATTTGTGTAATATCTCCGGTAATAATAGCTTTAGAATTAGGACCAAGTCGGGTTAAAAACATTTTCATCTGCATAATAGTAGCATTCTGTGCTTCATCTAAAATTACATAGGCATTATTAAGAGTACGTCCACGCATAAAAGCTAAAGGTACAATTTCAATAACTGTTTTTTCTATATATCCTCTAAGCTGTTCTGACGGGAGCATATCTTGAAGAGAATCAAAAAGTGGTCGTAGATATGGATCAATTTTTTCTTTAAAATCTCCGGGGAGAAAACCAAGACTTTCGCCGGCTTCAACTGCAGGTCGAGCTAAAACGATTTTTTTAACTACTCCTTTTTTTAGAGCAGCTACTGCAAGAGCAACAGCAAGATATGTTTTACCTGTTCCTGCAGGCCCAATTGCAAAGCAGATATCGTTCTGTCTAACGGTCTTTAAATAATTAATTTGATTTGGAGTTTTTGCTTTAATAACATCTTTTTTAGAATACAATACTATATTATCAAAGTCATTATCACTAACTACTTCTCTTCCCTGATTGGTAAGATCTATTATTGTGGTAACATCATCAGGACGCAAGTTACCCGATGTATTAAGTACGAAAATCATTTCCTTAAAAACTTTCTCTATTAATTCTACTTCTTCGGCAACACCTTTGATAATTACATTTTCACCTCTGACAATAATATTTGAAGTGAATCTTTCTTCTAATGGCTTTAGATTAGAATCATTGAACCCAAGTAAAGATATAAGATCAACGTTGTCGAGTTTTAATATTTTTTCTATTTCCAATAATTCCTCCTTTTTTAAATAGAAAAAGCCCTATTCGCTAATTGCAAACAGGGCTTTTTTATTACAAAATCAGAATAAATTTTAGTTTGCAGTCTGTGTTGGAGGTGCAGGTTTGTAATTTCTTCTAATTTTATCATATTGAGACTTTTCTTCTTCAGTTAAATTAGGAACCTTGAAAGTCTGTTTAGGATAAATTAAATCAGGATTCTTAATTTGGTCTCTGTTTGCTTTATAAATATTTGGCCATGCAAATGGATTGTCATAATGTTCTGCTTTTTTAGCAATACCCCAAAGGTGATCACCTTTAACAACGGTATAAGCTATTTCAGTAGGAGCAACTACCCAAGCATCAAGTTTTCTTTGAAGCTGATCATGAACTTTATTGAAAAATTCAGGAAGAGCAGAAATTTTATTTTTTTTCAAAGCATCTAATTCAGCTTGACGGTCAGCTTTTGGAGCTTCCTGTGCATCAATTTTACCACTTAATACATCAAGTTGTTTTCTGAAATTATCTACGTCAGCTTTTGTAGCACCAACCATAGCATATAATTCATCCATGCAAGCATCAAAAGTTTGCATTCCTTCTTTTGTTTTCTTTAATGAAGCAACATCGCTCTTAAGAGTATTAAGTTCAGCTACTAAAGTAGCTTTTCTTTCTGTAAGGCGATTCATTTCACTTTGCCATTCCTCTTTAGTCATCTCTTTTCTTTGAGCAAAAAGAGTAACAGAATTAATAAGGAATAGACCAAACAATACCACTAATATCTTATTGAATTTCATTGTTTTCTCCTTATCCTGTTATAGACCTAATTGTTCTAAATTTTTCTTAGTTTCAGCTTTGTTTTTAGCGCATTGATCAAGCTTGGAATTCTTTTCAGCAATTTCGCGCTCTAAAGTAGCTTTTTCAGCTTTTAATGCACCAGTTTCTTTTTCAAGAGCTGTTACTTCGCTCCTAAGTGCTTCAAGTTCAGCCATCTGTTCTTCGGATACACCGCTACAACCGGTGAGTGATACTGTTCCGATAATGAGGGCTACAACAAGAGCTGAACTTAAATGTTTCTTTAAATTCAACATATTTCTACCTCCGGTTTAGTTTATGAAATGACATGTATATTTATTCAGAATTAACTTATTATAGCAAATATAAGCAAAAAAATGTTCAAATAATTCTTTTTTCAACAAAACTTACATAAAAATTACCCGCTATTATAATATGATCAAATATTTTTATGTCTAATATTCGCCCGGATTCGACTAACTTTTTAGTTATTTCAATATCTTCTTTACTTGGCTCCGGATTACCGCTTGGATGATTATGGATTAGTATTATATTGGCTGCTCTATTATCAATAGCCGTTTTGAATACTTCTCTTGGATGTACAATACTTGTATTTAAACTTCCTTCTGAAATAATATTAAATCTCTCCATTATATTGGCTGAATTTAATGTTACTACAAGGAATTGTTCCTTTTGTTTATCTCTAAAATAAGGGATAAAATATTCCGCAATAATTTTTGGAGATGTTACTTTTATTTTTTTATTTGATTCAATCTCTTGACGTATTCTAAGATTTAATTCAAAGGAGGCTACAAGTGTCGATGCTTTTTCCGGTCCAATTCCCGGAACTCGAAGAATTGATTCTACTGATTGAGAAGCAAGGTTTTTTAGAGAACCAAATTCAGATAAAAGTTCATGTGCAACATCAAGGACATCCTTACCTTTCATACCCGTTCGTAATATAATAGCTATTAGCTCTTCATTAGTGAGACTTTGCGGACCCCTAAGAGCGAGTTTCTCGCGAGGCATATCTTCCGGTGATCTTTCCTTTATTCCCATTCTATGGTTGCGGGTGGTTTTGAGGAAATATCGTAAACCACTCTATTAATTCCTTTTACTTTTCTAATTATTTTATTTGATGTTCTCTCTAAAATCGAATAATCAAAACGATACCAATCAGCCGTCATGCCATCGGTAGATGTAACTGCTCTTAAAGCCAATACATTTTCATAAGTCCTCGAATCTCCCATTACACCGACACTTTTAACGGGTAATAAGACACAAAATGCCTGCCAAATCTCGTCATATACACCAGATTCGTAAAGCTCATTAATAAAAATCTCGTCTGCTTCTCTTAAAATTTCGAGCCGCTCATAAGTAATATCTCCCAAAATCCTAACAGCTAAACCGGGACCGGGAAATGGATGTCTATTAATAAAATCTACTGGAAGACCTAATTCTTTACCAATTTCTCTTACTTCATCTTTAAATAGTTCTCTGAATGGTTCGATTAATTTTAGGTTCATCTTTTCGGGCAGTCCACCAACATTATGATGTGTCTTAATAGTTACCGATTGCCCTTTAACTGAAACAGATTCTATCACATCAGGATATAGAGTACCTTGAACGAGAAATTCAGCATCTGGAATTTTTTTTGCCTCAATTTCAAAAATATCAATAAAGGTTTTTCCGATAATTTTCCTCTTTTGCTCCGGTTCTTCAATTCCTTTTAATCTATCTAAAAATAATTCAGCAGCATTAATATGAATAATATTTAAGGAGAAATTTTCTTTGAACATTTGTTCAATTTTTGCACTTTCATCTTTACGCATCATACCGGAATCAACATGAATACATGTTAGTTTATCCCCTATTGCTTGGTGCATTAGAATCGCCGCCACTGAGGAATCAACACCGCCGCTTAAAGCACAGATTGCTTTTTTATTACCTACTCTTTTACGGATCTCTTTAATTTCTGTTGCCACAAAATTCTGTGGAGTCCAATCTCCCTTACATCCACAAATATTAAAAACAAAGTTTCCGAGTATTTTTTTCCCTTCGATGGAATGAATTACTTCCGGATGGAATTGTACACCGAAAATATTTTTTTCAATATTAGAAATTGCGCAAATTGGAGAATTATCTGATTTAGCGCTTATGCTAAAATTAATTGGCATTTTTTCAACAAAATCGCCATGGCTCATCCACACGCTTGATGTTTCTGTAACATCTTTAAATAACGAACCATGTTCAAGAAGTTTTAATTCAGTTTTTCCATATTCTCGATGAGATGCAGGCTCTACTGAACCACCAAAATTTAATGCAATTAATTGCAAGCCATAACAAATACCGAGTATTGGTATCCCAAGATCAAATATTCTTTTATCTATTTGAGGGGAATCGGTATCATATACACTCATAGGACCGCCTGACAAAATAATTCCGGCAGGTTTTTCTTCTATAATTTTTTCAATTGGATATGTGTGAGAGTGGATTTCTGAATAAACTTTGATCTCTCTAATACGGCGGGCTATTAATTGCGTGTATTGAGAACCAAAGTCTATTATTAATATTTTTTCTAAATGGAGCATTCGATAATTAACCTATTTGATAAATTACAATACACCAAGATAAAAAAAATCCTGCCCTTTAAGTAAGAACAGGAATTAAAAAATTTCTAATTTAATAATTCAGTATAAGATTTTGAATCAAGCAGAGCGTCTAGCTCAGAAGGATTTGTTACTTCAATCTTAATAATCCATCCTTCACCATAAGGATCAGAATTAACTAATTGTGGTTCATCATTAAGTTTAGGATTAATTTCAATGACTTTACCCGAGACAGGAGCAAACATTTCACTGACAGTTTTAACAGCTTCAATTGTACCAAAAGATTCTCCGTTAACAATTTCAGCTAAATCAGGAATAATATCAACAAACACAATATCCCCTAATTCCCCTTGTGCATAATCTGTAATACCAATGTATGCAGCATCTCCATCTACCTTAACCCATTCATGGTCATTTGTGTACTTTAATTCAGTTGGAACGTTCATAATAACCTCAAAATTATTTTAAGTGTTTTTCAATAAATGATGTATCAAAATTGCCATTTATAAATAAATTGTGCTCAAGAACTTTCTGATGGAAAGGAATAGTAGTTTTGACTCCTTCAATCTGAAATTCTTCAAAAGCTCTTTTCGCCCTTGCTATTGCGTGTTTTCTATCAGTTCCCCAAACAATTAATTTTGCAATTAAAGAATCATATGTTGGGGGGATAATATAATCATTATAAATATGTGAGTCGATCCTAATACCAAAACCACCCGGAAAATGAAGATACTCGATCTTTCCTGGAGATGGTCGGAAATTATTTGCAGGGTCTTCTGCATTAATTCTAAACTCAATAGCATGTCCGCGTGGCTCTTTTGGATAATCCGCAATACTTTTACCCGAAGCTATCAAAATTTGCTGCTTAATTAAATCGAGATTTCTTACCATTTCTGTAACAGGATGCTCTACTTGAATACGAGTATTCATCTCAATAAAATAAAAGTTCATATATTTATCAACAAGAAATTCTATTGTTCCCGCACCTCTATAACCAACAGATTCAGCACCAAGAATCGCAGCCTGCCCCATTTTTTGTCGGACTTCATCAGTGATAAAGGGAGAAGGCGATTCTTCAATTAGTTTTTGATGTCTTCTTTGGATTGAGCAATCTCTTTCACCATAGTGATATGCTTTGCCATCTACATCACCAAGAATTTGGATTTCGATATGACGTGGATTTTCTATATATTTTTCGACATAAAGTTCGGGATTACTAAAAGCAGCACCAGCTTCTGTACTTGCATTTTGAAAAGCTTTTTCAATTTCGGACTCTTCAAAAACAATTCTCATTCCTTTACCGCCGCCACCTGCAGAAGCTTTAAGCATTACCGGGTAACCGATTTCTTTAGCAACTACTTTAGCTTCTTCAACATCTTTAACCGCTCCATCACTACCAGGAACAACGGGAACACCAACTTTTTTCATTGTCTCTTTAGCAGCAGCTTTATCGCCCATTTTTCTAATTGCATCACCACTCGGACCAATAAATGTTAATCCTGATTCAGCACAGATGTCAGAGAACTCGGCGTTCTCTGCTAAAAAACCATATCCGGGATGAATTGCATCTGCACCTGTAATTTGTGCTGCCGAAAGGATACTTGATACTTTTAAATAACTCTCTTTGCTTAACGCAGGACCAATACAAACTGCTTCATCTGCAAAAACAACGTGTAGTGCATCTCGATCTATTTCTGAATAAACTGCAACCGTGGGAATGCCAAGTTCCTTGCAAGTACGAACAATCCTTAAAGCAATTTCGCCACGATTTGCGATTAAAATTTTCTTAAACAAAATTTTCTTTTCCTTAATACTAATTACGATTTTTCAATCAAAAATATAGGTTGATTATATTCAACCGGAGAGGCGTTTTCCAGAAGGATCTTTACTACTTTGCCGCTCACATCGCATTCGATCTCATTCATAAGTTTCATCGCTTCCACGATACATAAGACTGAACCGGGAGAAACGATATCGCCAACTTGAATATATGGATCGGCATCTGGTGCCGGTGCTCGATAGAAAGTCCCCACTATTGGAGATTTAATTTCGTAATAGTTTGAAGATTCACTTTCCTTTGGAGGTAGATTTGAACTGCTTGCAGGAACTTCCGTTGGATTTGGGAATTGCATCGCTGATCTCATATCCGGCATACCTGCATAAGTTACCATCGTCTGCTGGTTATTTGCTTTGGAAATTTTTAACTTAAGATCACCTTCGTGAACCGAAAATTCTGTAATTTCACTCTTCTCGACAATCTTAATTAGTTGTTTTATTAGATTTAAGTCCATCAATACCACTGTTTAGTTTTTAATTCTTTCGACATACGAACTTGTTCGCGTATCTACTTTTAGTAGTTCTCCTTCATTTACAAAAAGAGGAACGTTAATTTTAGCACCTGTTTCTAAGGTTGCAGGCTTCATTACGTTTGTAGCTGTATCGCCCTTGAAACCAGGCTCTGTTTCAATAACTTTTAACTGAACAAAGATTGGCACTTCTGCAGAGATAATCTTTTCTTTATCATCCAATACCAATTCAACTGTTTCACCCTCTTTAAGGAAATCTTCTCCGCCGCCGAATAAAACAGCTTCTACATTTATTTGTTCATAATTTTCGTTATCCATAATAACGAGCATGTCACCATCTTTATATAAGAATTGATATTTTCTTCTTTCAACTCTAATGATTTCTACAGATTCACCTGAACGAAATGTATTATCTAAATTTCTGCCACTTTTAAGATTCTTAAGTGTGGTCCTTACAAAAGCTCCACCCTTACCCGGCTTTACATGCTGGAACTCCACAATTACGTATGGGTCATTTTTATATCTAATTATTAATCCATTTCTGAAATCGGAAGTATCTGCCATAATTTCTCTCTAATTTTTTTTAAATATATTTACGAATTGATATCAAAATCAAGTCAAGTATTTGTTAAACTTCAAAACATTAAATTAAATGCCGGCTTGAACTAAGTATTTATCTACTTCAGTAGAAACGCCTGCATTTTTGTAATCAATTTTAATTTGCTTCAAGAGTGTAATAGCTTCTTTATTTTTATTAAGCGCTATAAGATTAGCAGCGGCCCTTAATAAATATTCCGGGTTAGAAGGATTAATTTTAGAAACTTTAGCAGCATCTACCAAATTATCGTGAGCATCTTCAAATTCTTTTTTAGTCTCTTGTACATAAGCTTTACCTGCTAAAGCAGCGGCTACTAATAAAGGATTGCTTCCTGAATAATCATTATATTCATCATAGGCTTCGTCATATTTACCAGTAGCAAAAAGCGCATGTGCATAATAAATGCGAGCTGTTTCACCATTTTCTGTACCGCCATAATTAGAAACAATCTCTTTGAGACCTAAAATATTTTTTTGTTTATCGCCATCTATTGCTTCTTTATAAGCACCTGTTTCGAGAACTGGGACAACAGAAGTCAATAATTCCGAAGCTTTTACGTTATCATTTGCCTTTTTGTTGATATACAAAATAGAGCTAACAACAACTAAAGCCAAGACAGCAACACCAATTAAAATTCTGAATTGGTATTTTTTATAAAAATCCAATGCCTGATAATAAGTAGTAACAAGAGTATCTTGTTTCATCTCTTTTTTTGATATTTTTTTCTTTTTTTCTAACACTTTTGACACCTATAAAATTTTTAGCTAAGTAATTTAATAAATATTATCTTCCAATTCTAATATGATTGGAAAAAATCCAAGCATTTTCATTAATGAAAATTTCCACTCTGTAAGCTCCCGCGGAGCTAACATTAAACTCTGCATCGAAATTATCAATAGTATCGATAAGAACCCCATTTTTGATTAACCTAATAGTCGCCGAAATATTTGGTAGCGAAGTTTTTAATTTCACTGAATTTGTTAAATGAATGTAATCCCCCATTTGATAAATATTTCCGTCCGATTCAGCATAAAATCTAAAACCGGAAGCATCTCCATGATAATAATTAGAGACGAAAGATCTTCCTTCTTTTAATGCCCCATAAATTTCAGATTTTGCATTTTCTAAAAAAATATCGCCTTCTCCGGAAATTATTTTTTTATCAACAAGTATATGGGTTCTAATTGATTTAAATAAAACTTTATAAGGGAAAACTTCTACTTCAAAAAACCCAAGCAAATTAATTTTGTGAGCATGTGCATCAATTCCACCGATGCCCACAACTTTTCGAGTTTGATTCAACTCATCCCAAACTTTAAGAGTTTCTTCTGGAGGTGATGTAATAGATTTTAATGGATGAATAAAATAATTATACTTATTTGCTTCCGTTAATCCTTCCATCCATTCAGACATGTGATTCCAAATTTCGATACCGGTAAAATTATCAATACTCCAATCCACCCAAGGATAAGCAGGGTGTTCTTTCATAGAACTTCTTTTTTCGTGAGGGTGCGCAAGAAAACCAATACCTCCCATTTCGTTCACTTTAGATACATATTCTTTAGCAGGCAGACGAGTGGAGATAGTCTTATTAATACCGAATGCGAGATAATGATTTTTATTTTCTTTATCATTTATCTCGCATCCAACTAAAAGTAAGGTATTACCATACCACTTTTCATACCCATCATCTAAAGCCCTGAGAGTATTATGATCAGTAAGAATTATGAAATCCAACCCAGTCTCAGCGGCTATGCGGGCAATCTCTTGAGCGTCCGCAGATCCGTCAGAAAAATGGGAATGAATATGAATTGCACTTACATACTCATACATAGCATAGGAATTTTATTCAATTCAATCAACTACTTCAACTAAAGTAGTATATTGAGTAGTTTTTTCAATAACAAGATCAGAAAGTTTTGTTGTAAGAATATCTACTCTCTCATCAACGTTTTCTTCACTATTTTCGAATGATTCCATATTAGTCCAAAGGTAAACTTCTTCGAAAGTATTTTGTTTATTTTTTTGTTCAAATACAATGTAACTTTCGAGACCTTCTGCTTTTACAATCGATTTTAATTCCTTTACGATAGTCAAATATTCTGCTCTTTTTTCCGGGACAATACTATACCGAACAGAAAACATTACTTTACTCATTTAATCCTCATTTCTAAATTGTTATTTCACCGTTAAACACAATAATAGCCGGACCGATCAATGATACATCACTGAAATGTCCGTCTTCTAATTTAAAATTAACTTCTAATAAATCTCCATTTTTAACTAAAAGCTTAACCGGAGGTTTATAATCATAGTTTAGTACAGCAATAATAGCAGCCGCAACTGAACCAGTACCACATGAAAGAGTTTCATTTTCTACACCTCTTTCGAAAGATCGAATTTTTACAACTTCATCTTTTGTATCAATAAAATTTACATTCACGCCATCAGGTTTAAAATCATTATGATTGCGAATCTCCTTCCCCAGCTCAAAGACAGGGAAATCATTTATCGCATCATAAAAAGAATGTAAATCTTTTGGATCTTGTAATACATCTTTTATATCAATTACAACATGCGGCGAACCTGTATCGACATAAGATGCATTAATTAATTGAGCATTAGCTTTTACTTTAAAATTTATTTTTGCTCTGCTCGGCGAATTTAAATTAAATCGGAATAATCCACTTGCCAACACTTCGCCTGAATATTTATTACCATTAAGAACAAAATTTGTCTGATTACCATCAAATAATTTTTCTTCATAAGCATATTTTATAATACATCTGCTTCCATTTGCGCATAAACTGCCTGTGGAACCATCAGCATTAAAATAAGAAACTTCAAAATCTGCTTCATCACATTTTCTATTAATTACTAAAACCCCATCGCATCCAATACCATTATGTCTATCTGTCAACCTTTTAATAATGTCTTCGGTTAATGATAGTGTGGGATTTAATTTATCATCAAATAGAATAAAATCGTTACCCGAACCGTTCAGCTTTGTAAAGTAAAATCGTTCCATATAAGAATCAAATTTAACGCAATAATACGGTTAAATCAATAAAATTAGAATTTTTCTTGAGGCATTTAGATAAAAGTTTTTTGTTTTCTTGATTTAATTATTGATTAGGTGAAGTGGATTATTAATCAATTGACTCGTATAGTTTGTCAATATCATTTTGAATCTTTATTGTGAGCGTTATTGATAATATAATTTGTTTAAATAACTCGCTTTCTTCAAAACTTAAAATTCTTCCTCTTCTCTCCTTTAACCATTTTTCACAAATTCTGAAACCACCTATTTTGTAGTTCCAAATTTCTTCTGATACCGCAGTAAAGTATTGCTCATCATTTATCCAAATTTTCTCGTCATTATGTTCCACTTTTTCTATTTTACGTTTTTTCTCAATAGGGAATTTGATATTTGGATTTTCTAATTTTTTTGAACTTAGTAGATGAAGCTCAGATAAAGTTTCTCCCATTTTAACCATTTTCTTAAAAATCTTTAGCTCTTTAGCGAAAATAATTCGAGGAAAATCAATGAGGATGACTCAAAATGAATATTTGGTGGAGGTGGCGGGAGTCGAACCCGCGTCCGATGATAACATCCAGAGAACTTCTACATGTGTAGTCTAATTTTTAATTTCATTTTATTGACGCTAATAGACGAGCTTCAATAAAACTATCCCGGTTAAAATTCGCCTCCTCTACCCAGAAACTTGATTCAGCTATCATATCTAATCGACGTTCCTTGAAATCCCGATATGAGGAGAAGTCAGGAACGGCTGCTAATTTTTAATTAGGCAGCTAAAGCGTAATTATATTCGCCAGTTACTATTTTTGCCGTTGTTTTACGTGACCACGGAATCACGACACGCAGTTCAAAGAACAATTAACTCCGTCGAAGCCAATTTCACC
>Ga0172380_10002596_pt1 | contig 27227 bp, 36 predicted proteins | sample Leawe162metaG_FD_119747 | JGI IMG/M metagenome (GOLD analysis project Ga0172380, IMG submission 119747) | Leachate microbial communities from a municipal landfill in Southern Ontario, Canada - Leachate well 162 metaG | ecosystem: Engineered > Solid waste > Landfill > Unclassified | place... | reverse complement strand
TGTCCTGGTATTACATGAAATTTTAACCCTTCGTTTTTCAAATCTTGTAATTGTTCAATTATCCAGGCCTCAAGAAAGGAACTGCTCTTTGCCCGATGAAAAAAATCCCCAGCGCAATATATATCACAATTCTTTTCATTAGCTGTATCAATAAGAAATCGAAATTTCTTTTCCTGAGCCTTCCAGTAATCATCTGTACGGGCATGGGGAATAGAATCCCGGAGATGTAAATCGGCACAAGCTATAAAATTATATGTTTTCATATTCTCCTTAATAAGAATAAAATATCTTCATCCTGAGTCAGAGAAAATCTTATCAATAAAGATCGTTTGATCTTGTCTTTTGCTTTCTCTATTTTTTCGGCATCTTCTGGTTGCACAGTGGACAGGTCTCCGGTGTAAGTTTATCAAGCATTTCTTTTTTCTTACTATATTTTTTTCTCATGTCCGATAATTGAATTTTTAAAGTTTCAATTTTTCTTACCTGAGAATTTAAAGTCTCATAAGAATCATTTAGTTTTTCCAGTTGCTCTGTTTTCTTTATATAGGAATCAATTTCTTTTTCTGAAGGATAATTCTTTTTATTAGCTTCAATATCTTTCTGTATAGATTCAATCAGCTGAATAGATTTAAAGAGAGATGTATATTTATCCTTTAAAGAAATAAAGAAATTATTTTTCTTTTCCAGGGCTTTCAGATCGATTTCAAAGTCATCAATATAATCATATTTTTTTAAACTCTCTTCTTTCTTCTCAAGATCATAAGTCCGGGATTTTATTGTTCTGTTTAGATCATTCTTTTTTGTTTTTACATAAGACTGTGCCCGGTCGATAGCTTCCCAGTTTACAATCTTGTTCAAATACTTTGCTACTTCCCCCGGAGTATTAAGCAACAGGAAAGGTCTGTCCAATTGATATTGAGTATTTATTTCATCAATGTTCAGTAGCTGAGCAACGGGTTCCGGGACAGTGGTACCAGGAGCCTCTAAAGAATTTGGGGTAGTAGAAATTCTATAACAATTATCTTTAGCAGATTTTCCTTTTTCTCTTACTACTTGAAAATCATTTTCTAGTGTAAGAGCAACAGAAGTATCACCGCCCCAGTGACTGCGGAAAGAATCCCCCAGGGGTCTGTTAGCAAGTAGCCATTTCAAGGCGCGGATTATTCCTGACTTTCCATTATCCGTACTGCCAATAAAAACATTGACCCCTGGGGAAAGTTCTATGTCAGTATGCTCATGGCTTTCAAAATTTTGAATAGTGATAGAAGAAATCATAGTTACCTTATAATTAAATGCTTTTCTAAAACATATTTTAAATCTTCTGCAAACATAGGTGATATATTCCCTATACTTATCATTTTTTTGCAAAAACAATCTATATCAAATTTTATTTTTTCTTTTAATAAATTTGGATCTGATTTTATACTACCAATATATTTATCTTCCATGTAGGATAAAAAATCAGAGAGATTAGTATAAGAAGACCTTTGCTTTACTACTAATTCTGTTTTAATTTTAAATATGTTATTTAGCATCTTTTATCTTCTCCGGGAATAATATTTTTCTTGCCGACTCCTTCGCAGTAGAGCTTGAATATTTTTTAGTAAATAAATTATGCCTCTGCTTCTTTCTCAGTCTTCTTCTTTGCTTTCTGTTTAAAAAAGTATTATGTATTGGAGCATTACTTGCCATGAATAAGTTCCTCCATTATATTAAAAAATACATTGGCGTCTAAAATAACAATAGGGACATTTCTGTTTTTCTTATGAATTAAAAGCCAGTTCCGAGTTGGGCTTGTATTTGTTTTAGCTTGTTCAATATCTTTATAAAGATTTATTTTTTCTGTTGCTTTACATTCAACATCAAATAGAAATTGATCTTTTGCTTCCATTCTTAATACTACATCAGTTCCTGACTGTCCCATAAGTCTTGGTTGAATCAATTTTTCATCTTCGTATCCCCATGGAATAAATAATAATTTAGAAATCTGTTCACAGGCCCATTTTTGAAGGTTCCTTCCTTTTGCCTTTGCAGAAGATGTTTTCATGTTCTCTCCTCAATTTCTTTTAAATTGGCTTCATTTACCATTTCTTTTTCCTACCCGCGCTGGAAATTGAATCCTCTATTTTTTCCCATTTATCAATTACTTTCTGAGCCAGTTCCTTTTCCAGGTTGTTACTTTCAATATGATGTATTAAGCCTTTCAGGGAAAATTCATTATTATCCCACTGAAATAATTCACTTTCCACTTTTGCTTTATGCTTGCCCAGGTCTGTATATAAATTATATAGGTATAAAATATTTGTTCTGATATTATCTACACCATAATCAAAAAGGATTTCCATGTATGCTTCCCGAAATGGTTTGTCATTTCCTATCTTTGTAATTCTGGCCTTTGTAGTAATCCCATATACACGTCCTTTCTTCCGGTGCTTCTCAGTCTCAGCTAGCCATATAATAAGAGAAGCCATGTGATCCAGAGCCTTACCCCCGGTTCTGTAATATTTAGGCCCGTAAGTAACACCGATATTTTCCCGGACTTGTGATATAATAATAAGAATACATTTTTTATCTCTTATATCTTTCATTCTTAACCGGAAAAATTTCCCCAGGTTTTTAACTTTCTCCAGGTTGTAAGTTCCTTTATCTTCTTTGTCCTTATCCCTTTCCATTTCCGCTTTACTGGATAGCATATCAAAGCAATCCAAAACATAGATAAGGGTTTTTCCTTCAGGCAACCGGGATAATTTACTTTTTAAATTTCCCGTGAAATCCTCTATGGTATGACTATTGATCTGATCTTTTTTTATAATATCAATTCCATAAAGGTCTCTGGTGTTAAAGGAATACCTGTTTTCAACATCATCATAAAACCATTCCAGCTTATTTCCTAATAGTCGATAAGCAGCAGCAATAAATTCAGAAGCCAGGAAAGTCTTACCTGATGAAGAGTCCCCGACAATATTAGAAATTTGTCCGATAGAGACCCCTCCCGACAAAGCGCAGTCCAGCGGAGTTATGCTTGTCGGGAGGGTGGGGATTAAGGGTTTTGATCTGGGTGTTCGGGCAGATTCCTTCACCTGTTCAACAATCTTTTTTCTTGTCTTTTTTAGATGGTCTGCCTTGGTTTTCATATGTCAATTCCCCATTTAAAACTTTTTGTAGCATATCGGAATAAACTTCATAGCGTCCGGCGATCTTCTTTCCGATCTTGAAATCCTCTATCCATGTCCGGATTGTCTCAGTAGACTTCTTTGCCTTCTTTGCAGCTTCCGGGACTGTTAATTTAATCCTTTCCATAGGCTTCTGAACAATCATCCCAGAGTTTGCATTTTGAGCAATCTTTTTGGTATTCATCACAATCTTCTCCGAATTTATGCCCACTAGGACATTTCTGTTTTCCTTTTTTCTTTGAAGGCGGTTCGTCATCATCGTCATCATCAGCAGGTTTTCTGCTCTTCTTTTTTACGGAAGATTGTTTTGGTTTTTCATCTTCATCATCGTCCTCATCAACAGGCTTCCGGGATTTCTTTTTAACAGGTTCCTCCTCATCATCATCGTCATCATCTTTGGAAACTGCTTTTTTAAATCCTTTGTCCAGATCATCATCATCTGAATCATTGTCCTCATCTTCTGAATCTTTATCTTCCTCCGACTCTTCCTCATCATCATCTACTGGCTTTTTAGATTTCTTTTTTACTGGTTCATCATCGTCATCATCTGTTTCTTCTTTCGAGGAAATCCCATATAAATCTTTTTCCATTTCTTCATAATCCGGGATTACCAGCAAGGCATCCAATGAAGGAACTTCATCAAATATTTCCGGGTCAACAGGTTCCCGATCTTTGAAGCGGAATCCGGTAGGCTTGTAAGTTGTATTTTTAAATTCACCTTCTCTTTCTTCCCCGTAAAAAATTATAGCTTTCCCTTCATCCGGGTCGGCAAAAGGAATAACCCCTTCCCCGTCAGTATCTCTTTCAGCTTCGGCTAAAACTTCTTTCAGAAATTCCCAGTGGCTTAAATCAAGAAGATAAAATTTATCATCATTCTTCATTAAGTCCTGAATGATGAATACTTCCCTCTGCTGTGCCCGCATGTCTTTTACTTCCTTGTCTTTGTAGGTATATTCTTTTGAATCTACCATCTTTTTTATTTCTTTACAACCGGGACAGGGCTGATTAAAAGTTTCTTTCATACAAAGATAATTTCCTTCACTTTCTCCGAAAAAGCGATGTACAAATACAGCCAGCTTGTAATCTGTCTTTCCTTTCTCCCGGCCTTTGGGGTGATTGTCTGTAGTGATTCTGTATTGAAGAATCCCGATTTTGTTTTTGTCTTTCTTTACTTTGTAGAATTCAAGATCAGGGTAATCAGACAGGTCAAGATAATTTGCTCTATTACCTCCGCTGCCCTTATCCTTATTTTTGAAATCGTCTTCGTATACATCGGACAATTTGTATTTTTCTTTTCCTGATTTATTTTTATTAAGAGACGACATTTTTATTTGATCCTCTTTTTAGATTTTTTATCAATAGCATCCATCTGATGCTTGTCTGCTGCTCTTTCCCTGATATTTTCTTTCGTGTCTTTCGGCTGCCGGGGCGTGGAATTATAATTTGCTAATTCTAATTGACACATATATTCAAGTGCTTTCTTTCGGTGATCCATTGCCATCTTATTAGCATTGTTTAACACTCGCGCCTCATGCTCTGCTTCCAGGTAATCTTCCATTGCCTTCGTATGTCTCTTGTCCATTATGATTTCATTAGCAATAGATTTCTCCGTGACCTTAGCTTCATTCATAGAGGCATTAAATCTGAGTTCCTTGTCAATCTCAGCATCAACTACTTTTAATGCTTCACTTGCTTTGTCCGCATCCCTTCGGGCTTCCTCAGCTACAGTGGCAAAATACCGATACATTGCAGGCTGCCTCAGCCACTCTTCATCAAGAGCTAATCGATCAATATTGTCGATGTCTTGAACAGTAAATTCTTTACTCATACTTTTTCTCCTCTTATATATTATACAAAATAAATAAAAAATTTAAAGAAAAATTTTATTTATTGCATTACTGATCTGAAAGCCGATAGTATCAATCCGGCTTTTCCGCTGTCATAATAATTATCAGTAAAATTTTCAATAATCATAGCCGATCGCAGAGCTGTTTTCTTATCCTTAGAATTTAAAGCAATGGTGGTAAAATATCCCAGCACAGCGCGCCGAATGGATTCAGGTTCTGCTTCTATACTTTTTATTATTCCTGCTATTTGATTCCATGCCCTTCCCTCGTTGAGGGCCCGGCATAAATCTATGACCTGCTTCTGGTCTGTCTTTATAGATTGAATTATCTTGATTGCTTTATCTGCTTCTTTAATCCCGATAATTTGTTGCAACATTATTAAGGCTTGTCGGGGGATTCCTTCCGATTCCTCTGCTATCTTTTCCAGTACATCTATATTGATTTTTATTTTCCGGGGAGAAAGAACATTGTCCAGTAATCTCATTATCATCTTAATATTTAATTTATGAACCTCAAACCTGGAACATCTATTTAAAATAGTCTTGAGCAGTTTCTCCGGCTCCGTAGTACACAAAATAAAAAATACATGTTTTGGAGCATCTTCCAATGCCTTAAGCATGGCGTGCTGGAAATCCTTTGTAGTGGCATGAACCTCATCCAGTATATAAACTTTACATTTGCCCTGAAGTGGCTTGAAAGACATCTGAGAAATAATATCACGGGCAGTATCTATTCCTCTATTATTGCTCGAATTTAGCTCGATCCGATCATATTCAGAACATCCTAATTCATTGGCCACTATACGGGCCAGGGTAGTCTTCCCACAGCCCGTCAGGCCGGAGAATAGGAACGTATGTGGAGGGTCTTTCTGCTGTAATAAAGACTGTAAGGATTCTACAGTGTCCCGGTTTCCTATTATCTCATTAAAAGTTTTAGGTCTGAATTCAATATTATAAGCCATTGTTATTTCTCCTTTTTACTTGCAGGGCATTCTTTGCAATAACAAAAGGAAGGAATAGAAGCACTTCCTTTCTGTACTTTATAATGACCACATTCTAAGATTATTTTTACATTTGATCCTTGTGAAAAATGTCTTGTTTCGGTTTTTGTAACTTTTCTTTTAGGGTTTTTCATATTTTTATTTCCTCCATTTCTGCCCAGTTCCCATTCACATCAGAAATTTTTGCATCTATATTCATAGGCACGATAATCCATTTCCAATGCTCCAGTAAATCTATTGTACTGATTTTCCGGATAATAGGAAATAGCTTTTTCTTTTCTTCCGGGACAAGATCAAATATCTGTGAGTCATGTATCTGTCCCAGGATAGTAGTATCAAAATTATTTTCAGGTAAATATTTTTGTAATTGAATTAAGCTCCATAGCAGGCAATGAAATGCCGGGCCCTGAATAGGATAATTGGCAACTTGTTTCCTGTCTAAATGCCCTGAAATCTTAAATCCGGTTACTGTATATATTACTCCGTCTTTTTGAAACTTTTTCCAGATGTCTTTTTTCCATTGATTGTAAACCCGGAAACGCTTATTCCAAAAATCATCTTCCACTTCCTGAACATGTCTTTCCCATTTAGAATACTTACTAAAAGGGATTGAGCCTTCAGGAGAATTTTTCCAGAGTGCTTCAGCTGTCATTACATAATAGGAACCATAGAACTCAGCAAAAACAAAATTGTTTTTAGCGGCATATCTTTCATCTTTGCTGACTTCCTTTTTTATAAATAATTGCTTCGCTACATCCCGATGCATATCGGAAGTTGGGTCATTTATATATTTAATCATTACAGGGTCTTTATGGACACAGGCTGATACGCGTACTTCCATTCCGGAATAGTCCACTTCCAGTAGTTGCCGACCGGGGGAAGGCTTTATTCCTGACCGGGTATACTTCTGTGCTTCCTCGTCATGCACCGGGACATTCTGGAAGTTCGGCCCATCTGAACTCGATCTATAAGACTTGACCAGATTCAGATTGAAAGAAGGATTCATTTTCCCATTAAAAGAATTTCTTAAAAAGCCTGTCAGGTAAGTTCCTTTTATTTTATCCAGTTTTTTAAATTGTAAAATCTTATCTGTAAAGGGGGTTGCTATTTTCTTTAATACTTCCTGATCTGTAGATTCATTATCCCCGCCTTTTGTTTTCTTGATGGAATTATATCCCAGGTCAATAAATAATAATTGTCTCAATTGATTGGAGCTATTAAAATTAAATTCCCCTTTCCAGTTTTCTAATTCTTTACTAGCAAGAATTTTTTTAGTGAGAAGGTTTTGTTTTTTAGTAATATCTTCAATTGTTCTTTCATAATACTTAGTATCAATACAAATTCCCTTTTGCTCAATACTGGAGAAGGCTTGCTGTCCTTCCATAAATAAATTAAATCCTTTTATGTTTCCTTTTTCCAGGCCCTGATCTAAAAATAATCTGTAGGAAAATATAGTATCCATTCCGCAATATTCTAACATTGAATCAAGTGGAACTTCCTCCATCCGGTTAAATCCATAAGAGTCATCGCCAACTAATTCAATAAAGTTTTCTACTTCTTTATTATAACTAGATACTCCGTAATGAACATAGGTCTGAAATTTTAATCCTGTTATTCCGGTCTGAAGGTCTTCACAATGGGCAGCAATCATTGTATCCCAAATCCAACCTTCAATATTACAATTTAAAATTACTGAACTCCATATATTTTCAAATTTGATATTATGCCCGATCTTTTTAATTTTGGGATTCTTCAGGAACTTTTTTAATGACAACATAAAACTTTTGTCTTCATAGAAGATTGGGAAAGCTGTCGCGCTTTCTATTCCAGTAGACACTGCCATACATAATATCTTATGCCCTGGGGCTTGGGGCTTCTTTCCGGTAGTCTCAAAGTCAATAGCCATAGGAGTCAAAGAAGTTTTCAATGAATCTAAAAATATAGAAGCTTCTAATGGCTTTGTTAATTTAACAACATTTGTTTTTATTTTCGGAAATTCTTTGTTCCAGTCAAACGCTTCTCTCAATGCTTTAATAAAAATCTTTCTTAATACAATATCATCTTTATTATAGTTCAGATATTGGGGGTGATTATTAGGGAATATCCAACATCCCAAATCCTGATCCGGGATCTTCCACCCTACCCACTTTTCAATTCCTTTGAGGTCTTCCTTTTCACCTATGAGGGATTGAAGAGGGGTCTTGCCAAGTGTAATTATCTTTTCGGGTTTTAATTCCTGAATAGTTTTGAATAGGTTAGGTCGGCAGTAATTGATCTGCTGATTTGTGGGGGTTTTATTTCTCCCCCTGTCATCTATTGATCGGCATATTATCGCGTTAGTAGCAAAGCAATCTCTCCTGAAATCAATTCCTATTTCATCGAGACATTCCCAAAGAGTACCTCCAGCTTCAGCTTCTCTTACAAACTGCATTCCCTTTTCATCTTCTTTCCGGCCGGGAGCTTCCCCGATAATAAGAATATTCTTTTTCCCCCTTCCAGTCACTTTCATTTTTGGGGTTCGACATTTCTTGTACAATCCGCAAGCCTCACAGGGATTAGAAAATTCCTGAACTTTCTTTTTGCTGGTAGATTTCCGGGGCTTTTCTTTTTCTACAAAGAAACCTTTCATTTTATTATCTTTCCTCCGGATTTTTTAAATAATTCTCTTTTATGTCTTTTCTTAAATTCTTCAATACGCTTACAAGCTGCATTATAATAATCCTTATCCAACTCACACCCGACATATTCAAAGCCCTCTTCTATACAGGCTATAAGGCTTGAGCCACTGCCGACATGACTGTCAAATATCTTGTCGCCTTTCTTGGCGTAGTTTATTAAAAGCCAGCGGTAAAGGGCAACGGGTTTTTGAGTGGGATGAATCTTAGTCTTGCCTTCATGTGAATTTAAATAATCAAATCCTATCCATCCATATTTAAAATATTTCAATACCTTATTAAATGAAGTCCATATTAACTCACCATCTGAAAAAGTAGGCCCTTGTGTTTGATGTTCTTTTTTATGCCAAAAAATCCATCCTTTAGATAAAGGTAAATTAAAATAATTTCCACCACATATTATTTGATTTATTGAAATTCTGAATAATTCATCAAAATAAATTTTATCTGGAATTTTATAATCCCAATTTTTTTTATCATATAATTTTTTATTTTTATCAAATCCTCTTTTCGTTCCACCCCTACCACATATTGAAAAATGACCATCAAATCCTATCCCATACGGCGGATCGACAATCGCAAGCTTAAAATATTTATCTGGTACGGTCTTCATGTATTCCATGCAATCACAATTTAGGAATTGATGGATTGGATTGGTTTTCATTTCTCCTCTTCTAATAGCATCATCAAATGAGAAAAGTTTTTCATTGTAAAAATTATTTTTCTTCCGTCAGTAAAAACTTCAGAAGACAGTTTTAATATTTCCATAAAGAAATAAGGATTTATTAGAAAGGAAATATTTTTGTCTGTATCAATTTTAATATTGCTTTCAATCCATCCTGTTTCATTCTCGGCCCGGCATTTCATTATTCCTTTATTGATAGAAACTTTTATTTTTTTATCCAGTAAAAAATCCCCCTCAGCCAGTACCGACACCAGCGATATGGTTTTGCTGAGCTCTTCCGGAAGTGTAAATTTATCTTTCTTTTTCGTCTCGAAAAATGAAGACACGTCTGGATATTCTTTACAATCCATAATCCGGCAATGTATTATAGATTTATCTTCATTCCGGAAATGAACCATATTTTCTTCTAAGAAATAATAATTGGTTTTTTGATTAGATAATATTACAGCTGAAGGAAGTGGCAAAAGAAAATTTTTCATACTTTCTTTCATGTCATATAGACTGATACGGAAATTGTCCGTAGATTGTATCGTATTTCCGTCTATATATACTGCATTAAACTGTTCCATTGTTATATCTTTAGACGCGGAAAAGATACAAAGTTTTACCCCCTTGTTAAAATGATCCGGAGCCTTTTCCCACTTGGCTTTCATCTTGAGAGCTTTTATCATTTCTTCATTCCATTCATAGCTGCTTATCTGTGCTTGCACCCCGGAAGTTTTTATCAATAAGGAATTTTCCTTGGAATGGAAAATAACTTTTTCTGATTCTATTCCGTTTATTATTTTTAAGGTTTCCTCAGATGGCACCATAATTTGTATTCCGGATTCAAAAGGAATCTCCAGGGAATAATTTTTATTGATAACAATTATTCTATCATTATCAAAAATAAAACTCTTGTAAATCTCTTCTGCGTCCCGGCTGGATGTATGTTTATATGCTGAATTTAAAACTTCTTTTAATTTAGCTGTTTCCATATTGTCTCCTATAATGTTGTATATATATTATAAACCATTTCTGGATTAAGTCTCATTTTAAATTTGTATAAATCCGGATTGTCTAAGCTCCCCCCGTCATTTACTTTCTTTCCGGAATTTAATATTTCCGGATCGGTGTAAAATCTATATCTCATATATTCACTCAGGAAAGGGATGTTCTGACAAAAACAATATCGATAATTTATGAACATATAATTTTCATCCCATATATTAACCCCATAGATATTATCATTGTCAAATAAAAATCTTTTATTCTTTCCGTCTGTTACATATTTCAGAATTACATCGTCATCATGTATTACTTCATCTGCTTTTCTATTATTTAGCCAACATGACAAGGCTTCTAATCCCCCCTGAGCCCCGAAAAGCTCTTCATAAAATAAATTTTTATTTACGGGAAATTTTTTTATATTCTTTCTAAACACAGTCCACTTTCCCCCGGATAAATTTAAAAAGGCTTTAGGGTCATAAATGAAATTATGATCCAGAAATTTTTCTTGACTCCTTTCTTTAAAAGGAAGGGATGCCCAATAAGGAATAACTGGAAGAATGGGAAGAGAGGGCAACATATTTATTCCTTCAGAATCCTGAATTCTTATTATTCCCAAATCGTCTTCTATTTCTTCCCATCCAGCCTTTTCAAAATATTCTTCACTACACCAGAAGTTGGGAACAATTTTATTTTTTTCTAACAGTTGTAGATACATTTTCTTTTATCAACCCCAGATTACTTGAATTAGAAGTCTTACTTTTGTTAATACATTTCTCTCCCTGCTGCGCTTTAATTCTTTGTATTAAAGCCTTGCTCACTCCCCCAGTCTTTCTGCTTTTCCCCCCCATTATTTTTCCTCCGTTAAATAGTTAATCGTGCCCAGGTCATCATACAAGCACGTGGCAATAAATCCGGTCATGTTCATTTTATCTCCCTGAAAATAAACAAAGCCCTTATCAGATATTTGGAAATCAATTTTCTGAACGAAAGTAAACAGCCCCAGAAAGTCCCCTGTGCGTAGTCCTATGGCAGACGTGTTCTTGATTATCTTATCCGAGTGAAGTTGAAAGATCCCTTTGGATTCTTTCTTTTTCACATTGATAAGGGTTCCTGTAAATATGTCGCGCTGTACCAGTTCAAATTCCCCTTTCTGCATTATTATTTCTACATGAGACAAATTCTCATCCAGGACTTCCTTCACTGAAGAAGTGATAGTCACCTGATTACACTTGTCCAGACTGGCTTTCATTTTCTTATACAATAGATTCATCTTTTTAAAAGACATATCTGGAGTGCGGCAGCTTTTCTTTCTTTCATATTCTTCATTCCCGGAAATGAATATGATCTTTCCATTCTGTTCCTCAAACTGACTGGACTCATAATCATTAGCATAAAAAGAATAATCTCCGGGAAAAAGATTTTCCTTTATTTTAAAATGGATTAAGATAGTAGAATCAGCATTGACTATTATTACCTGATCCCCACTACAACATATTATATTTTTAGATCGGCTATTCTGTTCCAGTGCTACTGCTAAGGCAAATAAATTTTCTACATAAGATTTGATTTTCATTTTATTATCTTTCCTCCGGATTTTTTAAATAATTCTCTTTTATGCCTTTTCTTAAATTCCTGAATACGTTTATCTGCCTCTTGATAATAATATTTATCCGTTTCAAAAGCAATATAATCATATCCTTCCTCGATGCATGCACAAATTAAAGATCCGCTTCCCATATGAGTATCTAAAATCAATTGCCCCGGTCGGGCATACTTTTGCAGACACCATTTATATAACGCTATGGGTTTTTGTGTAGGATGAATTTTTATTTCTTTCTCTTTTAAATTTTCTTGAAGAAAACCATTCCATAAATATCGAAATATTCGTACATGGTTTTCCAAACCACAAAAAGCTATTTCTGCATCAGAAAAAGAACTGGTAGAATTTTTTTTGTCCCATATAATTCTCCCGGGTCCTATATATTTTATATGAAAATAATTTATTCCCCATATAATTTGATTAGCACTGACTTTTAATAATTCATTAAAATAATTTTGTTTTGGAACTTCCCATTTTTCTATGGACGAATAATCTATATATTTTTTAGAATTACCCCCTTTATAATAATTTTTTTTATTAGGTCCTGAAAAGAATGGGGGATCTACTATTGCTAATACTTCTCTATTTAATTCAGGAATAAAAGGCATTCCCTTCATACAATCTATATTATATATAGTATTGATTTTTAATTTCAATTTAAAATTCCTTCCACAAGTTCTTTTCGGAAATCTGTTTCTCTATAAGTCCATACAATCCCGTCTTGATCATTTCCATAGGCTTCAATTCCTTGAGCCCAATTTAGGAACCATGCAGCATCCCCCCGGAGATTCCATAATTGCTTTACATCAGCTTTTATATCCTCAGAAAGAAATCCTCCTTTCTTAGTTACCCATTTTTCAAAATCCCCCCATGTGGTGGGTTTTCCCTTTCTGCTTACGATAAACCGGATTGCGCTTGTTCCGCAGCCGTAATTAAAACCACCTTGAAACCAATCTCCCACACTGCAGCATATATCATCAGCATTAACAGGAACATTCCCCGCGTCAAACGTACTGCAATGAATTCCTTTCTCTTCAAAATATTCCATCATCTTTCCGAGCATGAAAGAAGATATGGCCTGAGCTTCACTGCTTAAAGAAAACATTCTTCTGAAATCAATATCAGCCTGAGAGAAGGAAGAATCAATTGAAGAACTATTTGCTGAATAGGAATATGTGTCCCATGTTATATGCTTCACCCCGGCTTCTTTCATCTTCCCAATATAATGATCCACCTTATCTTTTTCATCATTTATAAAAATCATAAAGGGTTCAATCCGGGCAATAGCTCTTATTCCGGCCCCAGTAATATTTTTCAAAGCCTTCCACCGTCTATCGAAAGACGGTGCCCCAGGCTCAATTCTTTTTAACAATTCATTATCAGAAGAAATAAGGGTGATGTGAACTGCACTCCGGGCCTTGTTAGAAGATAATGCTTTCAAATAAATATCTTCCCCCACCAGGTCAGACTTTGTATTGATCATTACTGGATAAGAATATTCAGATAAATATTTTAACAGTTGTAATGATATACCTTCCTTTTTTTCTATTGGGGCAAAATCCTCAAACCGGATTCCCAGCCTCATAGGTATTTCCATGCGTACAGCATTGAGCACCTTGTCTGTTAATACTTCTTTCTTTCCCCGGTATTTCATAACTCGGTCTAGTTCCTTTTTATATGATTCTACATTACAGTGACGAAATTTTATTTGATTTGGATTATCAAAAAAACTTGTGTACAAACTATATTTAAAATAATCCGCATAACAATACCGGCACTGAAAGGGGCAATGTAACCCATCCCATACATCTATGTTCAGGGGCATGGGACAGCTCTGCGCCCGAAGAGATACTTCCAGAAAGCTTTTTATTTCAGAAGTATCTAACAACCTTTCGATCTTCTTAAATTCCTTATCCTGAAGATGGAATTGTTGATAATTTTTCTTTCTCCCCTTTTCCTTCATTTTATTCTTTTCTGAAGGTTTGTAAAACTTAGAAACACGGGGAAGCAGTTTTTTTAATTCTTTTCGGTAATCCCAATAGTTCATTTGAATAGTCCTTTTTCTTTTATATCCTTCAATGAATACATTCCCGGCTTTTTTCCCTCAAACAATTTCTTTCCCTCTTCATAATCCCCGATTCCATCCCATGATTTTTCTAAAATAGAATATGAAAATCCAGTTTTTTTCATTATCTTTTTCCAGTACACCACGTTGAAGGTAGTAGGCTTCTTTACATTCACCCCGCAGCATGTGTTAGAGTCTTCCTGATAAGAACCGGAGTTGACGAAATCCGGGCAGCCTAATCGGATATTATATTTTTTAGCAATAGCAATGAGCTGGGGTAATATTTTTTTCCATTGAGCATCCTGATTCATAAACCATATTTTTTCAATGTCCAATCCAATATGATGAAGATTCTTTGCCACCCAATCATTTAGATGAAGATTGTATGTATTGTAACTTTTTATTTTACAAGTTTTTAAAAGTTTTATTATATCTTCAAAATCCTTTACGGTGTGAAATCCGGGAATGAATGGCTCCCCATTTACCCCGACATTCAAATTTTTTCTTTGTAAATGAACAGCGTGTTTCAATCGCATCATGGGGGGAGTGGTTGCCCCTTTCTCTAATACTTCCCAGTCCCGATCTAAGCCAGGAGAAATTACTGGCATTATATTTGCTTTCATAGATAAGAGAATATCTTCATCTGCCATTAAATTTTCCGTGAATCTAGTCTGAATAATTACATCCCAATGATACTTTTTAAGAATTTGAAGGGCTTTTCTTGTAACTCTCTTAGTTTTTTCCACAGTCTGATATGGGTCTGTCTTGTTCCCCACCCGGATTGTGTTCCTATTATGTATAGCAGTGGAGATAGATGCCCTGGGAGATGTATTTTTAATACCATTTTCCAGCTTTTTTCGGAAAAGTTCAATATCAAGTGGTTTTAAATCATTTCCCCACACGTGGTTGAGCCTTCGGAAATAACAATGATAGCAATATGTTAAACAGTTACCATATGTATCTAAAGTAAAGGAAAGAGGACAATATAAACTATCTCCCCGGATTCCCAATCCATTTTTTAATTCTTTCATGCGCCTATGTTCCAGAATAAAATATTTTTATTTTTGGGAAGCTTTTCGATATTTTCTGTTAACCATTTCCACGCCTTGAGATCATAATAAGGATTACAGGGAAAGGGACAATCTATTTTTACAAAATCCTTGTATTGATATCCTTCATCTATGATTTCCATTTCAATTCTAGTGTTTCCGGGATGTGCTATATTGGGTTGTAATATTTTATTTAATTTATTATAAACAGTTTCATAGCTTCGGGAATACCCCATATGAATTATAAAATAATTATTGCTATTAGTTAAATTAAATCCTTTCATCACTCCTGCTGTTATTGTACCAGAAGAAATAGAAATAATTACAATGGTGTCTTTTTGAAATTTTATCGGGGTATAATAAAAAGCCTCCCCACAATTCTCTTCAATGCTTTCCGGGATTTGTAAAGCATTGGGCATCATGTAACTATCTTCATGCATTTCTTTTAATTCTTTTTTTGCCTGATGATATAATATAGCACTGCGCCCGGCTTGTAAAGGAACAACCCCGGCTTTTTCTTCCTGACATTTTCTTTGTAAGGGCCGAAGCTTTATTTCACCTTTATACTTAGGATAAAAGACAACCACGTGCTTCCCCAAGTCTCTTCCTATTACGCTCACAGCCCACCCCGCCTTGCTGTGGAAGGTGTCCAACACCCCAATTACAGATTCTTTTCTCTTTTTTAAATGAGAATAAATTCCCCGTGCTTTAGAGAAAGAAATGCGATCAATGCATAAATCCTCTCTTTTAACATACACGGTTCTGCCTTTTATTTTATAAGGCACAATCGGGGTGTTGTTCCTGATTTCAATCATATAATCATGATTCCATCTTTATTTATTTTTGCCGGTTTTCCGAAGGGGGACCATTTTTCACTTTTACAATCTGACAGGATTGTGCTAATGGTGGCTGGTTTTTTATCCGGGAACTTTTTGGTCAATAATTCTTTTATTTTTTCCGGAGTGTATTTCTTTTCCTTCAGAAGCTTTTCCAATTCTTCTTTTAATCCGGGGCCTTTGGAAGATAGTGCCTTGGGTTTGAATGTTTTTGTTTCCTTGGAAGTAGGCTTCTGATTTTTTATTTTTATTTCCGCAAGCACATCAACTTCCAATTCCATTAAAACATCGTAAGTCTCCTGAGAAATGGCATCACTCTTTTCCAAAAGTTCCGCGGTAGCAATTATTTCTTCTGTTAGGTCTTCCGCAGTACTTCTGGATTTAATCTTAATGGGCGGATCGGGATTAGCAACTTTGTTTAATTCCATAGCTGCTCTTTTTAATACATCAACTGTGATCTTCATTTTACTTCTCCTTTTTAGTTTATATATTATTATACAAAACAAATAAAAAATTTAAAGAAAATTTATAATCCTTCAACATTTTTTGCCCATTTACTATCCAGGCATACTTTCCCGATGCTCCGGCATTCCAACACTATCACTTCATCATCCACATGAAATTCATCATCCCTTGCCACCAGCATACTCACTCGCATAATACTATTCTTTTTATCTTCCCGGCTCTGATTCAATGCCATGACGTGAGTGGCATGCGCCAGCTTTCTTATATCTTCAGCAATAGTATCTTCCTCAATATTCTTTTTGAATGTACTGCGGTCGGTTTGTGTAGCGGAAATCACTACACAATTCTTTTCCTGTGCTAGTCCCCGGAGAGCTTCCTGCGTAGCATTTAGTTTTTGTCTATGTTCTTTATCTCCTGATTCTGGGGACATGATGTCTGCATAATCCACAATAATAATATCAGGAATAAATTTATTATAATGCTCCAGGTTACTAAGATGTGTCTTTATATCCTTTACATTGATAGAGCCTGTGGGATAGCAGCAAAGCCGGAAAGAATTTCCTGATAACATTCCCTCAATCTGCTTTCTCTTTTTTTGAATAGCTCCGGCACTCAATCCTTTTTTAAATAATTCCTTGTAATCAATTTCATTTTCTTTAGTAAAGAAGGGAAAATGTTCAATGGTCTTTTCAATCCGGGACTCACCTAAAAAGTATTGATAAATTCTATTAAGCATTTTCTTTTCACTCATTTCCAGTGAGTAATAAATTATATTAAGTCCCCTCATCAGTCCCCGCAGCCCGAACTCAGCCAACCAGAAAGACTTCCCGCGCTTCATCGGGGCAGCAATCAGAATATAATCCTGACGGCATATTGTTCCGAACATCTTGCCCAGGTCTCCGGGAAAGTCAAAAAGGTTATCATCTTCAGCGAAAAGAATATTTAGAATATTATCCCGGACAATATCAATACCAATTGTCTGAGCCCTTTCTGTTCTCTTAAATTCTGCAATAGCCTTGTGTGCATCCTTTATTTTATTATTTACTAGTAATACAGAAAGACTATCTTTTAAAATTTCTACTTCCCGCGCCTGAAAATAAAGTTCTGCTTTATCAACTTTGTATTTTACATTATTAGCTTTCTCATACCGGGTGGAAAGCCCGGAAAGGAATTTTCCTATGAGTTCGATCTGTGCCGGGTCTGCTTTATTATCATTACAGTATGTATCATACATTCCCTGTATATCTGAGCCGGGGGCCTTTTTATATTTCTGATAATAATCAAAGCACCACTTGCTGACAGTCTTAGCAAAAGGGATTTGTAATAATTCCTTTTTAAATATGGGAAGTATTTCTATGGTGTACCGGGGATCAGTTATCAGTCCGGTAATTATTTCTTTTTCTACATCGACATCAATCAGTGAGTTTTTAAAGGCCATATATTATATTCCAAAACCTTTTTTCATATTTTCAAAAATTTCATTTTGTCTTTCAATAGTTATATTAGTTCTGTATGCCCCGTATTTGCATTTAGAATTTGCAGAATAAGATTTATTATGTTGTGCTCTTTTCTTTTTATTTTTTGCTAATTTTTTCTGCCTTAATTTTTCATTTCTCATTTTACTCCTACAAGAACATCCCCACACCAGTAATCGAAAGTCACCGGATAGATATTCTTTATTCTTGTATCATTCCAGATTATACTATTAAATCCTAGACCATCATTCATTACATTTACATCTACATATCGGACAAGTCCTGTTCTCTTATTTACCTTTACAAGCACCGCCATATGTCCGTTGTCTCCCACACGATTAAATATTATAACATCCCCAACTTCTATATCTCTTAAATATTTTCGCGGAGTAGTTATTCTTTTTAATCGATTCTCGGAATCTTCCGTATTTTCAAAAACAACATTACTTTCTAACCTTCTAAAAAATCTCCATGAAGCTGATGAACAATCATACTTATCAAATTTCATATCCCCATTTAATTTATACTCAGCATCAAAGAACATATCATTCCAGATTACTAAAAGCTCCTTGCCGGTTAAAGATTTATATTGGGCATAACTGACTTGCAATTTCTGAACGGCTTTTGGAATAGGTAGGGTGGTCTGATAATCTTTACAACTTAAAGAAATAAAACAGGCCCCCCAACCGACTAATAAAGACATAAGTATAATTGTAAATAGACGGATGTTCCTTGTTAAAGGATTTTTTTTATTCATCCTTTCCTCCTATGATGTTATATAATTTATTATTCCAAGATAAAAGAATAATAATATAAATCCGATTACAACCCCCAGGATAAGACAAATATATCTATCAATATTTTTCTTAAAGTGTTTATACTTTTTCATTTATTTATTCCTGTTCTTTTATCCGAATTTTTCCATAAACTCATCTGTTTCTTTTATTCCGGGTATATTATGAAATTCCTCTTCTGACATCTTTCCTCTGTTCTTATAAGCTCTTTCATTATCCCCCTGCTCCTCGGTCTTTTCCTGATTCATGGGCCGGGGAGGATGAGTAAATACATGTAACAGCCAACTGGTATTAGTCCGGGAATTATAAATCAATGTTGGCAGGTCTTTAGGAAGCCATTTCTTATCCGGGGGCCAATATCCTTCTATGAATAATTTAGGAAGCCTTTCAATACAGATTTTGATTTCCTGCTTAGTGAATTGTTTTTCTAATAGAGAAAATCGGATATGATTCTTTTTCATGAATTCAGGATTGATGTGATAATGATCTCCGAAGGTTCCGTTCTTTAGATGTTGTATCATGGAAGCAGCTTTCTGATATACTTTCTTTTCTGGGTTATTATGTTGTTGCAGCATAGAATATTTTTCTTTTAGGGAATTCCAGAGTTCTAAATAAATAGATGTTTTAAAAGTTTGAGTTTTCTTAAAACTCTTATCTATATCTTTAGATATAGACTTAGTAGAATAATCTTTGGTTCGAAGTTGACTTTGAGTGGGGGGGTCAATTTTAACTTTGAGTGGGTCAGTATTTTCTTTTATTAACTGGGAATAGCTTTTTTCTATAAATCTATAATATGTATAAGTTCCCTGAGCGCTTTTTTCTAAATAAAAATCCATTAAATTGCAATCCACATATTTTTTAAATCTGTTAGCTAGGGCAGCTTTAGCAATATTGAGGATTGGAATTTCTTCTAAGATAGTTTTATAATGAACCCAGAAATATCTAGCCCCATTAACTTCTAACTTTTTCATTTTTTCTGTATGGAAAAAATCGATTAAAAATCGAATAATAACAGCATCAGCAGAATCCAATTTCCATTCTAATAATTTTGATTGTTGCAATCCTTCTATTGTATATTTCATTTATTTTCCTCAGCAATTCTTTTCAATTCTTCTTTATCCATATTTTCTTTTATTGTTTCCAGGTGATAGGTTTCTGCATCTGTCAAAGAATCTATTTCTTTTTGGATTAAATTAACTATGACAGAAGGTTCCAATGCGTCTAGTTCCCAACTTTCCTTTCCATATTTCTTATAGTAAGAATGAAATCGGGAATCTGTAGACTTAGCAGGATTGGGTGGGGGATTATATTTTTTTATTTGATCATAATTTAAAGCAATTCTCCGGATATCAAAAGGAAAATCATCACCAACAAATAATCTTATCCGATCAGTAATATCACGGGACATATCTATTCCGGAAGGATCGTGATCCCCTAAGTGAATTATTATAGCTTCTTTTTGTTCATTTTCTATTCTCCGGGCAGCAGCCCACATTTCAGATTGACTTGTATACCCGCGGCAGGAAAAATAAGGAATATCATTATTTAAACATACTTCAGATATTACCCCTGATAGAGCATCCTTCTCAATCCAAATTTCAATATAATAGTTCTGGGTGCTTCTTTTATTTATTTGATATTGAAGTGCAGCTGATTCAATTATTTCAGAAGGGGAAGACCAATGAGAATTTGATTTAACATTTCTTGTTCTGTCTACAATAACATTCCAGTCAATCAATCCGGCTAGGCGGGCATCATTTATAATGCTTCCCAATTTATTATATTCAGCTTGCTTGTTAGGAATAATATCTCTAGATACGAACTGATAATATAATTGTCTTAATGTAAGATCAAATCCCGCATTCTGATATTCTGTTATTATCTGGTTAGCTGTTTCAATTATTATTAAAGATTTTTTATTAAATCTTTTTGAGATATATTGAATTTTCATTTCTTTTTCTCAGCTCTCTTTTTCTGTAGAATCTCATTCAAGCGGGATTTGACTTCGATAGTCAGCTTGGCAAAATCTTCATAGTAGGTCTTCGGGGTGGTTTTGACCCGCAAGCAGAATTTATAATTATCAAATCCATGTGAAGATAATTCCTGGTATTCCATTTCCAATACTTCTAATTCTTTATCCATTTGTTTCTCCTTTTATTTTAATAAAATATTCCTTTCTTCTTTTTCTCAAATTCAAGTATTGTAGAATTATCTACTAACCATCCTGAGCATGTAAATATTTGTTCATCATCATACGAAATAATTACTTTGCTGTTTTCTTTTTTAATAGATTTTATATTCTTATCCTTTAATAATTCCTGCTGAAAATATTGTAATCTTTTCTGCAATTGCTTTTCAGTAAATTTATAATTTACCTGATGCCTTGCATAAGTATTAGGAGTAAAGAAAGTTTCTATTTTCATAATTTATAATGCCTTGCCTGTCTAGTTCCAGGCTGCCAGGCTCTAAGGGAATTGCCTCTGTAAATCACCCTTCTTAGTTTAAATATTTAAAGTAAGTTAATTAGAGTTTATAAAATTTAATATATAGTTTTTTATTCTTTCAAGTCCATGTCATAGAAGACAGCCTCCTCATACCCCGGTTTATAATTGGTATTTTAATAATTATAATTTTTAGCCAAACTAATTAAGTAAATTTAATATATAATTGTTTTATTTTTGTACATGCCCTTTTTCCTTAGCTACCGCACGGGTCAGCAGACTACGACTGCCGGGGCAACCTCATAATAATCACCTCCTTCTTTTATTTTCTCTCCCGGAAATAAAAAAGCTTGAACAAAGTCCCCCACCCTTCCGGGTCTCACAAGGAGGAATTTATTCAAGCTTTCTTCTCATCTTTAATTGATCTTGTGAGGAACCAATTAAATTATTTTATGAATTCCCTGAGCCCTTTATTAAAAGGAGAGAGATGGGGCTCAGGGTTGATTCATATATGTTAAGTATCGTTCATGCCGGAGAATTTTTCCGGCCCGTCTATATATAATATATAGAATTAGAAAAAATATTAAAGTATTTTTTAATATCGTAGGAATTTTTTTCTTATTTCTACAATTTCCTTTTTGTTCATTTCTCCTGGATCTTTCACCCCATAATCATAAATGTATTCCACATGATTTATTAAAGCTGCTAATTGAAAGCCCAGCAGCCGGGCTTCTTTCTCTGCTTTCCTGTCATACATTATAAAAGCAGAATCCAAAATTCCGGATAAAAATAAAACCTGTTGGGGGGAAAAGCCTGTGCCGAAAGTAGCCAGGGCCCCCGGTCCGATCTTCCAGGTATCCAGAGGACCTTCTACAATGATTGCTCTTTTGTATTTAATGAAGTCTGAGCCATAACAAACGTGCTTATGATGTATGACTTCATTTTCAATAGAGCAGGACTTGTAACGTAATTCTGCACGGTCTGTAATATCGCGGGAAGTAAAAGAAATTATCTGTTCATCAATTATAATTGGAATTATTATTCTATGTTTATAAGGGCCATGCATTCCGGTTCCCTGAACGCCCCATGTTTTGATTATCTCATCAGGATCATATCCCCGGTTAATTAAATATTTCCTATGTGCCTTTTGTAAATCAGTAGTTCCTTTCGGAAAAATAATTTTATTGGCTTTTGGGACTTTCTTTCTTTCTTCCCTCATCACCGCAGCAACTTCATATTCATCCATGATCTTTCGGGCCTGCCATGGTGTGCAATCCAGTAGCAGGGAAAGAACCTGATCCATATGATGTCCTTTGCATTGCCAACATGAATAATATCCTTTAGTAATATTAAATCCGCCATGTGAAGATTTATCGTCACAAAATGGACACTGGATATTAATCCAGCCACGTTGAGTATTTTTGCCCTCAGTGAATACGGGAATATTATAATCATCCAGAAGCTGTTTAATATTTACCATTCTGAATATCCTTAACAGTATCCTTCTTTTTTTTATCCCAGAATCCTTTTATATATAACCAGATAAAAAGAACTAACCCTATAGCAGATAGTACAGCAACAGCACCCAAAACACCCATTATAATAGGTTCCATTTTACAAGCCTCTCTTTTTATTATTTTTCATCATCTTCTTAAGAAATTTCCCAAGTATTTCCAATTTCCATTTTCATAGCTCCTCTAAATCCCCGTCATTTATGACGGAGATGTTTTTTATTTTTTCTGTTACCCGGTCTGCTACTTCCTCTTCTACTGTGCCCGCAGCGAACACAATTTTTTGGATTACTTTACTCTTTGCCCCGGTTCTAGGAAGTCTTCCCAATACCTGTTTCAAAGTCTGCGCTGAATAAGTAGGGGAAATTAAAGACAACCTGGGATAATTTCCAAACTCATCATGTAGGTCAATACTTTCCCCCCCGGCCTGAGTATTTAAAATAATTATTCTTTCCTTTCCTTTCTGAAAAGACATTCTGTTTTTCTCTCTATCAGCAGCAGAAACTTTTCCTGTGATAATGCAATCAATTTTTAGTCTTTCAGATAAGGCTTTCACGCTTTCTTCAAAGTTTAAAAATATAGCAACACTCATTCCCTCTTCCACAGCATCCTCAGCCATTTCTACAAATGCCGGGATCTTTAATAATTCTATTTCCTGCCGGGCCCTGAGCCTTTCTACCAGGTGCTGCCCCTGTCCTTCTTTCTTATCCTCTTTTTTCCTGCTGTGTAATTTTTCCAATTCATAATACATATGATCATAAACACTTTGTATCTGCTTTGAATTTCCCATCTCGTAAGCATCAGAAATAATTAAATTCTCCGGGAACCCTTCTACTTCAGAAGTAGTAATGCGGTGCCCATGATGAGGAAAAATATCATTATGTACTTTTGCCAAATCTTTTTTTGTTCCTGAAAATTCCAATCCAAAGAATGATCTACTTACTCCGCGCTTGTAACACCATGAATAAAATCCCCTCTCATCTTTAAATAATCCTAAAGCAATTCCTAATGCATACATCTGTAAAGGATTATCCGCAATTGTAGCGGAAAGACAAAGAACATGCTTGGTAGCAGAAAGAACAGAAGTTAATAATCTGGAATTCTGAGTGTTCCTATTCTTACAGCGGTGAGCTTCATCAAATATTATAATACGCTCTTTTTCAAATTCCCATTTAAAATTTACTTCCTCATAAGGAATTTCATCATAGGTTAATCCGTCAGGGTTCTTTTTCTTTTTTATTTTCTGAATAGTAAAGGGCTGACAGAAAGGAGTATTTCCATTTTTGAATTGTTCATAATTACTTACAAATACTTTTACCCCGAATATCTTAGCAACTTTTTTCCATTTAGGGATTGCTGTCTTGGGAACTAAGATCATAGCAGGAAGATTAAAATATCTTGCTATTGCTAAGGCTGTATACGTTTTTCCTGCACCTGTGTCTGAGGCGTCTAGAGCATTTCCGGATTCTATCATATCAGAAATTAAAATTTTGGTATGGTCTATTTGAAAATTAAGAAGTCCGGAAGTATTCAGCTTTATATCTTTAATATTTAATTCCTGCTGTGTTACTTTTTCAGATTTAATAATGATCCATTTTCCGGAAGTCTTTTTAATAGAGATTCCCTGATCTTTCAATTTCTCTTTATACAGTCTCCAGATTCCCCAGAAGGATTCCGGGACAACTGCCTCAAAAGTTTGCAGTGCCCCGTCTTCTGTATAAAGAATCCTTCCGGGCTGAAATTTAATTTCTTGTAGGGCTTCCTGAAACATTTATTTATCCATTAGAAAAGTTAATATTTTTTTGCCTCTTTCATTCCACCATTCTTGTTCATTATGTTTAATAGATAAATCAATCTGGAATTGCTCATTAGACCATATTTCCATAGAATGAATTTCACATCCGATACGGATAAAAGTTGTTTCTGTCTCAGTATCAAAATATATATTGCAAGAATATTTTGAAATAATACATTCTATCCGAACATCAGAGTCTATCCGAACACCAGAGCCTATCCGAACACCAGAGCCTATCCAAACACCAGAGCCTATCCGAACATCAGAGTCTATCCGAACACCAGAGCCTATCCGAACACCAGAGCCTATCCAAACACCAGAGCCTATCCAAACACCAGAGTCTATCTGAACATCAGAGTCTATCCGAACACCAGAGCCTATCCGAACACCAGAGCCTATCCAAACACCAGAGCCTATCCGAACATCAGAGTCTATCCGAACACCAGAGCCTATCCAAACATCAGAGTCTATTTCAATTGATAGTTCAATCAACTTTGAATCTCCCCGTTCTACTTCAATCCATTCTTTTTTGTAATAAATTTTCATAAAATTTATCTCTCCTTTTATATATTTTGTAAAGCTATTTGAATCTCATTAAAGCAATTCAGAATATCCGTATATGTCCAATCTATATTTCGTATAGAGAATCCTTCCGGGTTGGAATTTAATTTCCTATAGGGCTTGTTGGAACATTATTTATTTCCTTTATTATTTTTCTTTCTTCTTCAGAAATTAGTTTTTTTAATTCTCCTGTCCAAGAATCATTTAATTTTTTTCTTCTTTTGATTAAAGGATTTCCTTCTGTATCAATTTTATTTTCATAGAATTTATGTTCTTTTCTCCATTGAATTCTTTCTAAATTTATTCTTTTTTTATTTTTTATGGCTATAGGGATTAATTTTTTGATATCAATAATTTTTCCAGAAATAAGCCAAGTATAGAATTGATGAAAAAAATCATCTTCTTTATCATAATCATAATCAAAAGGCTTGTAATGTTTTAAATAAAAAACTTCATGTTCTGTTTCATTTACAGGTTTTAAAGATATTCTTCCTAATTGTACTTTATTTTGGAGTATAAAAAGTCTATACCAATTATTTCCGACTTTTACTAATTTAAAAGAGTATAGTGGAAAAGAAATTTCTAATTTGATTTTAAATTCTTCTACATTAAAGATTTTCATTTTTACATCCTCTCCAGTGCCAGGCTTATCTCATTAAAGCAATTCAGAATATCAGTAAACTTCCAATCCAATCCCCGCAGATAAGCAGTCAGGCTTTTCTTTGTTATCTTATTTTTTCCGGAAGAAATAAATCCTGTATCCGTATTAAATATAATATCTATTATCTTCTGAGACTTCTGACTTAAACTTTTCAGCCAATCTGGATAATTTATCATCATATCTATCCGGGAATTTTCTATAAAAATATATTCCTGAAGTTCATCCCAGTCTTTTACAAAGTAGACAAGGAAGTTTTCAAAATTATTTTTCAGGCATGTATTCAGGTAGGTAGTAAAAGAAGCTCCACGATCCGGTTTGTATTCATTAAGACACTGGACAAAAGTTTCATTAGCTTCACTTTCCAAATCCTCTACCGGGACATGTGGGACGCGGTTATGATACTCTCTGATTTTACCTTTAATAGTTTTTTGGTTTGCTAAATACAGTTCTGTTGGGGACATATTATTTCTCTCCTTTATATATTATTTATTGTTACAAGTACATAATGGATCATAATATTCATCATGTGCTTCTTGCCAACCCTTATCAAATGCAATTTTTATTTCCTTATCTATCATAGTAGCAAGATTTTTAACTCCATCTTTATCTACAGAAGATAAATGAATATAAGGGAATTGTTTATTATATTCCCTAACTATTTTTTGACCTGTTGTTTCTGCCATATCTTTCTCCTTATATATTTTTTAATTCTTTTTTAAAGCATGACGGACAATATCCATGACTGATATTTCCGTACATTCCCGGAATAGCGTTTTCCGGTTCTATGTAAAGCCAGAACTTGAAAAATAAAAATTTATGCTTGAATTTCTTACAGACGCAACATTGAGTTACTAATTTCCTTCTCATATTATTTTCCTTGTGCATTACAGCGGGACTAATGCCCGCTTGACTCTGCATTAACTTATTGATAATGAAAAAAATCCGCTGATTCTATGATTTGATGCGTTTCTTCAATTTTTGATAAATAATTATTATACTCTTCATATTCCCCAACCGTGAGCAGGCCTAATAATTTTGAATGTTCTATGTTTGTGATCTGATATAACTTATTTTCAATAACTACTTTTATTCCTTTTAATTTTGCCATATTTCCTCTTTTTATCCTGCTATTTTCTGCCCGGCAGGACTCGGACAAAGTTTGTTAATTATTTTTTAATATGTTTTTTCTTTTGTACATCTACGCATTTAGAACAAATATAAGTTAAGTCAATGTTTGCATCTTTCATTTTTAAATATTCTATTACTGTTATACTGTTTCCATTGCACTGATGAGATTTGCAAATAATATTATTTGTTGATTCGGAATATAAATGAGTTTTCATTCTCTTTCTCCTGTTTTTAAATTTATTTAATCTCTCTAATAGATATATTATAAAAGACCATTATAAAAGTCAAGTAAAAAAGATAAAAAAGTTAAAAAAGATTGAATTTTTTTATAAAAAGTAAGAAAAAAAGCTATTATAATCAGCCGGAAGTATATTTATTATAATTGAGAGGATAATAATGCGTAAACTTGCTAACAAGCTACCTAAAAAGAAAAGGGGCGGAGTAATAGTTAAAAAAGCAGATAAGCGGGATAAGCG
>Ga0172380_10002595_pt1 | contig 27238 bp, 28 predicted proteins | sample Leawe162metaG_FD_119747 | JGI IMG/M metagenome (GOLD analysis project Ga0172380, IMG submission 119747) | Leachate microbial communities from a municipal landfill in Southern Ontario, Canada - Leachate well 162 metaG | ecosystem: Engineered > Solid waste > Landfill > Unclassified | place... | reverse complement strand
TGTGCTTCATGGCCGGGGCCAACTCGATCTTCTACGGCGAGAAGTTGCTCACCACAGGCAATCCCGAAGCCGACCGCGACGAAGCCCTGTTCAAGCGCCTGAACCTCTCCCCCGCTCATTGACCATTGACCGCATGCACTCTAGCCCAACCGGCAACGAAGGCATACAGCGTAGGGCAGGCGGCGCTGCCGAGACCGCCCTGCCCCCAAACCGCTACCCCAATTCAGGCTACGGCGAACCTAGATGGTAGAGCCACGCCTGGATGTGGTCGGATCCTACCGCCATGCCACGCCGAAGGATGCTGGGCGAGTGATGTTCATCAGTATTGATCGAATACTTTATTGCGGGTTGCTGGGCATTCGATCGGCGGCTGCACTGGGCTCGATTACCTTGCATGTTTCGTTGGGGAACCCTTTTCTGATCCGCATCGATAAAGGCGCATGGTTCGAAACGCGCAGCGCGCTGATTCAGCCCAATGTTTCCCATCAATTGAAATCGGCCGATGAACTGATCGCCACGCTCTGCGTAGAACCGGAATACGTGGATTGCGCGGCGATACCCTGGATGCAGGCTAATGCCGAGGCTGCGCTGAATCGGGTCGCCGAAAGAATACAGTCGGTGTATGCGCGGGTTGTGCATGAAAATATCCACGATATATCCTCGCCTTTCGACCTCAACAAGGCTCTGTTTGACGGCACCCTGCCGAACCGCCGATTGGATCCGCGCATCGAATCAACGATAGATCGGATGAGGATCAATCCTTATGCACAGATATCCGCCGAGGAGTGTGCGGATAACTCCGGCTTGTCGTTCTCGCGTTTTCTTCACCTTTTCCGCCATGAAGTAGGAATTTCGTTCCGCCGCTTCCGCGCCTGGAAACGGGCGCGCGGCATTCTTCAGCACGTCAATCTCGACGCCAATCTGACTGACATTGCTTTGGCGGCTGGTTATCCTGATGCAACCCACTTCAGCCATTCGATTCGCAGAATTTATGGGATGAAACCAAAGGATATGTTCGCGGGTTCGCGCCGACTTGCGGTTCTCTCCTAGTGCCGCCCAATTTGCCAGCCGGACACGCTGCGAGAAAATCGACCAATTGACGCAAGCCAAAAAGCGACACGGCTTTTAGTCTTGGAGGCAGTTTTCTTCGGCCTGCATGGCGCAGCAATCTCAGCCGTTATCCGCAATAAAAATTTCAGCAGATGGAGCTTGAATGAATACCCTCAGAAACCGAACACTTTTCATCACCGGCGCCAGCCGCGGAATAGGCAAGGCCATTGCGCTGCGAGCCGCGGCGGACGGTGCCAACATAGTCATCGCCGCCAAGACGGCAGAACCTGATCCGCGTTTACCCGGGACCATCTTTACCGCCGCAGAGGAAATCGAAGCCGCGGGCGGACGCGCTTTGCCGCTCATCGTCGACGTACGTAACGAGAATCAAGTCAGCGAAGCCATCGCCAAGGCCGTTGCGAAGTTCGGCGGCATCGACATTCTCGTCAACAACGCCAGCGCGATCAGCATAACCAAAATGCCGGACACGCCGATCAAACGCTACGATTTGATGATGGACATCAATGTCCGTGGCACTTTCGTCTGCTCTCAGGCCTGTCTGCCGCACCTCATGAAATCGTCCAACCCCCACATCCTCACACTGTCGCCGCCCATCGCAATGAAGCCGAAATGGTTCGCAGCGCATGCCGCCTATACAACATCCAAATTCGGCATGAGCATGCTGGTTTACGGCATGGCGGAGGAATTCCGCGAATTCGGCATCGCCGTGAATGCCCTTTGGCCACGAACCATCATCGCCACCGCGGCGCTCAATGTAGCCAGACAGGGAAGTGGGGAGTCCGGGCGGACGCCGCAGATCATGGCGGATGCGGCGCACTTCATCCTGACGCGTGACAGCAAAAAAACGACGGGGAACTTCTTTCTCGACGAGGGCGTGCTGCGCCAGTCAGGCGTGAACGACTTTTCTTCTTATCTGGTGACCCCCGGAACGGAACCCACCATCGATCTTTATGTAGAGCCGTAAAAACGGGTTTGGCCTGAGCGTCAGAGCGACAAACCTCCATCGACCATGATCGTCTGGCCCGTGACGTAGGACGCCTTGGCGGATGCGATGAAGGCCACCACTTCGGCAATTTCACTTGCTTCGGCACGCCGTTTCAGGGCAGCGAGGCTTTGAGCGAAATCGAGCATGTCTCTCGCTGGTCCGGCCGCCAATGCGCCCGTAATCAGGCCGGCATTGGTGACGCCGGGGCCGACAACATTGGCGCGGATGCCGCTGTCTGCCTCCTCCCGTGCGATGTGCTTCACCATTATCGCAAGTGCCGCTTTGGGAATGGCCGACATCGAATCGTTGGGCACAACGCGATCAATTACGGGTGAAACGAGGGCGACCAGCAGAAGCCTCCAGCTGATTGTGTTTAGCTGCCCGAGGCCCCTGCCTTCAGGCGGCAAACCGGTGCTTTCCTCCGGCGACGATAATCCACTCGCCGGTGATATATCCCGCCCACTTGGACGCCAGAAACGTGACCAAGCCCGCTATTTCTTCGGGCTGACCGAGACGTCCCATCGGTATGTCGCCCCGATTGACCAATTGCGCTTCCCCCTCGGCCAGTGAGACGCCGAACTCGTCTTTGAACAGGTCGACAAGTGTCGGCGTTTCGGTATATCCCGGCGCGACAGTGTTGATGGTCACTCCGTCGCGCGCCACGCTGTTGGCGAGCGTGCGCAGAAAGGCGACCGTGGAGGGACGCGCGATGTTGTGCGAAAGATGAGGGAAGCCGAACTCGGGTTCCCTGCCATTGGGCGCGCCGATATGGATGTATCGCCCCCATTTCTTTGCCTGCATGGCGGGAAGTGTGGCTCGCGCCAGATACACCTGGGCCATGGTAAAGGTGCGAAAGACGCGCTCTATGTCTTCGTCGGTGACGTCGTCGAAGCCGCCGAAAGTCATGTCGCTGGTCTGACCCACGACAATATCCGGCGCTGCCCCGAAAACCTTGGTCAGCTCTGCCACTGCCCGATTCACATCGTCGCGACTGCACAGGTCTGCCGAGATACCGACCGCCGACCCGCCCTTAGACTTGATTTCCTCAACCACGGCGTCAATCCCAGGGCGCCCGCGTGCAACCACGCCTACGTGACACCCTTCTTCACCGAGTGTCAGCGCCACTGACCGCCCCATACCCTTGCTTCCCCCTGCGACAAAGGCAATCTTGCCTGCAATTCCGAGATCCATACTTTTTCTCCTCCGTTGAAATTTCTAGGGGTCGTTCTATTCCTGCTCTCCGGGTTCCCATTCGGGAAGCGATTCGATGAACTCGAAGCGCAGACCGCATTCGCGCGTCGCATCAAAGAAAAATGCGTCGCGAGGCGGCCCCTCGACGTCGTACCCGGCAGCCTTGAAGTCGATTGCTCCCTTCCACGCATGAACCTCTTCGACTCCCCGTGCCTTCAAGGCCGCACGGAATTTGTCGGCGCCATTGACCTGTATCGACATGTTGTGGACCGAAGGCCCGACCTCTTTGAGCAGTTTTTCCCAGGACGGCAATGCAGGGCTCGGTTTCAATATCTGATAGACGATTCCACCGAACATCATGTGAATGCATTCGATCTGGAACGTCTTGGCCAACCAGCCCGACCATTGTTTTTCCACCTGCACGGCGCCAAACATGTCGCGCATAAAATCCGCCGCCGCCTGCGGGTTGTCATGCACGATTTCCACATGACTCAATTTGCTGACGATTTTCTTGTTCTCTCGTGCCATGGCTGTGATCTCCTTTAAGTTGATGTTCTTGTATGTGCTGATTTAGTGCTGCTACTGGCGTTCCCGGCGAGCACTGGCCGGGACGGCACGGTTCCATCAAAATTTCTTTCGCGTGCATCGGATCGAGATGCTCGCGTACCCATCAGGATTCCAATCAGGATTCCAATTCTTTCTGAACAAGGGGGCGAGTCACGAAGCTGAGACATGCATCGCGATCGAGGAAGCGATCCTCATCGACCCGAATTATCTCGAGATAGCGGGGTTCATTGAAAGCGGCAACCATCGATTCCTCGCTCTCGAACCAGAGTTCGCCGACACCATCATAGTCAGAGGCTATCCCGAGTACCACGCTATCGCCGGCTTCATCAGACACACACGGGTGCAACGAATATCGTTTCACATATCGGGCAAATTCGGGAACACTCAGCACCAATGGGGCATGTCGATTGATCCAGTGATCGACGAACTGCGCGCGTGTAAGGTCTGACCGACGTCGTGCGGCCACTATCAGGGAAATCATCGTCCAACTCTCCTCTCTTGTACGAATTCGTAGGTTGCAGTCTTGGGTAACAAGGTGTCTCGGCCGGCAATCGAAGCTCGCGAAACGCTTCACCAAAACGTCACGGTTCCATCAAAATTTCTTTTGCGTGCATGGGATCAAGGTATTCGCGTACCGCTTGAATCTTGTTGTCACGAATTTCCATCAGCAGGTGATACTGGTTTTCATATCGTTTCCCCGTCGTGGTGTCGGCGAACGACACTGCCTCGACCGCCACAAAGTCGTCCTCTGCAATCATGTGCTGCGGAATCAGTTGTATCCCTTCGGGAACCACTGGAGCGAGGGAACTGATCAGGTCCACAAATTCGGCTTTGCTTTTGGTGCCGGCGGCCGGAAATCGGTCCGGCTTGCCAATAATCCACCAGGTCGCAGAGTCGGCCATGAACGCCGCCCAGGCGCCGACGTTGTCTTTCCTGGAAAACGCTTTCATGAAATCCACAACCAGCTGCTTGTTCTCTTTGGTACCCATCGGGTGCCTCCATTCATTGGTTACAGAACGCCGCACGCGCCGACCTATACGCCCCAGGTCGGATCGCCCGGGCTCTCCCACAATTGGATGAGGTTGCCGTCCTGGTCGTAGAAAAGAAAAGAGCGTCCAATACTCGCGCAACCCCAGACATAGTCCGTCTGCGTCTCATAGCCTGCCGCCCGCACCTTGTCGAACCAGGCATCGATATCCTTGACCAGCAGACCCAGCTCATGGATTCCGGTGTGCCCATAGCGCAGATTCTCCGGCGGTGTCTTCTGTATCTTCGGAACCTCAGGCTGCTGTAGCTCAATCATCGCGCCCTCGGGCGAAGTCAGCAGCACCGTCCGCGAGCGGGCCCCCTTCACCCCGAAGATGTCTTCGAGAAGTTTGGGATGAATGAAGGTCCCCGGCCCAGGTTCCTTCCCGTCCGGAATGTAAGTATCGGCATTCAACTTGAAGCCCATGACATCGCGCCAAAGCCTCACCGCCGCATCCATGTCGCTTACGAATATCGCCATATGATGAAATCGCATGAACATCCTCCTGATGTAGGTATGACTACTGAAAAGCCAACGTGCTTGCCGACGTAAAAGGCGGCGAATTGGGGAAAACTGCTCAGATAGACGTATATCCGCCATCGACAGGCAGACATACCCCGGTAACGAATGCGGCCGCGTCGGACAACAACCAGGCAACGCCCTCGGCGATGTTCCATGGCTGGCCAATTCGTCCTATCGGATGCATGCGCAGAATGTGGTCTCTTGCCTGCGGATCCTGAAGCGCATCGCGCAGCATGGGCGTTTCAATTGCACCCGGTGCAATCGCATTGACCCTTATTCCAAGTGCGGCGTAATCGCATGAAGCAGCGCGTGTCAGCCCGACGACGGCGTGTTTGGTGGCAACGTAGGCAGCGAGATTGGGAATCGCCGTCATCCCCGCCACCGACGCGATATTCACGATCGAGCCGCCGCCGTTCTTGAGCATATGGGTAGCTTGATATTTCATACAGAGAAACACCCCTGTCTGGTTAACTGCCACCAGACGATTCCATTGCTCGAGCGGTTCCTCATGCAGCGGCGCGTGGGTATTGCTTTCAACGGCGGCATTGTTAAGGGCGCCATGCAGTCCGCCAAACCGCTTTACCGCTTCGGCAACCATCGCCTGAACATCCGCTTCCTTGCTGACATCGGTACGCAGAAAGTGCGCTTCACCTCCCGCAGACTGGATCAGTCCTACCGTTTCCCTGCCGCCTTCTTCATTCACGTCGGCCACCAGCACCTTGGCGCCGCGTCGGGCGAGTAATTGCGAAGAGGCGCGCCCTATTCCGCTCCCTCCGCCGGTTACCGCAATTACACGGCCATCAAGCCGGATACGATCGTTTTGCATTGTGTCCATGGGTGTCCTCATTGGAAAATCCGGAAAAAGTTTTTCAATTACGCTTTCAACAACTCGCCGCTGATGATGATGCGCCGTACCTCGTTGGTCCCGCCGCCGATTTCCAGCAGCTTGCCCGCGCGGTAAAGCCGATTGATCTCCATTTCCCACATCAATCCGCTGCCGCCGTGAATCTGCACAGCATCGTCGAGGATCTGCATGCAGGTTTTGCCGGCATGCAGCAGCGCGGCGGCAGTCAGTTTGTGGATCTCGCCGCGGCCGCCGCCGCCGGTTTCCAGGTCGTTGGCCGCGGCGACCGCGCGGTAGACGAAGCTACGTATGCTTTCCAGGCCGACGTACATGTCGGCGAGCTTGGCCTGGATCATCTGGAATTCGCCGATCGCCTTGCCGAACTGGCGTCGGGTCCGCGCGTAGTCGAGCGACAGATCGAGTGCGCGCTCGGCCATGCCGACGGCGATGGTGGCGAAATAGGCCCGCTCCAGGTTGAGGCCGCTCATCACGATAGAAACCCCGGCATTCTCGGTACCGACGAGATTCGCCGCCGGTACGCGACAATCGTTGAACACCAGCTCCCCGGTCTGGCTGCCTCGCCACCCCATCTTGACCAGTTTCTGCGCCACCGAAAAACCGGGAAAACCCTTTTCCACCACGAAGGCAGAGATGCCCTTGGCCCCCTGCTCCGGCGTCGTTTTCGCATAGACCAGGATCACGTCGGCGATCGGGCCGTTGGTAATGAAGATCTTGGTGCCGTTCAGGATGTAGTGGTCGCCCTCGCGCCGTGCGGTCGTGCGCATGCCGCTCAAGGCATCCGAGCCGGCACCCGGTTCGGTAAGCGCCAGTGCCCCCATCAATGAGCCGTTGATCAACCCTGGCAGATAGCGGTCTTTCAGTTCCTCGCTGGCGTTGCGCAGGATATTGTTCATGCAGAGGTTCTCGCTCGCCCCCCAGCTGAGAGCGACGGCGGGATTCCATTTGCCGAAGGCCTGCGCAACCAGCGAACTGGTAAACAGGTCGAGATCGGCGCCACCCCACTTTTCCGGCGCTGTGATGCCGGTCAGGCCGACGCCTGCGATCTTTTTCATCAGATCGGCAGGCCACCACTCTTCGTTGTCCATCCGCTCCTGGAGCGGATGCAACTGCTCGCGCGCAAACCGGTCGGCCTGCTCAAAAATCTGCCGCTGGTCGGCGGTGATTTCAATCTTCGGAAACGCGTCCAAATCTCTGCTCCTTTGCAAGTCTGTTCAATATGCCGAGTACGAAGCTCTATCGAGCCTCGCTTGACGGGAATTGCTCCCGCAATGTCGTTTTCTTCACTTTGCCGGTGGGCGTCCTGGGCAGGCTGTCGACGAAGGCGACCGCCTTCGGAATCTTGTAGCCCGCCAGCTTTCCCGCGCAATAAGCGATCACGGCCTTTTCGTCGAGCGCAGGATCGCTGCGCTCGACGATCGCCACCGGCGTTTCGCCCCACTTCGGATCGGGCCGTCCGATCACCGCAACCCCGGTGACGCCGGCGAGGCCGGAAATGACTTTTTCGATTTCGGCGGGATAAATGTTTTCGCCGCCCGAAATGATCATGTCCTTGAGGCGATCGACGATGAACACGAAGCCCTCGTCGTCGATCGTGGCGATGTCGCCAGTGTGCAGCCAGCCTTCCTTCAGCGTGGTCGCCGTGGCCTCGGGCAGGTTCCAGTAGCCCTGCATGACATGCTTGCCCTGCATGACCAGTTCGCCCCGCTCGCCCACTGGCACGTCCCTGCCTGCGTCATCGACGACGCGAATGTCGTTGTGGAGGAAGGAACGTCCGGCCGACCCCACCTTGCGCGCCACGTCGTCGCCGGTGAGCTGGCAACCCGGCCCGCAGGCCTCGGTAAGCCCGTAGAGCTGCTGCAATTCGACACCGAGCGTCTTGTAGGCCTCAAGCAGCGAGATCGGCACCGGTGCGCCCGAGACGGCCAGCCAGCGCAGCGAGGAATGGTCGCAACTGTCCTTTTCCGCCGCCTGGAGCATGAGGGTCAGCATCGTCGGCACCATCAGCGAATTGGTCACCCGCTCTGCCGCGACGGTCTTCCAGAAACCGGCCGCATCGAACCCGCCCGGAACGACGGCGGCAATGCCGCAATACACCGCCATCAGCGTGGGCGAAAGTGCGCCGACATGGAACAGCGGCAAGGCCACGAGAAACCGGTCCGTCTGGCGCATCTCCCAGGTCGCCGCCATCGAGGCAATTGCCCACAGGACGGTATTGTGGGAATGGATCGCCCCTTTGGGCAGTCCGGTAGTTCCCGAGGTGTACATGATGTACAGCGGATCGTCTTCGAATCCGGCCGTCTGCGGCTCGAAACCCGGCGCGTGGATTCGCAGGTCGTCGAACGCGGTTGCCTGGGCTTGAGAGCCTGCCCCGCCACCGAGCTCAAGCCATTGCCGTACATCCGTCGCCCCTCTGCCGCGGGCCTGGATGTCGGCGACTAGGCCGTCGTAATGGGCGCCGAAAACCAGCGTACATGCGCCGCTGTCCTTGAGGATGTAGACCAGTTCGTCCGCGGTCAGGCGCCAGTTCAACGGCACGCAGATCGCGCCGATCTTCGCGATGGCGAAAAACAGTTCCATATAGTCGGCGCCGTTCTGGAGCAGCAGGGCGACGCGGTCGCCGCGCCCGATCCCCAGCATCAGCAACGCGTTTGCAGCGCGGTTCGCGCCATCGTTGTAGACGCCGTAGGAAAGCCGCCGGCCGATACCGACATCGACGAAGGCTTCCTTTTCAGGATGCATGTAGGCGCGTTTGCGCAAAAGATTTCCGATATTGTTTTTCAACGAAGCGTCCTCGAAATTGAAGCCCTGTCGGCGACAGCGTATCTGCCGGCCTTGCGTGGCGGATCGCCTAGAGCGCGGTAGCGAACTTGAACCAAAGCTTGTCGCCCTGAAAGCGATTCTTCACTTCGGTTTCCCGTTGCCATTGGAAAATGAACTGCGAGTGGTCCGCCGTTTCGTATTTGAAGCTCGGCCCGACCGCGAATGCCTGTCCCCGATTGCCGTCGCTGCCCACCTTGACGCCGGCCACCCTGTCGTCCTCGATCTGCTTGAAGTAGTAACCGGCCAGGCCGACCGACCACGGCCCGAAATGCTTTCCGACCAGATAGTCGACGTGAAAGTCGTCGCCGGATCGGTAGTCGGTATCCCGGTTCCGCGTCTTCGCGTTGTGCATCAGTTTCCCCGATACTTCCCAGCCATTCCTGTCGAGGTAGGTGAATACGAAAATCGACTCCAGGCTGTAGTAGTTGGCGCCGATGTTTTTGCCCGGCGCCGCCGCCTTGTTGAAGGCGCCGGTCGGCAGGAAGACGTCGAATCCCGCAGCGAAGTGCCATTCCGGGAAATGCCAGGACAGAATCAGCGGCGTCAGCACCGAATCGGCCATTCCGGTCCGGCCGCTCTCGGTACCCGCAAGATCGACGGACAGATCGGCGACCGGCACGATGACCGCCCAGCCGTACGTCGCGCCGAACAGGGTGGCTTCGGTAATCCTGACGTAGCGAAGCGCATCGAACGTCGCGCTGACCTTGATGTCCCTTCCGCCTGGCCGAACCTTGTTGCCGCTGCCATCGCGCAGAGTCGCGGAATAGTGGCCAAGGTAATTGATGAAGTAGGTTCCAGGTGGCGGCACCGCACCGGCCAGCCAGCTCTCCGCCCCGTTCTGGCTCTGGTCGGAACCCTCCTTGGCCTGAGCGGACGCGACCGCCAAAGCACACCCTATCGCCAAACCCAATAGCCAATTTGTCATCCGGTACCCTAAGGGAATAACTGATTAAGTCCGTTCGCGGTGAGCCTGTCGAACCATGAATGGACTTGATCACAATCATTTCAAGCGCTTGCCTCCCTTCGACAAAGCTCAGGACAGGCTTCGACAGGGCGGACGGGAGACTTATCTAACCGAGTATCAAGCCACCATCGACCACCATATCGGTTCCGGTGACGAACGATGAATCGTCCGAGGCCAGGAACAAAGCGGCCGACGCTAGCTCTTCGGGCCGGCCGAGTCTCTTCAGCAACTGTTCCTGACTCAGCGCATTCCAGAAAGCGTCCGGGTCCGCCTGTTTGGCGGCAAAACTTTCCAGCAGCGGCGTTCGAACGATGCCCGGGTTCAGCGAGTTCGCCCGAATCTTGTGGCTCGCCAGCTCGACGGCGAGCACCCGGGTCAGAGCGATGACGCCGCCCTTGGATGCAATGTAGGCACCCAGGTTCGGCCAGGCGAGTCCCTCGTGGGCGGACGCCGCCGTGGTGTTGATGATGGAGCCGCCGCCGGACTCGATCATCAGGGGAACGGCATACTTGCAGGTCAGGAACACGCTCTTCAGGTTGGTGTCGATGACGCGGTCAAGTTCGTCCTCGGGAGTATCGACAATCGACTTCCCCGGCCCCTCGTAGGCGGCGTTGTTGAACACGATGTCCAGCCGCCCGAAGGCGGCGGTATGCGCATCCACCATGCGCCGGATGTCGTCCGCCTTCGAGACGTCGGCCTTGATGAAGACCGCCTCGCCGCCGGCCTCCCTGATTCGCTTGACGACCCCGTCCCCTGCCGATCCCCGTGAAGCCACCGCCACCTTGGCGCCTTCCCTGGCGAACAACAGGGCGGTCGCTTCTCCTATGCCGGAGGTTCCTCCGGTGATCAACGCGACGCGTCCTTTCAACTTCATAGCTTTCTCCTCAACATAGTCGGCCGAAGGATCACTCGTTGGAAGTGCCCCCGGGCGGAACCGGAAACTCTCTTCATTCGCGTCCGTAGGAATACAAGGTCGAATACAGCGGCGGCGCTTCCGACACCATCGAAGCCGGCTGGTTGCCGACGTGGCAGTTGTAGTCGATCATGCCGTGCCCGACAACGCCGTCCGAGCGCGTGAAGCGCTGAAACGTCAGGAACATCAGGCTCTGCGATTTGCTGGCATCGGTATCCAGCTGGCCGCCGTCATCCGGTGCGGCGCCAAGGGCGAGATGGTTCTTGCGTTTGAAAGCCGTGACTTCGACGACGCGACCCTGATCGTCGGTGTAGCGAATGTGCCCGTTCTCGGGCGGTCCCTTCGGCCCGGCGTAGACGATTTCGCTTTCGAATTTTGCGATTCCACGGGTTACACCATCCTTGTGGATATAACCGTGCAAACGATAGGTTCCGTCCGCCTGCATCAATGAAAAGGCATGAATCGCCACGTCGTCGGGAAATTGAACGACATTCCACAGCGACACTTTCAAGGGGCCATAGTTGCGATCACCCCAGGCACGGTCGCGCTCGCCGTATCCGTTGAACTCGATCTTGCGGCCACCCACGACACCCTTGCCATGCACCTTGCCGGCCAACTGGTAATGTTTTGAATTGGTCAGATCCTCCCATTCCCAGTCGCAGACATCGGAGAGCTGGCGCCAGTCGATTTCGAACCAGTCGCTGCCCTTCTCGTAGCGCACCGTCCAGTGCTTCCAGGGCTCGACGCAGGTGAACACCGAATTTCCCGACTTGCACCTGTCGGCCGGATTGTCGCTGACCACCGGCACCTTGAAATCCACCGAGCGGATCAGGTCGGTGGCGCCGTCCACCAGCAGAAATACGGCTTCGCCGTGACCCGCATTCGGACGAACGCCTTGCCAGAACACGCCGCACAGGTTGCTCTTCTCGTCGAAAAAATTGCAGTAATAACTTTCGCGCCAGTCCCAGCCATCGCCTTTTGCGTGCGGGTTTGCGTCGTCATCGAATACGAGGGCCATGCTTTTTCTCCTGAATTTTTATGTAATAGGGCGCTGCACCGTTGCCGGCGGCTTCATGCGAGTGCCGGAACGCTTGTGAAACTTTACTGGCGGAGCGAACTTAATACTTGCACGCACTCGCTATCGCGCTTTACAGCAATCCAATCTCCGACACCATGAACGCACCGAGCCCTCCGCCTTCGCCCAGGACAAGCCGGCCGGAGGGCCCGTCCTGAGCGAGAGGGGGCGACAGGCTCACCATGAACGGAATTCCTTCGGCGCCGTTCGTCCTGTCGAAGGGCCTGCCCCGCACAAAGTCGAGACTCGGGGCCCGTCAGATCAAATCAAGGTCGTAGTTCGCCATCGTCCATTGATTGGCTTCGATCGACCCTTCCACCACCCGGTTGGGAAGCCCGTCACGCAGCAGTTTTTCCACCGGATGCCCGCGCATCAGGCCGTAGCCACCGAAGAGATACGCCGCATCGTTGGTCACTTCCTGCACCATCATCGCGGAATGGAATTTCGCCAGTTTGGCAAGCTTGCCCAGGCCGTCCTGCGCCAACTTCGGATTCATCGCCGCCCAGGCCAGCTTTTCCGTCAGCGCCCGGCACGCCTCGATCTTCATCCGCATGTTGACCAGCTTCGACGATACGGCCTGGTGCTCGATGATCGGCTTGCCCCAGGTCACACGTTCCTTGCAATGAGCCAGGGCCAGGTTGTAGGCCGCCCGCATGGTCCCCAGCGAAATCGCCGCAATCCCCACCGCATTCTCCAGGAGGATGTTCTCGATCACCCAGAACCCCTCGCCTTCGGGGCCGACCCGGTCTTCCTCCGGAATCCACATGTCGTCGATGTAGATCGTCGTGTTGGTCGATGTCCGCCAGCCGACCTTGTGCTCGTATTTGCCGATCGAATACCCGGGGGTGTCCTTGGTGAACATCAACCAGTTGCAGCCGTTGACGTTCGAACGATCCGGTCGCGTCCGGCAATTGAGCATGTACACCTCGGCGACGCCGCCGTTGGTGATGAAAACCTTTGTTCCGCCCTTGATCCGGTAACCCTTGCCGTCGCGCACCGCGGTCGTATGGATTCCCAGCTTCGGATCGGGCAGCGGGCAGATCATCTCGTTGCCGCCGTAGGGCTCGGTGGAGACGAATGCCCAGATGTATTTGCCGGTTTCATCTTCGCCCGTTGGTCGCAACCATTTTTCCTTTTGTTCCTCCGGCGAGTTCAGCAGCAGTCGCGGTGCGCAGGCTGTGACCATGGCGCTGAGGGCGAATCCGGAGTCGACATAGCCGATCTCTTCGCAAAGAATCATGAATTCGATCAGGCCGGCTCCCGTGCCTCCGTACTCCTCAGGAATGCATAGCTTTCCATGCCCCGCCTGTAGGCTCTTCTTCGCCACCGGCGCAAGTAAATCCCAACATTCCTTTGGGTCTTCCATGGCATCGGCTTTGGCAACCAGCGGCTTCAGTTCCCTTTCAGCAAATTTCTTGACGGAATCCTTGAATGCTTGCTGCTCTTCGGTCAACGTGTAGTCATACATCTAGGCATCCTCCTGTCTGTTTTTAAATCTTTCGCTTACGGCCGATTCGGCATCTCGCAGATTCATCGAATCTGTCGGGATAAATTTATAACCAAGTATAAAAACACAGTCAACAATTATTTATAATTGGTTATAACTTTTACAGATTGATCTGATCGCACCTGGTTGAACATCGGATATGATTCGCCGCGCACGTGGGATGCTGGCAGCCGGAAATTGTCATCCGCAAAGAAATCACAACCCGGACGGACTTGATGGTCAGAGAGACACAAAAGGAAATGCGACGTCAGCGCACGCTGGACGCCGCCGAAGCATTGATACGTAAGACGGGGACGACCGAATTCTCGATGCAGACACTGGCCAACAAGGCGAAACTGAGCCTTGCCACGCCCTACAACCTGTTCGGCTCGAAAAGCGCCATTCTTTACGCCCTGCTCAACCGCTCCCTGGATGAAATCGCCGAGGGCGCCGAAAAGGCCTTTGCCCATCCCCACCCGGTCCAGCGCGTGCTGCGGGCGGCCGCATCGAGCGCGGCCTTCTTCGTTTCCGCACCGGACTTCTACCGCCCGCTGTACCGTTTCCTGCTCGGCGTCGGCGATACGGTGCACCGGCCGGCTTATATGGAACGCTCGCTCGACTACTGGAAAACGGCACTGCTCGGCTTCGTGCAGCAGGATTTGCTGCCGAAGGAAGCCGGCTGCGAACACCTGGCCCGGCAACTGGTCATCCAGTTTGTCGGAGCGCTCGACCTGTGGGTGCAGGAAGAACTCGACGACATCGAATTCAAGGCCCAGATCAGCTACGGCACGGGCCTGTTGCTGCTGGGCGTCGCCCGCATCGAGGACAGGGAACTTCTGCTCAAGCATCTCGGCACGCTGAAAAGAAAGCTGCCGCGCCAGTCGCCTTTCGTCCGCCCGCCAATGACCGGGAATCCTCCAGGACCGCCCTCGCCGGGGCATTGAGCGCTGCCCGGAACGGGGACGGACTCGCGTTCAGCCCGGTGGGGTGCCAGGGTCGAAGCCATCGACCAGTACGACATCGCCGCCGGTAGTCAGCGTCGTCATCCGATATTTCCTGAACGGCGCATATTCGTCGCTGAAGTACCAGGCATCGGCCAGGCGGCGACTCGGAAAACGCAGCACCACGGTCCAGTTGTAGCACGCATCGCCTTCGACGACGGCGGCCGTGGACGACGCAACCAATACCTCGCCTTGATACTTGGCAACGATGGGAATGACCGGCATGCCATATTCCGTCATGTAACGATTGACATCGCCGTCCTTGATGCTCACCCGTGCGATGAGATAGGCCGGCACATCCGTGCCAACTTCAGTGTCTGTCATGGATTTTTCCCTGTCGATGACGGGCATCCGGGAGTGCCCGTCAATTTTCAATACCGTGCGCCCGAAGCCGCCTGGGCGGCTTCGGGCGCACTCGTTTGCGGAAAGCCTTCAGGTGGCAAGACCGCCATCGACCATCAGCATCTGGCCGGTGATGTAGGACGCGCGGCGCGAGGCGAGGAAGACCACGGCTTCGGCGACCTCGAGGTCCGTACCTGCGCGCTTCAGCGGCGTGATGTCCACCGCGTAATCGAGCAACGCCTTCGCCGACGTTTCCAGCATGGGCAGCACCATGCCGGCATGGATCACGCCGGGACCGACGCCGTTCGCCCGGATGCCGTAGCGCGCCTCCTCCAGCGTGATCTGCTTCAACATCGCCGCAAGAGCCGCCTTCGGCGTGCCGGACAGCGTGTCGCCGGGGTAGGTGCGGCTGACGGCCGTGGTGATCAAGCCGACGTAGGAGCCGCCCCCGCTCTTGCGCAGATAAGGCAGCGTGGCCTGGGCGACGTTGAAGAAGCCGATCACGTCGGTTTCGACGACGTTGCGGAAATCCTCGGGGTCGGTGTCCGCCAGATCGGGGGTGCCGAAGACCAGCCCGCCGGTGGAAATGACGCTGTGGATGCGCCCGAATCGCTCGGCGACGGCCTGCGTTCCCTTGCGCACCGATTCCGCATCGGTCAGATCGACCTGCACGGCCATCGCCTTGCCGCCGCGGCGCGTAATCTGCTCCACCACGCCGTCGGCCTCGGCCTTGCGCGACCGATAGGTCACGGCTACCGTGGCGCCGCGCGCCGCCAGCAGGCGGGAAATGCACTGCCCAAGCCCCCCCGAACCGCCAAAGACGATCGCCGCGCCATCGGGAAAATCGGGAACATCATCGAATTCTTTCGTCATATCCACTCCTCCAGGTTTGCCTGCTTCTGAAAAAAGCGTCCCCATCCGCACGTCGATCGGGAAGCTTGAAATCGAACCGGAAGCCGCATGTGCCCGACGCCCGGGCACATGCGGATCGAGAACTCAGGGATTGCCGGTGACAGCCTGCAACAGCGACTGGATCTCGGGAATCAGCGTCGGATCAGGCTCCCAGCCTTGCGGTAGCATCAACGAGCGATCGCGCAGCAACTGTTCCCTGGAGAGGGAAAGGACAGCCTTCTCGACGACGCCGAGCGCTGCCGTATCCCGGCCGCTTGCCGCCGCGGCCATTAGTTCACCGGTGGCCTCGCGCAGGTCGCGAACCGCCGCCGTCAGCTCCGCGGGATCGCCCGCGCAGCGTTCCAGCACGGCCGCCGCCGCCGCGCAACGGGTGCCGAGCGTTTTGTTCGCCTCGCCGATGGAGGGATCGTCCGTGCTCAACCCCGAAAGACCTTGCGCACAGTCGATCAGGCGCTTCAGTTCGTCGCGGTCGAAGCGGAACTGCACCGGCAGCTGATGGACCATCAGGTTGAGCAAGCCGACGATCAGATGCGCCTGCTGGATCGCCAGGTCGTTCTTGGCATCGATGGATGGAATGACCACATCCTTCATCGCCTTGATCATGCTGGCAAGCTTGATTTCAGAACGCAGTTGCATCTCAGAGCCCCTCCTCGATCTGTTCCATCATCTGGTTGAGAAAGATGTGCCCCGTGCCGATGAGCGAGGTGACCAGCACGTCCTGGTGGGTCTTCCCGTTCCGGGCGATGCGATAGCAGGTGCCGATGGTCATCACGGCGAGGCTGTAGTTGTTGTACACCTTGTACCAGTGCAGCGTTTTCGGGTTTACCTTCAATCCCGATTCCCGCTCGTAGTCTTCGATGAATTTCGACTCTGGAATCATGCCGCCGATGAGGAAGGTCTTGTAGTCGTCGTCGAGGCCGCCGAACATGTGGCTGGTGGACCAGGCCAGATCCTGGTGGCGGTCGCCGATCAGGCCCAGTTCCCAGTCGAGCAGTGCGGTGATCCGGGCATCGTGTTCGGTGAACAGGAAGTTGCCGGTGCGGTAGTCGCAATGAATGATCGAGTGCCGGTCGAGCGTGGGCATGTTGCGCCTCAGCCAGCCGGAGGCGAGACGCAAGAGGGGAATCTCCTCGTCGGCGTCCTCCTCCCAGATCCGGTCCCAAAGATTGATCCCCCATTCGGCGCACTGGGTGGTGCCGAGCTGCGGAACGTCGAACGCAGTGAGGCCGGCGTCGCGATGGTCGCGGGTGTGGATTTTCGCCAGGCAATCGACGAACTGGCGCGCAAGGTCGGTGCGCAGCTCCGGCGGAAACCAGACGCCGACGCCGGAGGTCGTGTTGCGCGAACTGTTCGGCCGCGTCTTGGTGGGTTTGGCGATGCCCTCGGCGAATCCGTAGATCAGGGCCGGATAGGGCAGGAACTCGGCCTCCGCATCGCACCAGAACAGCGGCGGTACGGGCACGATGCCGTCGAACGCCTTGATGAGCTGGAACTCGCGCAATCGGCTGGTTTCGATGATCGACTCCGCGGGCTCCATGCGCAGCACCATCTTCGTCTTTTCGCGCCCGACGCCAGGCCGATCCCATTCCAGCGTGAACGCCATCTGTAGTTTCGACGAGCCGCCGGTCATCCAGCGTGCGTCGCCGAACTTGTACGGCTGCTTGCCGAGCTTGGCATGCAGCAGCGATTCGACCCTGCGGGTCAACTCTTCCAGGGGAATCGGCGAGAAACCTGGGCCACTGCGCCGCTCCATCTTGCGGGTGAGCACATGGTCGATTTCAGCCTCGACCGGATAGCGCGCACGAAGCGAACGTATCCATTCCGCCGAGGGGCTGTTTTTGTCTGGTTTTTGCATAAACGATCCTGATTAGATTCTGAAGGTCCAATTTCAACTGACCCGTAGGCCTCGTATCAAGCCCCGAAACCACCATCCGCGGCAAACTCGCCGCCCGTAATGAAACTGGCCCGGTCCGAGGCAAGGAAAGCGACGATCCCTGCCACATCTTCGGGTTGCCCGTTACGTCCAAGCGGGGTCATCGCTCCCATGGCAGCAATCTGTTCCTTGGTTGCCTGGGCGGCCAGCATGGGCGTTTCGATCACGCCGGGGAACACGCAGTTCACCCGGATACCGTCCCGCGCCAGTTCCATGGCCGCATGTCGGCTCATGCCGCGTATTGCCCACTTTGTCGTTCCGTACATGCACATGTCGGTCAGCCCGCGCAGGCCCGACGTCGAGCTGATGTTGACGATGGAACCACCTCCGCCGGCACGCATTACCGGAATGACGGCCTTGGTTCCTAGAAACGGACCGGTCATATTGACCCGATAGAGCAGATCGAACTCTTCGAGCCGGGTATCTTCCAGGCGCCTTAAGGTCGCAACCCCTGCGTTATTCACCAACGTGTCCAGGCGACCGAATCTGGCCTGCGCATCGGCAACCACCCGCTCCCAATCCGCTGCCTGGGTGACGTCCAGCTTCATGAACACGGCGACGTCCTTGCCAATGGCGGCCGCCACATCGGCACCTGCCGGATTGACATCCGCGACGACCACTCGCGCACCTTCGGCGGCAAAAAGCCGCGCCTCAGCGGCGCCCTGACCGCTTGCGGCACCCGTAATGATTGCAACCTTTCCATCCAGCATATTTGCCATCGCACCCTCTCGATTTCACTGCCTTGCAGCGGTTACAGTTTCAGTCTAAAAATCCCTTGCGCTTCGACAAAGACCCCACTCGCACATCCGAAAATGTCTACACATGAAAGCGCTGCCCCTTGGCGGAGGGCGAGCATTCCCGTTTTGATCACCGCCTCTCCGGAGTTTCCTTCTGGCGAGGTCGGGTTAACCCATAAACTTAGAATGCGTTATAAGATACATCCGGAAATCGGGGAAATCTTGCATCGACTTGTCGAATTACCAGCTAATCACCCCGAGACATTCATGAACGATTGACTATAGCGGGAGGATTTCTTAAATACCCCGAATCGCGCCGTTCCAATGGCAATTTTCATGAATCGCGAATACGTTTGCCGGATCCAAGCAGCAGGCCAAGCCGCAAGGCGGCATAAGTTGAAAATGAGTAATGGAGAGAGGTCCCTGTGGCGCAGAAGATGAACAGAAATTCACGGAACGCATCAGATTTCCCGCAGCAAAGCAATCGACCGCCCAAGTGGCTGCTTTTCGTTACCCCCGACCGCATCGCCTACGTTGGTTTGTTGGGATCGCCAGGAACCAGAATTCTCGGTGCGACGACCTTATACATATCGCTCGGCAGCCCGTTTCGCTTGTCGCAGAACGGCGCCAACGTCGAGGAAGCCCTATTTGCGATCGTTCCGGCCTACACGCCGCATCGTATCCAGACGCCGGATCGAAACATTGCCGAGATACTCATCGAAAATGAATCGGTGACTCCGGAGACGGTAATCGCACAACTCGCCGACACTCCCTGTCGTGTCGAATCCGCAGCCAATCGCGTTCTCGATGGATTCAGGTATTTGCAGGAAAAATCTGCCGCTGACAGCGTGCCGGATTTGGACGCGTTGTTCTTCGACACACCGCTACAGCAGCGAAAGCTCGACCGTCGCATCGCCGCCGTTATCGAACGTATCAACGCGAACCCAGCCGAAAAACATCCGGCGGAATTGCTGGCGGATCAGGCGGGGCTCTCCTTTTCACGCTTCACGCACCTGTTTTGCGAGCAAACGGGAACCACCTTTCGCAGTTTTCGCGCCTGGAAGCGGGCGCGTGCCGTAATGCACTTCTTCAAAAGAAACAGCGACAATTTGTTGGATGCTGCGCTCGACATGGGTTATGCCGACTCCACGCATTTCAGCCATGCCTTGCGTCGGTTCTACGGCCTCTCGCCGCGAGACATGTTTGCCGGCGCCAGGGGTGTGGCGGTATTCGAACAAAACCCAGTGGCCATGCCGGCCTTCGCCCGATAGGCGTATTCGCGCGCGGAGCATCGCTTGATGCGATGGCCGACTGCAATTCAAGCAGCGGCTCGATGCAAGTTTTACGTCCGGCCGATACCTATACTCACGTGGCGAGATCCGGCGTCGGAGCTTCGGCCATCCCCTGACCCAGGAAAACTGGGAGGCTGATATTGCGGAATTCGCAGCGTGCAGAGTGGAAAAACTTCACGACGCACGGAATTTCCAACCTATTCCAATTTCATCGAGGAAAAATGATGTCTAACACGGAAAAAAACAAGGAAACGGTTCGGCAGATGTTTGCCTCTTTCGCCACTGGAGATATTGAACGGGTTCTGGCCTTCCTCGACGCAGAAGCCACATGGTGGGTTGCCGGATCGATGCCGATCTCAGGGACGTATACGAAGCAGAAATTTCGCGAGCTCTTGGAAGGTATCTCTACCCAGATCGATGGCCCGATCACGATGACGGCGCATGCATTCACCGCAGAAGGGGATCGCGTCGCGGTAGAGACCGAATCGCTCGCCCATGCCAAGAACGGTCGGACCTACAACAACTTCTATCATTTCCTGTTTGAATTTAGGAACGGCAAGATACTTCGCGTAAAGGAGTATCTGGATACCATGCATACGTTCGCCGTCTTTCTCGCACCCTAGGATCCGGGCGGTAAAGCCGCTTTAGTTGAGCATCGGCCCAATTCGCCCGCAGCTGCCGCGCGCCCCCACATCCCGGCAGGAATGCGGGGCGACTGACTGTTAGAGTTTCCGTTCAAATACGCCGTGCGCGTGCCGAACGTAAGCGGACGGATATTTAGGCGCTGGCTCCAATGACCCGTTCGTCGGTTTTGGACAGCGGATCGGGATTCCCCATGCGACGGCCCACTTCCTTGATCATGCAGATGCTGGCGATGAGGTACCACCCGAGCCAGCACAAATACGGGATGTAGTAGCTCAGCATGCCGTTCCAGGCAAACGGTCCGGTTTTCAGTACCCCGGTCAGGCTTGCGGGCAGGAAGCTCAAGCCGCACCAAATGGTCAGAAAGCAAACCCAGCGGGGAAACAGCGGGACCGGTCGTTTGTCGGCCAGGCCCACCAGCGCGGCGGCCACCATTTGCAGGGTTGTACAGGCGTATTGCAGATCGATGCACAACCATCCCAGATCCGTCAGCAGCTGAATCAGGGCCGGATCGCGCTCGGGGCGGAAGGCAGCGGCCACCCAAAAGAATGCGCTGAACGAAACGACCATTACGGTTAGCCCGCCGCCCAGCAATTGCAGATAGGCGAGTACCGGATAACGCCCTTCGATACGGACCATCTGCGCCGCAAGTACCGCGCTCCATGGCAGATACAAGACCACGGTTATCAGCGCACCGATGAATCCGAAACGTATCTCGGCCAGATTGTCCGCGTAGCGCGCCGCTAGTTCGGTTGCCGTCAGGGCAGGTGACGGGTTTGGCAGGTTGTGGCCGAAAATGCCCCACAGCACGACGAAAGTGACCAGGAAGGCCGGTCCGCACCAGGCGCTGATCAGTTGATATCTGAGACTCGTTTTCTCATCCATGATGATTTCTCCTCTGGGTGTCGCGTTTGATTTGTGGATCCGAATTGCGGCTTCAATGCCTTACGCAATTGCCTTCAGCGGTTGAGCGCCTTTGTCAAAGGACGTAATGGTTTTGCGCAGGAGTTTTTCCATCACGGCAAATTCCTCCGGACTCAAGTCCGAAAACGCCCTTTTCAGCGGTTCGATCATTTTCGGCACGGCGTCATTCGCCGCCTTTAATCCGGCCCGGGTGATCTTGATGACGTGGCGCCTGCCGTCCCGGGTCTCGATGGTGCGGGACACGAGGCCCTCGCTGACCAACGCATCGAGAATTCGGGTCATGTTGGCCCGACTGGTGCCAACCAGTTCGCTGAGTTCGCTCGGCGAAGCGCTGCCTTCCTCGGCTGCCACCAGGAGGCAAAGCACGTGAAATGAGTTCTCCGTCAGGCCGAGCCGGCGAAAGACCGGTTCGAAATAAGTTCCCAATCCGTAAGCACTGATCCTGAGCAGCCGGATCATGACCGTTTCCGGCATCGGCAGATCGGGCAGTGCCGCCGCCATGGCTGGAGTGCTCCGCTTCACGGCAGCAAGGCGTTCGATTCCTCGCATCGACTGATCCTCTGATGATTTACATGTTAACTACTGCTGAATCAGCGCACGAGTATGACGCTGCAACGTATTTTTGGAAAGAAGAATTTGAGCCCGTTCATTAAAAACGCCGTACTCGCCAGCGAACCTGAATCAGGCCCACCGAAATCAACCCAATGGAGGTTAATTCAGCGACAAAGAACCTCTCACCGTCTAATTCCAGTCATTTTTCACAAGAACTGACTGCCTCACAGCGCTACTGTATCTGCCCGTTGGCAAGCGGTAGCCATAAGGAATTCAGGGGGAAGGCAACTATGAGTATCAATTTCGATCGTCGCGGATTCCTCAAGAGCAGCGCGGCGACGGCTGGCGGCCTGGTGCTGCCGAACTTTGTGGTACACGCGGCGGAGGTGGCGGCAGGCAAGCGTGTGCCGCAATACCAGTCCTGGAAAGATGTCTACAAGCAGCAATGGACCTGGGACAAGGTGACACGGTCAACCCATTTCCTTAACTGCTGGTATCAGGCTCACTGTTCCTGGGACATCTATGTCAAGGATGGCGTGGTCTATCGCGAAGAGCAGGCTGCGGAGTATCCGCAGGTGAATTCGTCGGTGCCTGACTTCAACCCGCGCGGCTGCCAGAAGGGCGGCTGCTTCAGCGAACGGATGTACGACCCGACACGGATCACTCATCCGCTGCGTCGCGTCGGTCCGCGCGGTTCCGGAAAATGGGAACGGGTGACCTGGAAGGAAGCCTTGGACGATATCGCCGAGGCCTACATTGACGCCACCGTCAACGAGGGCACCGACCGGACCATCTGGGACATCGGTCCCGGCATCGATGCCGGGGTCAACATGGCGGCAATGGGCCGCTTCAGCGCCTACACGCAATCGGTCGCGCTGGACATGAACGGCGAAATCGGCGACGGCCGCCGCGGCTGCGGCGAGACTTTCGGCAAGATCGTGATGGAACGCTCGGCCGACGACTACTTCAACTCCGATCTGATCCTGTTCTGGGCTGGCAACCCGGTGTATACGCAGATTCCGCAGGCGCACTTCTACACCGGTGCGCGTTACGCCGGTACCCGGATCATCTCGATTGCGCCCGACTACAACGCCTCCGCCATCAAGGCCGATCTCTGGGTGCCGATCAAGCCGGGTACCGACGCGGCGCTGGCGTTGGCGATTGCGCATGAGCTGGTCAGCGCAGACACGATCAAGCACGACTTTCTCAAGGAGCAGACCGACTTTCCGCTGTTGGTGCGCAGCGACACGCGGCGTTTTCTCAAACAGGCCGACATCGAGGCTGACGGCAAGGAAGATCGCTACGTCTTCTGGAGCGAAGCGTCGAACGGGCTGCGGGTTGCCTCGTTCGACACGCTTTCCGCCGAGGGAAATCCGCGTCTCGATACCCGCGAGACGATCCGGCTGAAAGACGGCACCTCGGTCGAGGTACGCAGCGTGTATTCGCTGCTGCGCGACCGACTGGCCGAGTACACCCCGGAAAATGCGTCGAAGCTCTGCGGCGTCAGTGCGACGATGATCCGCACCCTGGTCAAGGAAATCAGCCGCGCCAAGGCCATGTCCAATGTGGCGCAGAGCGTGATGAGCAAATACACCTACGGCAATCTGGCCGAACGGGCGATCATCCTGATCTTCTGCCTGACCGGCAACCTCGGCCGCCGCGGCGCCGGGTATTCGGGATTCCCGCTGCTCGAACCGGATGGCATGGACAAGTTCACCCTGCTGCCGTCGATGGCGGACGCCGAGAAAATGCTCGGCATGCTGCATGGCATGGCGGAACAGCAAATCGCCGCCGGTGCGACGGCGGAAATGGTGTCTTACGGCCTGGGCACGGCGCTGTTTCACCCCGGCAGCCTGCCCTTCCGCACACCGGTACTGGCCAGCGGCACCCTGTTCTGGCAGGTGCACGGTGGCCTGATGGATCTGGCGAAGGATGCGCAGAAATGGGACCCGCACCTCAAGCGGCCGATTGCCGATTCGATCAACGAAGCGCTGGACAAGAACTGGCAGCCCTTGAATCCGCCGCGCGGACGCACCCCGCGCATCCTGTTTTCGTTGGTCAGCAATCCGCTGAGGCGGTTGCGAGGCAGTCAGAAGGTGCTCGAAACCCTCTGGCCGCAATTGAAGAAAATCGTCGTTCTCGACTGGCGGATCACCTCGACCGCGCGCCATGCCGATTACGTATTGCCCTCCGCCCCCTGGTACGAACGCACCAATCTCAAATGGGTGACGCCGCTGTCGCCGTTCCTGACCACATCGGAAGCGGCGACCAAGCCGCTGGGCGATTCGAAAGGCGACTGGGACATCATCGTACTGCTGGCGAAACACATCCAAGAGCGCGCCCGTGCCCGCGGCGTCAAACCGCTGAAGAGCCCTCAGGGCGTAGTCGTCAACCTGGCGACGCTCTATGACGATATGACCATGCAAGGTATGTTCAAGGAAGGCGACGAAGCCAAGGTTGCCAAGACTATCTACGAACTCAGCGGCTCGTTCAAAAAGCAGACATGGGAAGAGACCACGCAAAAGGGATTTGTCCGCTTCGAAAAACTGCCCGAAGATCCGGTGTCGGTCGGCAATATGTGCGAATTCCCGGAAAACGACACGATTGCGCCGCTGACCTTCCACGTCCGCGACAAGGTGCCCTACCCCACGGCCACCCGGCGCATCCAGTTCTATCTCGACCACCCCTGGTACGACGCTGCCGACGAACTGCTGCCGCGCTACAAGGCGCCGCCGAAGAGCGGAGGCAGCTACCCGCTGATGATGACCGGCGGCCACACGCGCTGGAGCATCCACTCGGCCTGGCGCGATAGCCCGATGATGCTGCGCCTTCATCGGCCCGACCCCTTCCTGTTGGTTTCGCAGAACGACGCAGCACAACGCGGCATCAAAGACATGGACTGGATCCGCGTATTCAACGACGTCGGCGCATTCCAGGTGCGTGCCAAGGTGGCGCCCAGCCTGCAGGATGGGCAGACCCTGATTTATCACGCCTGGGAGAGCTACCAGTTCCGCGGCAAGGGCGACATGAACAGCGTCTGCCCGACACCGGTGAATCCGGTCGAACTTGCTGGCGACTACGGGCATTTCAAGCCCAAGCTGATGTACGGCACGCCGTCGGTCTTCGACCGCGACACCCGCATCGAGATCGAGCGCCTGCCCGATGCTGAACAAGTGTAGGACTGCCGGGAAATCACCAATGAATCGCATCGACAAGAATCGCCCCGACCCTGCGTGGATCGAAGATTTGCGCCGCCGCTTCCCCTGCGAGCGCGAAATCGACCGAGTCCTTACCCGCAAGCTCCATCGACGCTCCGGTCCGGCGTATTCGCCGATCGCCATCAATACCCTGGTGCAGGGCATCGATGCGCTGTTGCGTAAAAACTCGGTGACCGATTTCAGAATCTCCGATCCGCGCTGGCTATCCGGCGGAGCTTCGAAGATTCAGATGGCTTTCGCGCTGGAGTGGGATGCACCCGACGTCGGCCGTACGTCCACCGACCTGGTGCTGCGCATGGAGCCGCCCGAGTCGATCGTGGAAACCAGCCGTCTGCGCGAGTTCCAGATCATCAAGGCGTTCACCGGGCGGATTCCCGTGCCGCCAACCTATTGGGTCGACCCCGACGGCGAATGTCTGCCCCATCCGGCGATTGTCTACGGCTTTGCCCAGGGCGTGACCAAACCGTCGAATGCCACCAGCGGGGTCTCAGGCCTTGCCACCAACCTCGGCCCCACGCTGCGCCCCCTGCTCGGCCCGCAGTTCGTCGAGCATCTGGCGGCGATCCATTGCTTCGACTGGCGCAGCGCCGATATCGACGCCTTCGATAAACCGACCCACCCGACCCAGACCGTCGAATGGCAGTTGAACTGGTGGGAACGGCTGTGGAATGAAGACGCCAATGAGGACGTTCCACTGATGCGTCTGGCCATGGCGTGGATGCGCAGCAACATGCCGGCGGTGGATCATGTCTCGATGATCCACGGCGACTACCGCACCGGCAACTTTCTGTTCACCGAGGAGGACAACCGCATCTCGGCCTGGCTGGACTGGGAGCTCGCCCATCTCGGCGACCGTCACGAGGACTTGGCCTATGCGACCAATGTCGCCTGCGGCCATCTCGCCGAAGACGGCAAGACCTTCCTCATCAGCGGGCTGATGAGCGAAGCCGAGTTCTACGCCGCCTATGAGCGGTCTTCCGGCCTGTCGGTAGATGCCCGCCGTCTGGCCTTCTACCGGATATTCAACGCCTACAAAGCGGTGGTCATCACGCTGGCGACAGGCTACCGCATCGCGCGCAACGCCAAGACCCATCAGGACATTCTCATCGCCTGGCTGATGGGTGTCAGCGGTCCGCTGCTCGAACAATTGCGCGATGCGCTCGACCGTGCGATCAATGCGCCGGATGATCCGGTCTAGCTGTAGAGGCGCAAGCGGCGCGAACCGGCGAAGATATCCTTCGGCTTCAAGCCGTATATACGGCGGATCGAATGGCTGAAATAGGTCGCATCCGGATAACCTATGTCCAGGGCAAGATCGGTGAGATTCGACGGATGGGTAACATAGCCGAGAAAGTTCCTCGCCCGCTTCCAGAGCTTGAAGCTGCGCAGAGTCACGCCCAGTTCCGCGTTGAACAGATGGATAAAGCGGGAGGGGGAAAGCGCGACCTCGCGCGCACAGTCCCGCGCCGAGAAATTTTCGTCGGGATGCCGGTTGATACGGTCCACGACCTTGCGAATACGCGGATCGAGTTCCCGCCGCGGCAACGGGATGTCGAAAAACAAGGCTTCCAGATTGGGTTCCGGCAACTCGCCATGGCGGTCGCTGGCGTCCAGGCGGCCGAGCAATGCGTTAATGCGTTCGCCGATGCGTGAGACGAGCGCATTGCCCTCCTCGCCTCCGAATTTTTGCAGCAACGCCGCGATGTCGATATTTTCGGTTTCGACCATCAGCACGCGATATAGCTTGTCCGTCGTCGTAACCCGATGCGGAACGTAAGGCGGGACGACTGCATAGCCGCACAATTGCCAAGGTTCGTCGTTCAGTTGCACGCTCAGCGAATGGTCGAAGGGGAAATAAAACGTCAGCGCACCGAACGTACGCTCCGACGGCGATCCGTGCAGCCCCACATAGAGCAGCAGATCCCGGTTGATGATCAGGATCCGGCCGGGTGTATCCAAGGTCGAACTTGACATCTCGCGATGCGCTTTTTTATGGCTTCTCAAACTGCCCTCCTCCGCACTGCATATCCCCGTCGCCCCGCTACAAGCCGAAGCCACTGAACGGATGAGGGGAACCTTCCTGGGAGACATCCACGATCGGAATCCACGATTTACGGGGAGTGCCGCTTTGTGCCTCGTGCTGAGGGACCCACGGCGCAGCGGGTTCGAGGCGGCGGTCGAGGAGGTGCAGATCGGCCG
>Ga0172380_10002594_pt1 | contig 27239 bp, 46 predicted proteins | sample Leawe162metaG_FD_119747 | JGI IMG/M metagenome (GOLD analysis project Ga0172380, IMG submission 119747) | Leachate microbial communities from a municipal landfill in Southern Ontario, Canada - Leachate well 162 metaG | ecosystem: Engineered > Solid waste > Landfill > Unclassified | place... | reverse complement strand
TCTTTGAATACGCCGGTAACACTCTTGTCGTCGTCCATTATGATCATTGTGAGCGGAGCGTTTTGGTCCTCTACATCGTCGCCATCCCAGCCGTCAAAGATCCATCCTGTACCCGGCAGAGCTGCCAAAATAGCTGGGCGATTCTCCAAGTAAAGGTATTCGCCCTCGTTCGGAGCTATTGTTCCATTACCTTCTTTTGCCATCGTTAATGTGTATTGGTGTACGATCATGGCATCGGAAAGGACTGATGCGGGACCGTCAATAAATGCCATATAGCATCCTCCTTCCTAAGCCGGTAATACTGGTATCGCTACCCCGTAATAGTTGGTGCCGGTTGGCAGCTCAGGCATAATGGCTGTGAAATCGTAGGTTTGTACTCCAGGTTCAACAGAATCGGTATATACAATTTCACCATCTGAGTTATAAAGGTTTACGGTATATGAGGTCGCCCCTTCCGTGTCTACCCATACAATAGCCTTGCGTGTTACCTCGGTTGCTAAAGCCTGGACCGTGCAAAGGTAATTGCCGGCCGGCATAAATGATTCTATGAAGTAAGTGAAATCAAAGCGCTGCACTCCCGGTCCTACTAATTGGGTATCTATACATTGTTCCTCGGTATCCAGAAACAACTTGACCTCATAAGCAGCCGCGCCCGCAACGTCCTTCCACGTAATAACCTTCTTTACCCACACCGGTTTTTCAACCTCGGGTAAAGCCGGGTATATATAATAGAAGTTTACGAAGTTTTCGCGGTCCGTTAGGGAAAGCACGGTCCGTTTGGTATCAGGAAGATAGGTTCCAAATCCTCCCTCTGCTTCTGGATCGGTAATGCCCGACGCAAGGAATCCATATATTTGCTCCCCGTACTTAACAAGCGGACCGCCATACTCATAGTCGCGGGATACTCCGGCAGCCAAATGTTGTTCTTTAGGAAACCTCTCTAGGAAGTCCACGAACTTGTATTCCTTGCCGCCGAAATTCATGGTGCCGCCCGGGAAAGGGATAACATACACGTAATCCTTGCCGGTTTGGAGCGGCCATTTACCGTCCCCAATGGTGATGTAGTTGATCTTAAAAGGAAGTTGATAGAAACTGCCTTCGTAGGCAGAATATATCCAATGGTCCCAGGTGCAATATATATTGCTTATAGACGAGAAGGAAACCCCGGATTCCTCATGCACGGATATGTCGTTCATATAGTAAGTCAGGTTAGACCCTGTTTTTTTTGCCTTAAATTTATAGGTCGCGCCTGACTCTCCGTGGAGATCAATGCTATAAACAAGGGTTCCTCCGGAGCCATGCCGTATATTAAGACTACAAGTATCGCTTGATGTACCAGCGTATTTAGCCAAGGTATAGTCGATTGAAAACAACACTCCGGAGCTATTCATGAGGGCGGAGTACATTTTTTGGTATTGGTCGGTTGCCGGAGAGGTTGGAGTCGGTATATATATCTCCTGTTCGTAAACAAAGTCATCTACTGCGACATCAGCGCCTCCGGCAAAATAATACCTTGCATTAACCTTGGCGCTCTTTCTGCCACCAGATACGGGTAGTAGAGCCAAGTTGCCAACGCTTGCATAGACAGAACTTCCATTTGTTGCAAGATAGGAGTTGGTTTGCGTTGTCGGAGCCCACCCGGTAACACTATTACAATCTATGTTAATTGCATCCAAGCTATCACCCCCTAATCCGTTGGTTTGTTGGCATCCAGGCCGTAGGTTATCGCTTTAGCTTCAAATTCCGTATTGCCCTCTAATGCCGCAAAACCAACATCGTTGAGATAGTTCTGGACAGTAGAAACGGCGTAAGACAATTCTTCAAAGTTCTGCTCGATCTTGACCGCCGCTGATGCGTCTATCTTCTTAATAATGTTGGGCAGCTCTATGACTTTTACGGAAGTCCCAGCCATATTACAACGCCCCCTTTATCTTGGGCTTGCGCTTGATCTTGTAAGGCACCTTGATACTGCGCAGCTCAAAAGCATCGGCAGTATCATGCACGATCCTCAATCCTATATAGCGCCACTTGCCGTCCAGGGTTGGCTTCATCTTATAGCGCCTTACCTGTCCATCCTTCTTGAAAGCTGGAATCTCGGTATATGCCGCTCCGTCCTCGGAAGCGTAGATGGTTCCCCAGGTAGCCTGATCCGGGCCGTATTCAATGTCGATATATTTGCTTTTCTTTTCTCGGTTGGCCATATCTCCGGAGAATACGGTTGGCTCAAAGTAAGCGGTGATGTTGGTCCCAAAATCATCCGAACCGTAATCCTGCAAAACTATGTGACCCTTAGTGTTGTCGGCCGAATACAGCTTGGTCCCGGAAGTGGTTATAAACTGGCACCAATCCAGGATATTCATGCCGTTCCAGGGCCAAAATGCTCCGGTTGAAGGAACGTGGGCAAATACTGCGTTGTTGGTAGTCGAATCATCCAGCGGCAAAGCAAACAGAATCAAGTTGTGCCAGGTGTGAACCGCCGCCTGGTGAAGATAAATCTTATTTACCCGATCCCATAATAAGGGGATCCGTTCTTCCACAAGGTTGGACACCGATGTGCCATCAAAGGAGAATAGTCCTTGCTCAGATACGATATAGCACATATTGTTGTGTACGCAGCCGGCCCGTGGACCAGCGCAGCCAATGTCGCTAATTATTTTATCCAGACGGTAATCGGTTAGATCTGAGCCCCGCAGCCGGTGAATAGAGCTGGGCTTCATTATGAAAAGTTCATTCTGGACCGACAAGCAAATTGACGGTTCTTCGCCGTCGCCCTCCTGGATCCCCCAGGTATTGATCGGCGGCCAGCACTCATATTCGCTGCCGTATTCGGTAATGTCGGACCATACTATTGATGATTCGGAGATACAGAATATGCGTCCCCGGTGGTAACAAGGAGCATGGTAATCAGACGGCACGTTGCCATTGGTGTATTGATAATCCACCGTGATCTTATCGGTCCATTCATAAGCAATAGTAACAGGCATAATATCGACCATATCCCAGGCATAGGTTATAGTTAAGGGCTCGACGGTTTCCTGGGAGGCCGCAAACGTAACCGTTCCGGCATCATTGTCGGTGCTGCTCGGCGTTAGGGTATGATCGTCCTTGTCCTTGACGACAACCTCCCCGCCGATCTGGAACGGAAAGCGGGCCGTGTAGGTCAAATGGTCGCTAGTTGTAAGAGCGCCGCCGTTGATCAACCCGCCCTGAATAGTAACCTGGCCGGGAATAGTACCGTTGCCGTAGCTCACCGTAACCCTTGTGTCGTTATCCTGGACAATGGCTACATTATTTTTGTCGTAGGGCGTAACCGTACACTCGGCCTTATATACATGGGGAGAAACAAAGATCCCATTTAAGGGATAGGCTATTGTAACGCCATCATCATCCGTGTTTGCAACGGTGTTGATCCGGTCAGTCGGAAAAGTGATTGTCCCGGCAACAGGATCTAATGTGTAGGCAGCTTCGACTAACAATGTGTCGTTGGAAAAGACAAAATATTTGCCGGTGCCGGTCCTAATGCCGGTGTTCGGAAGGGTATAAACTGTGAAATCAGTCGTGGTTGGTTCCTCGCCGTTTACGATTCGGTAATCTTGCAGATCGGTGCATGTGGTTCCATCCCACTTAAACGGTGTATCCACGCCGTTAAAACCAATAATGCAATTAACTCCATCAATCATGGCGGATGCAAACATAACCGGCGCATCAGCATCAAGCCCAGTTTTGAATGAGGTAAACTCGGAAGCTGGCGGCGTGCAGGAGTAGGCTACTCCATTAACCACCACCACCAGGTATTTAAGGTTGCCGGAATAGAATGTTTCCATACCTTGTATCGGGTAATGCCCCGTTTCCGGAGATCCTATCTCAGCAGTATTGAGATAAGCCTGCCCGTTACGTTTGTCTATTCTGCCGACTATGCGGCTAAACATGTTCCAGGCAGACTTCAACGCTCCGGCTGCCAGCTTGGTTTCATCCACTTTATCAACATAACCATAGGTGAAGTCGCGAACGCCAAACTCAGGTGGCGCATTGGTTCGCCTGCGCGGTGGCAGGCCGCTTTTCTTTTGTGCCATTAGCCTACCACCTCATTCCAACTTGAAATCCATCCTGTTCGCTGTCCAGGTCCATCTTGTCATAGATAGCCTTAAGGCTGCTCAAGTAGCGGTATTCGTACTCGGTGCTGGCGTTATAGGAATCATCATCGTCCAACTCGATCTTAAAGTAACGAAATACTAAAAACTCGGCCATCGGATACTTAAAAGCATCGTGCAGGGGAACCGTTGTAGCAATTGTGGCCAGGTCCGCAGGGTATGGGATATAGGTCAACGTATAGTCGCCAGCATCTTCGCATTTGATTTTGCCGTTCTTAACTTCATAGGAAGCGTAATCCGTGTCGTAGGTATCTTCGGTAAGGCTTACGAACCGGACAAAAGCAGCCGGTAGTGCGGTCCAAGTATCGGCCACAACATCATCCAAGTCATAAGTGGTTTCGACCCAAACCTTATCGTTGACTATGCGCTGTATAAATTCGTTGCCCCAGATCAGGACCAGGGCGTCGTCTAGTTCATCCTCGAACCAGCTTTCCGCCAAGGTCTGAGCGTTTGCTATTGTGAAGGACATAGTTCACCTTCTTTCATTGCATTAAAAAGACCACCCCCGCAGGAGTGGCCTTGTTCAATATTCGCTATTCCGATAGCTAGGTAGTTTTTTTTAAGCGGGATATTTTTTTGTTGGCGGCACTGATGTACCTGACCATTCCTCGTAACTGTCCGCGCCATTAAACGGAGTAAATTTAACCATTATTCTTGCTCGGCGAAGCAATAAAGTTCCCGCCGTAGCCTTGTAATAAAATTTAATTAAAACATCACCGTAACTTGCATTGCTTGGCCTAACAGGTGCTTCATGGTGCATGGTTAATTGACCACGCTTTGCGTTAAACTCTGCATATACCTCGTTCTCTCCTTTTTGATTGCCTATCTCTATATCTGAGTTAGGTATTACAGTGTTGCTGGTTTGGAGGATTGCGGACGTTAGGTATGTCCCGCCGGCTGCATTGTCGTTGTAAATTCCAAATGTTCCCCACATTTCCAAAATGCCAGGTACTTTAGGAGCAAACGCAAAGGCAATATCGGATATTTCCACATAATCAGTGCTTGTATGTGTTACCGTTGCATTGTCGTATCTTATCCGAATTATATTACCTTCATTTACTATCTCAGCCGAAGGTTTGGGGATTTGACTATATTGAATAATAACATTGCCCAAAAACTTTAAGGCATACCCCATATCTTCAGCATCTTGGGCGGCAGTTGACATTGTTCCAGGTGTCCACTCAGGAGTGAGTGCTTGCATATCATAGTTATATGAGGCATAAGCGGAAGCATAGGGATAATCAGTTCCCGCCAAAGCTAAAACTGGAGAAGCAACAGGAGAAATTTGCTCGATTATCTGCCTGATAAGTCCGTTATTTACATTGGTCGCACTTGGCATAGGAACATAATAATTATTGGTTTCTCCCGTATCTGTATTGTGGAGATCAATATAGGAAATAGCATCGGCATATTGGGCGAATACCGCCTGCATATATTGTGTTTCGGTTTCTGATGCCGCCGATGCACCTTTGGCCTCATCAGGACAAGCGGCCCAATTATAGTCAAAATTACGATTAAGATTGACATTGTTTGAGTTGTTGCGTGTGTTATTCGCTAAACCATAAGGATTGCAAATGGGCATAACAATTATTCGCACCCTGTTACGTAAATAATCAAGTTGTGCATGGGTGCTGTGACTGTAACAAATGTGATACATGAAACGATATAAAACCTTCATTCCAACATACTCGTTCCCATGCACATTGCTGCTCAAAATTATAGTTTTTTCGTAATTGGTAGGCTCAAACTTATATACCCACCAATCATAAGTTGCCGACCCATCTTTGCCTGGGCTTGTCCTGGTGATGTAGGCGGGGAAAGCTGAACGCAACCCCTCCCATAATGCCTCATATTCCGCAACGGTAGCAGTTGGCCCATCATTGGCTATTGCAGCCCCAGCCGGCTGGGTGGGTGGATTCCAAATGACCCCTAAATTGCCTTGGGGAACGCCGACATCAATTACAATAGGAGACTCATTATTGTTATATCCCATTATCAATACCCCCTAAACATAGCGAGAAACGATATAAGTCGTTGCCCCTGCTATGGTAACGGTTGCACCCGCTACGCCCCCAATGATTGCCTTGAATGTCTTGGTAGCAGGAACATTTATAGTTATGCCATTGACCTCAAATGTACCCGCATTAGCGGCATCGGTATTGTATATCTCAATCGTGCCGAAGTTTGCGGCGAAAGTTAAAACCCCCGCCACATCATCGGCCTCTGTCTGTTGTTCTGCAAGTGTACTGCCCGATAGTGCAACAGGCAAAGGGTTGACCGCATTGATTGATTTCCCGGATTCATCAGTTAAGTAATTCATCTATTCATCTTCCTTTCTAAAAATACACAAGGTTCATGGTCAAAGTAAAAAGGGGCCCGAAGGCCCCATTGGATTACAGCACTCGGTAGTAAATCTCGTAGGTTCCGACTATGCCGGCAGAGGCTCCGCCAGATACGGTCGAACCAGTTACCCATTTACCAGCCGCAAGTCGTTGGGCTAGCTTGCCATTGGTGCCGCCGTTTACGGCATTAGTAAACGTCCCGGCGGCGGAATTGATGTCCTGCCCGTCGATCAGGTTGTCGCTTAAGGTAGTGGCATTAACAGCGGTTACGCCAACATCAGCAGAGCAAGCTCCGGTGGTCTTGGTGGTTACTACCAGCGCAACGTGTTCCACTAGAATCGTACTTGCTTCGGGATTGGCCCAAGAAAACAGTCCGCCTCCGGTATCTACTGCGGCCAAGGCCCCGGTTGCTTTCTTAAGCGCGCCGCGATTAATGTCCGCAACGGAGCCCAATGCAACTCCGCTATGATAAAGGTTGCCGCTGGCATCAGCGACCTGGACTTCTGCTCCGGCCTTGCCAACCCAAAGGCCCAGCACTCCAGCTAGTTTCTTAAAATGAGAATATGCGCTCATTGTTGCACTTCCTTTCAATAGTAGAGGGGGATTGCTCCCCCTCCGCAGTTATTAACTGTCTATCAACTAAGCCACGGTTCCGGTGGAACCGTAAATGAAGGACCAATCATCGAAGCCCCTGGAGAAGCGATTGACAACCTTGTATGCGCCAACCTCAGAGTTGAAGTTCTCTTTATCCATCTCCAACTTGGCAATTCTGCGATCATACCAATGCAAAAATGCCTTCATGCGCTGGCGATCACCCAGGAACCAAGCGGTACTGGAAGTCAAAAACTTAAATTCAATTACATCGACGCTGCCCTTCCAGATATTGACGTTATTGTCGGAAACATCGGGCTCGCCGGTGGAATCAGCAATAACCAACGCAGCTTTACGCAATGCCGGGGGGACAATAAGGGTATCGGGTTCAACAACCAAAAGATTACCCTTGTCGTCCTTCCAACTCATCATGGCAGTACGGGCAGTTTCCAGGTTGGTGGCGTTCAAAACGCCGGTGCCGGCATTGGATTGCACGCTAGCATCCGACGGACTATACGGATGGGATGCGGAGCAAAGAGCTACCGCGTCAGGTCCGGCATAGGTGCCATTAAACGCCTGGTTAAAAAGCAGAGCGCCGTAATACTGGCGGGTAAAGTAGACTGATTGGGTCAGCAGGCGAATCCGTTTCTTGATCTCGCCGTACTGATCATCTTCCACCAGCTCGCGTTCCAGGGTTAAGCCCTTGGAATATTTTCTATGAAGATAGGTGGCCTTGTAGCCTTTGTTTACGTCCTCATAAGAAACCTGATTGTTGCTGGCGCCCCATTCGTCCATCATCCCCAAGGATCCAATGCCCTGGTTGTACTCAGCCTGTTTAGTGGATTTCTCCACGGTGAACAATTCCCCAACGAAGTCTTTGGACTTCTTGATCTGCTGGTTAAAGATAGTTCTAAGACCAGGCAGCATTAACTCATCCCAGTTATCAGAAATCATCATCTGTTAAGTCACCTCCATTAAAATTGAAAAGACAGGGCAATTAGCCCCGTCCCAACGTGTTTATTTTTGCAATTCCTAGCCAAACAGATGGCAGGAACGCCGTACCATAACGTCCAGCATTAGATCGGCAACCTTGGATGCTCCAACGCATACCAGGGGGCCAACCAAAGCGGTAGAGTCAAGTCTGCTGGCACTAACGTCGATCTCGTCTTCGTCAGCCAGCAATATCCCACTCATGCCAACATTGATGGCATCGTTAGCTTCGCTGGCATCTCCCAGGATGATGTATTTAGAAGTAGTATCGGGAGCTGCCGGAAGCGGATTAGTAAAGGTCAGAGTGTCGCTGGCATGATCAAAGTCGGATACCGTTCGGACGCAACCGGCATTGGTGCCTTCGTAGAAATACACCAGAGCCCCGTTCCATATATCGTCAGTTGCGGTAGAGAGAGCGGCATCGACCAAAGTGGTGGTAGTTCCGCTATCGACAGTGCTATCAAGCTGATTCTTAAAGGTGCAGCGATACACGTTGTCGGGATGATCGTAAACTTTGCCGTACTCCAAGGTGGCGGCCCCGGTTACTTTAGACTCGGCCATTACACCTAGGATGCCGGTTTTGCTACCGGCGGCGGCCAAGGCCACCTTGCCACCAGTTAGAACCACCATATCGCCCTGAGCGAAGGTAGTGCTGGGAGTCAGTTCGTAAGCCACCGGATTAGGGATGGTAGTAACAGTCTTGTTATAGATCGGTTCAAAACCGACCGACTTTCTGCTTGCAGTAAGAGCCATTAGTTATTCACCTCCATAAAAATTAAAAGGGCCGAATTTACCGCCCTTTACGTTGTTTGCCTTTCTGTATATTGATTTTCTCGGCAGCCCAATCGCGGGGATCAACTCCGAGCATAGAGGCCATAAACCTATCTTGCCTGGTAAGCGATCCAATGCCGTCTGATTTAGCAGCTCCACCGCCGCCCTTAGGAGTAGCCTTGCCGCCGCTCGTTGCGGCAGATCGCTTGGCTTTCTGTTCGGCCCCGGCCTGCATCTTGGACGCCAGCTTGCCGTTGACCACCTGATCCCCCAGAATGTATTTTGCCCCGTCCTCAAAGGAGAGAATCTTGCCATTCTTGGTGAAATCATCTATCTGGTCGACAACCTCTTTGGTAAGTATCCGGGCCAAACGTGGCTGGCGGGTGTACTCGGTTTTAGACTCCAAGTATTTCACCTGCTTCATGGCCTCGCTTAACTCAGCTTCTTCCTCGGCTTTGGTCTGCTTTTCGGCTTTGTAGCCAGCATTTTCATGTTTTTGCTTTACTATTTCGCGAGCTTCTTCCTCAGATATACCCATGCGATCAGCAGTATCAATGACAGCATTTTCGATTACTTGCTCCCGGATCTGCTCCAGGGTCATGCCAGTAATCTGCTCTAATTCCTGGACCTGTTGGGTCTTGCGGTCACGAGCTAAACGCTGGGGGATAATGCGGTTCAGTTCTTCGGTTAAGCGCTGATTGAAAGCTGCGTCCTCATCGGGCGGTTCAGCTTCTTCCTCTCCCGTGCTTTCCTCGGCGGAATCATCCTCGCTGTCCCCGTCTTTGAATTGAGCGAATATCGCTTCCAGTTCAGCGTCGCCATCATTTAATTCATCGTCGCCAGCATCGCCAGCATCGTCGGCGTCCAGGTTAAGATCGTCGGTTTCTACCCCATCAAGATCGTTGCCGATAAAATCATTATCTTTTTCCATTATTAAAAACCTCCCGTATTATTAGCGCGTCCGCTATTTATGTGGTACTGCCGCAAAGAGTTTAAGGTCGTGCATGGTTTGGACCAGAAAAATAAAAAACCACGCAGCTTTTATAAGGTCGTCATGTGTGTTGGACCTGGGGGCCATATTTACTTGGTCGGTTCGATACTATCCTATAACTTGTGCCTCCTTTTGGGCTTCAAGCAGATCTATCATTTGCTGCTTGATCGCCTGAGCGTTGGCCTGGGGCGGTACTCCGCCTAAATCCGAAGGATTAGGGGCTTGCTGTTCTGGGCTCGGCGGCATTGGTTGTTGCTGCGCGGCCTGGGATAACTCCGGTCCCAATTGCTTCATCATTTCCAATAGGGCCGGAACTTTCTTGTCGTCGGGTAATTGCATCAATTGTTGCAGCAGATCCGGCCGCTGGGTCTTAAGCATTTGAATAAACTCGTCAACTTGCTGTTGGGGATCGGCCGGGGGCATTGGTCCTGCACCTATTCCCATTGGCGGCTGCTGTAATTTTTGCAATAGCTTCTCCCAAGGTGGGAATTTGCCATTATCCACGACATAAAAGAAGGTTTCCTGGTCGATTAGCTGGTTCATCAATAGCTCTTTAGCCATTTCCATATAGAAGGCCCGATCAGTCGGTAAGGAATTGGCGGTTTTGCACTTGGTATCAAATTCAGGCGAGTATATCTCGAAGTCCTCGCCCTCCACCAATTGCTGCTCCGGCGGTATTCCCATCTCCTGCTGCTGGATAAGGGTCGGTTCCAGTTCTGAGTAGGGCATTGTTTCACCAGTATCAAAGAAGTAGGCCCGCTTCATGGCGTTGCCGTCGTATTCCCCGAATTTCAGCTTGCCGTCGTCCTTGCCAAGTATCCGATAACGACGTTTTCCGTCGTAGAATTTGGCGATCAAGCGGTTCATGTAGTTTCCGCAATCCTCGCGGGCTGTATTGATGGCCACTTCCTTGCTTTTCAGTCTTACCTGGGCCCGGGAAGCCAATAGATCCAGCGCCCGGAAAGCGGTGATGCTGCCCGGAGTCTTACCCTGCGATATGTCGAACCGGCCAACTATGGTTTCCATCACCTTTGGCAAGCGGCCTGCTTCGTTTTGCAGAGAAGCCGGCACGCCACGACCATATTCGCGATGGATCCCCTCTTTTCTTAGCACCTCGAACCACATTCCGTAGAGCGTGCCTTTGTCACGTACTATCCGCTTCTGTTTCTCGGATAGCGCGTCCACTTCATACCAGGTTTGGCCCACCGCTTCATATAGATGGCCCTCCATTATCATTTCGGCGTTCTTATTAAGCCCGATCTGAGGGCTTTTTAGCTGTGCAGCTTCACTCATTCCCCACGGACTGCGTTCCCTCTCGTAGCACTTCTTACCTTTGATCGGGAATGTGGCATCTTCGCCGGGATCAAAGTAACAGTAATTAGAGTGTTCCAGGTATTTAAGCGTTCCCGCTCCGGCCCATTGGATTAAGTGTAGGCCCGGTCCTTGATCTTCTTCTCCTTCTTCCAGAATTAAAGGAGGTCCCTTATACCAGGTGCATACCACCATGACCTGATCCTCTATTGATTCGGCAGTTGTGTATTCCAGATCATCAGATACTACAATGTCGTCGCTCACAAAATCAGGCGTAATGCCCTTGGCGTCCGGCCAGGTTTCCTCTACTGCTTCCAATGTGTAGTAGACAGCTTCGTGTATCCGCCGACCATCCTCGAATGAATCCATACATCGAGCATCAGGGAATATGGACCGTGGATGCTTGGCTTCCCACCTGATTTCACCGTTCCAACGGCTTGGACCTTTGCCGCCCTTCCAGTTGGGATCCCAAGTTGTTGCCCAGATCCCGGTTCCATATAAAAAGAACCAGCGCAGCCATTTAACCAGCTCGTCGGTGTGCCGGTTCTTGTAAGCGATAAACTCCTTTAACTCGGACATTGTTAGAGCGGCTTCGTCGTCGCCTTCTTCCTGGGGATAGTCGATCAGATCTTTAGGCTCGGCAAATTCAGCCACCAGCCCTTCAATCAAAGAGAATGTAATGTTCTCAACCGTATTGGGATGGTTGTTCATCTGGGCGTCGGTCCTTAGCTGCTGGCCATTATGATCCAACAGCTTCCAATGATCGCTCTTGAACAACTTATACATCTCGTCAAATTCAGCAGTTATCGGCTGCTTGGCTACCACATCAGTATCGAACCAATCCCGGCATTGAGCTACCGCATTACTGCGCTGCCGTTCCATATCCAGGTTGATCTCGGGGGCTTCTTCTCCGGTTAATTCCTGCTCCTTGTCATCCTCCAGGTATTCATTAGTAAGGCGCCGGGCTTCCTTATCTTCTTCGTAAATTGGTTTCATCGAATCAGGCTCACCCCTTCCACCTTAATTCCGCCTGGAGTAATGGTCCCGATTACCCTCAGCCCTACCATGTGCCCCTGTGCGTAGAGTTTGGTTTCGTCCGGGCACAACTCTATTGGAAAGAAAAAATCTCTGCTCTCCGGGGCAGCCTGCCCCATGTTGGCCAGACACTCTTTTTTGTGCCGATTCAGTTCGCCTATGTCTTTAACTACCAGGCCACAATCCTTGCATTTCATTTGCTATGCCTCCCGTTCTGTTATCCAAAAAATCCACGCGCTTCTTCGGCGTTCTTTTTTTGGTCTACATCTTCCCTGTCCGGTTCGTCGTTCTCGACATCATTCTCAGTAGACGGGAAGTTTATTTCAGCAGCAGACCAATCTATTTCATCCTGGTATTCGGGTTCTTCTTCCTCGGCTGCCTTTTCTTCATTGTTGCCATACTCGAATCCCTCAATTTGATAGCCGCCTAGTTCCTCGGTCAGTATCTCCAACGCTTCACCTCGGGCAATTACCATAGAGAGCTGGCGTAACAACTCGGTGCTTTGTATGCCGCTGTTGCTAATGGTCCTAATAAGGCCATCCACTTGCACATTATTGATTTGCAGTACCCGGTTCAGGGCTGCCATTACATCGCCGGCGTCAAACATTAGATTAATACCCCTTTCTTTTTCAGCTTTTTATCGGCATCCCTGGCGGCCCAGTATCCCAATCCGCCGTTCTCTATTTTTTCGCCGTCATCCTTTTCAATAGTGATGGAGTTCTTTAGCCTCCGGTTTATAGCCTTGGCACGCTCGACCGGATCAGGGATTGATCTTAAAGACTTGCTCACTTTGTCGCCTCCAATATTAAATAGGTCCAGAAACGCAAAAAAGCGGGCAAGGGATAGACGCAGGCGGTTAAGCCCTCATCCATCCCCTGCCCGGTTCCTCCTGGTCAGAAGTGGTTATTTGGTTACTAGAATATATCGGCCTTGACTGTTTTGATCTTGCCAATAACCAATGTGTTCAGGGTCTTATAATTGATGGTAGGCATTTTCATTTTCTTTACCATGTTCCAAGTTTCCTCTGTTACCAGTTCGTGGAACACCGTGCTTAACAACATCGGTATGTACTGGCTGCGCCATCCATCATTGGCGTTTACAATCTTGGCGTATTCCTTTTCTATTAGGGCCGGCGTGCAATAATGGTCGACGATTTCCTCCTCCACCATTTTATTGGATTGAATCGACGGGGCTCCGAAGATCTTGGCGTTCTTTTCCTTAAACTCATTGGTCACAATCTTGGCCCAGATTTGCCGACCGTACCGATTATAGAAGTCGTAGTTTTTAACAACTATGCCCTCCCCAACGCCCTTGCCATCCTCAATCAAAAATAGGTTTTTCTCCAGGGCTTTCATGAATCCCTCATAGGTTCCGTTCGTCATGGTCGCAATAGGCGGAATATAATCCAACTCAAATTCCTCAAGCATCGGTTGGTAAATGTTATAAGGGATATATTCCAGCGTATCTTCGTCGCGGTCCATGCAAACATCGAAGATATAGAATTTGCGCCAGGCGTCCTGCCGATAAGTCTTAAGGCTATGGGGCACAAGCCATTCCCCGAATAGACGATGCTCGGGATGCTTGTCCAGGTATTGCTCTATCCGGTTATCATTAAGCATGGCTTGGCAGAATCCAGCGTTATCATTATCCATACTTAAATGTCTGTTTCGGCTGCCGGTCTGGATTACGCCGTCCCTTTGCCAAACAGATCCGTTTGTCCCGTCAATCTTGGGGAAAATAAAACAGGGACCAAGTTCTATGCCAGCAACCTCGGCGGTCCCAAGCCGTTCAATGTGCTGGTATTTTCTAAACTCCATGCCTACAACCCCATAATGCTTATAATGCTCGTCGGTATAGTGGGCGGTTGGCCGGTCTTGCTGTCCGGATAAGTGTATCTAAACTTGGCTTGATCCGGATTAACTTCGCTTTTCACGAAGGATCTCATGTCCCAGGACATAGCGTGTTTGCAAGTTATCTCGGCAATAAAGGTCGTCTTGCCCTCTAATCTGCGCCTGGAGTCTTTATAGATGCACACTTCATCGTGTATGCACTCGCTACATTTCACAGTAAACCTCCTCTGCTGGACACAATTATTGCCCTCCTTATATTTGGTTGGTCCCTACCACCCCTCGGGCTTTGCGGATATTAGTTCGTGCGCGTAACCACTTTAATGTTTCCTTGAGTGAATCAATAGCCATTAGGTTTTCCGTGCAATGGAAAGGACTATTTTGGAAATGTTCCAAGCGGCAGATAACCATGCCAATCAGATCTTCATTGGCCACACCGTTTACCCCGCACTCTTTGACGGGGCCCTCTTGGAAGTGAATCGCCTGTATCTCCTCGCCGGTATGAGCATTAGTTACCTCGAAGGTATGTGGTGCATTAAACAATTGTTCTTTCGGGGCTTCGTGAAATACCCTGGTGTTATCGGTGGTAAGTAGGTCGCTTTTGAGTTCAATAAATTCCATATTACTTAACGCCTCCCACCGCTGTTTGGAGCAGGAAGCCGAGTAGGTTCCATAGTCTGTCCTTGATTTTGGCCAGGCATATCTCGGCCCCGATAGCTTCGTCGTAATTGTCCGGGTCCACGCAAGCCGATGACTCAATCATTTCAAAGCCGTTGGCCAGCGTCACCCATACGACGGTGGTCTTTTCTCCCAGTTGGAATACCCTTATTTCCTTAATGAAGCCATGCACCATTTCGTGGGATATGGAGCATCCGGTCTTCAATTTGGGATTGGGTGTCACCTTCATGTAGTATTTTTCAAATTGATCTTGTGGGCTCCAAGAGCGGTAGCCATCAGGGTAAACAACCATATGCCCTTCGTCGGCTGGGTTCTCATCTGCCGGCACCGTCCACCCTCGGAGCTTGTTGTAGTCGCCACGATTAATTGGTTCCGCTTCGATCAGCTTGCACCCTATATACTTATCCATGTTATCCCCCTTATTTAACGTTGCAGCCCATCGAGCGGGCATAGTCATTACTCTGTTGGTAGGCGTAAGTATCGTATGTGTCGCTGGGCTTGCGGCTGTATTCGGTGCAGTTAAGCTCGAACGGTGCCGCGCTCTTATTGGTGGTAACTCTGGTTTCTGCGGTTGAATACTCGTTGGTAAACCGGCATACCCTGACATGGGCACAAGTATTACATTTCATTGCTTAATACCTCCGACCGTCTATGTAGCTGCTTTGTCACAGTTTCATCCCATATACTCCGGAGCGCTGTATCGAAGTCTATTTTCACTTTGCTAAACCGTCGCCGCTTAATGCTGTACCTTATAGACAGCCAATTGGAGCATCTTATGTTCTCGCACGTCCATACCTTGTTAGCGTCCCGGCCCTTATGGGGGATATATAGATCTTTGTCTTGTCCGCATACTGGGCATTGGACGGTTACGGTCCTACTGTTCGGTTCCATGCTGCCCTCCTATTTCTTTGCCTTGTCCGTCGTTATTGTCGTGGTTCCTTTTATAAGCGTGATCTCCCCGTTACGGATCACCGCCGTTACTTCGCCGTAGTCAATCTTCCTGGCCTCCACGATCAGCTTGATCTCATTCTTAGTTAGCTGGTTCTTCAATTCGCTGAAAGCTAACAACTTTAACCCCCTTTTTGCTGCGCTTAATATTTAATTCCGATTCGATTTCGTTGCATAGATCGTCCAGCCGTGCGTTGATGCCGGTAACGGTTTCGAAACAATCTAATGATGTCACCAATAGATAGCCGTAAGCCAACAAGCCGCCTAGTCGTTTCTGGTCAAAGGTTAATTCTTCTTCCATTTCAGCCTTAAGGTCGTCAAGATCGTAAAAATCGTCGAGCATATCCGCCTCCTATAAATTGATATACGTGCGCTCCCACCCCTGCTATAACGTTGTTGGCGGGCATAACTGCTGACCAACGTTCCGTAATGCACGTTCCCACATGGCCAGGTCCGGGGTCGGACACCAATCCATACATATAGCGTTATGTATTTTGCGTAGTACCGGACCAGGCGCTATCAAACCTTAATATCTGTTATTGCCCCAGGTTGGCAGCCTGGGGATCACCACCTTTCCTATACAGCCTTATGTTATGTCCGATTCGTTCCAATATTTTAGCTAACTCTATCCAGGATTTTTGTTTGCGTTTGCATTTAATCAACATACAAGGCACCTCCATTATTTATCTTGCATAACCAGCCACACGACCAGCAGCAGGAAGGTTACTAATAATGACACAACCCCAATGTGATCAAAGCGAACACCCCCTCGCCTAATAGATGCTTCTCAGCTTGGGTCTATGTTTAATGGTTATGATTAATGGTCCTGTCTGCTCCACTAATCGCGGCCGGCCACAAGCGCATTGGCTTGGCTGGCAGCGCTTTTGGTCGACGTTACATACATTAGTATCTCGGTGTTTACATTTGGTTTGGCTTGTGCGCCAAAGCGGTACGGATATTATATTGATCGCGCCCCTTTCTCCCTCCGACTGATACATATATATAATGGGCAGGCGCAGCGGAAGGAGGGTAACGCTGCGCCTTTGATTTGCCCGGGTAAACAAAAATACGGGGGAATAACCGTCCCCCGGCGGCGTCCAACAATAAAAGCGGTCGTTGGCAACGCTAAGATAAATGGAGTAGTTCAGACGCACGGAAGCGGCATCGCGTAGACACGGCACCGCCTAACTCCACCCGTGCATCCGTCTAACCGGACCAGAGCCTAAGCCCTGTGCGCAAGCCCGGGTCGCAACCAAAATTTAATTGGTGTCGCCGTCCAGCGGCATACTATTTAATAGAAATAGCGGGATCTCAGTTTGCCCGCCAACGTTATTGGCTGTTTCATATACTTCCACTTCATAGCCCAGTAACTCGGATACCAGGCGCTTAGCTTCGTTTATCCCGCCGAATCCCTCTATTGCAGCAGGAGTAAGCGGTACTCGCGGTAGTTCTTTTTTTGGTGCCGGCTTTCGCGGGCTCGGTCTGGTCTGCGGTTTGCGGGCCAAGTAGAAATTCCTGGTCTTGCGCTTACTCCCCATCGCCTTCCTCACGTTTGAACATGCGCCACATGCTATATATCAATGCCAGGCACGCAGCGGCGACCATCATCATAAATGCCAAATAGATCTCAAAAAAGGTAATGCTCATTGTTGGTCCCCCTTGTTGTCCGTGCGTCGTTTCAGGTAATCCAAAATAGCCTCTATGTTATCAATGAGATCTCTATTAAGGACGCACACAAGATTATCGCGATCATCAAATATCTCCATCACTTTGCGGTCATACCAGTAAATTACCTTCCCGCTCCTGTGTACGCTCTTATAACTTGTTTCCCACCTATTTTTAATCTCTGTTACCGCCGACAAGTCGGTCCACCCCCTTATACAACCTTACCGATAAACCTGGTAACATCGTCCTTGTTCGTCCTAGTATCCGGCGTCCAATACTGGCAACCCAGGATCCAATCTTGGTTAAAATCATAGTTTGCCTTGTGTTGACAGTATTTAGCGTGGTGACAGTCCTGGCACGTTTCACCGATTAAGCCCCTTAGCTTGGTGAGTGCCTCTTTAGCTTCCGCTATTAACTTTAACTGGTGTTCCACCTTTCGCTCGACTGGCTCCATTAACTGCCTTACTTCCTCCGCGGCCGTCAATCTCTTTTGTTTCCCTGTCCAAAATCCCACTATGCCCCTCCTTACCTCATTTAAGACAGCGGGGATGCAATAAGGTAGCGAAACCTCTGCATCCCCGCTGTCGGCTACCCGAAGAAACTGCGGCCATATCCTTCTTCATCATCATCGTCGTCCCTTCCGGCCTCGGTGTTGAAGTCGTAATGTTTCCGCTTCCTATTAGAGTCGGGCAGTATTCCATCCCCGGCCCCTAAATATCCCTGGTGCTTTGTGGCATGGGCTATAGCTAGCCCCAAGATCAAGTCATCATGTTTCCCCTCCTGCGCTACGGCTTTCCCTCTTTCATCTCTAACAAAGGTAAGCATTTCTTCTAAGGTACCTATGTCATTGATGCTGTCCACGTTTTCGCGTACAACTTTGACCAGGCCAGCTATGGCCAGCGGTCGGCTCTTAAGATCGGTACGCCAGCCATATCGGTACTCACGCCTTAAGCTGATCTCGTCCACCTTCTCCCGCCGGTACTGATGCGGGTAACGTAACCTTTGCAGCTCCTTAATGGGATAGGTGGAGAAATTGGCCTCAATGGATAGCAGCGCCGTATTGTAATAGAAGGCCAGGCAATACATTTGCCGAGCATAAATATCTTCGTCGTACTGGTGCTTAAGGACCGCCGTTTGTTGATCGGTTTCCATATCAATTACTTGGCCGGTGAAGTTGTCACTTCCATCTCCGGCTGTGTCGCCACCTATTACATAGCAGCGGCCTTTAACCGGCGGCTGATAAATAGCGATGGGACCGTCCGGGTCCGCCACCCATTTGATTGTGGCCAGGTCGATCTGCTCCGGTTCCTCCTCTTGGTAGCCAAAAATAAATGATCCCCTCTCGGGGACCGGTAGATTCTTGAGAAATTCAATTCGTTCACTCACTAGCTGGGCCGGGAAGATTGTCTTGCCAATGACGCCCCACTCACCCAAGGCATAAACCATGTAATAGTATGGATCTTTATCCTTTAGGGCCAACAGCACGTTGATGTACTCCTGGTCCAGAAAGCGGTTGTCTTTATAGGTGGTCTTTAACGTCCGGCAATTCTTAGGCGGCTGGTCAAAGAAGACGGTTTTAAGCCAATGCAGGATGCTGACCGGGTTGAAGCTGATGATGATCTGTTTATACCAATGGGTCTTGCCCCTAAGCCGCAAGTCGAGCTGTTGAAGATCCGCCTGATCTACCTCGCTGGCTTCCTCTATCCATATCCCGGTGACCCCACTAATTGACTTGAGCTTTTCAACGTCATCCAGGCCGGCAAACATCATCACGTTGCCGTTCATGGCGGTGATGGTCATATCCGTTTTATTGATCTTGAATAGCTTGGCCAGCCCCCAGGCGTTGATCGTGTTCTTTATCTCGGCAAAGACTGACTCTCGAATCGTTTTGCCAACCTTGCGCACTACCAGGAATTTATGGTTGTGGCCCTGCTCGGATAGCATCCGGTAAAGTAGTTTTTGAGTAATGAAAACTGACTTGCCTGAGCCGGCCGATCCGTAAAAGACTAGGTAGCGGGAGCTGTTAAAAAGAAAAGGATAGTAAATGTCGTTGACCAGTTCCGGGAGCTGGTCAAAGTTTATTTTGGGTCTAGGTGAGTTGGTTGCGATCATTCAATGTCATCCGGCTTCGGAGCCGGTACAATATCAAATATCATGTTCCCGTCAATGGTCATTTCTCGCTTATCCTTATAATCATTTGGCATCCGGTTCTTTAGCATGAATATGCTCATGGTTGGATTGGGCGGCAAAAACTTCTCAACCTCAACCATCTGTATTTCTTCGGTGTCGCGGTCTACTTTAACTTTGATCGGCACCACTTCCTTGTAATAAAAGCCGGTCGTCTGCTTGAAGGCCGCATTTAGGATCTCGCCATTGGCAGTATCTTTGCCGCTTTTTATCGCTTCCTTAAATTCCGGATACCGATTCTTCCATTCTGAAAAGACGCTTAGCGAAACGCCCAACATAGCGCACATCTCTTTGTCTGTGTAGCCTTGTTTGCACCAGCCGGTCACGGCCTCTAGTCTACTTGGCATATCTAGCTCTTTCCATTTACAAGGTCTGCCAGCCATATTTCTCACCACCTTAAATTTAATCAATAAAAAAAGGGCCAAGCGGCCCTGTTAAATGTCGCGTGACATGTCCCGTGACTCATGAACTAAAGAAAGTAACAAAGAAATACTATCTACTCTTATCTTATCTAATCTATTCTATTCGTATAACATTCGTATAACACTTGTAATACTTAAGTAATACATTTGTATCAATCCTTGTGCCAACGGCTATTTATAGCCTCTCGTCGTTTCTCGCACACCTCATTATAGGTGGCCATACGCCTGAGCATTGACTCTGACCAGACATATTGGCCATCGGACTCGAACAGGCCAAACTCATTAACGCAATCGTCAAAGAACTGCGTTAGGATCTCAGGTGTTGTCCCTACCTCTTGCGAGATAGATTGAATATCGTACTTACCATTGATCCTTAATTTGTAGTCGGTGGCCTCCCTCATTAACTCCAGGAGTATCCACCACCAGCCGTAGCCTTCCGATCCATAAACCATCCTCATGGTCATTATCTTCTGGTCCCGTCGGGCATTTCCATCGTGCCGGAACCAGTATGCTTCCTGTTTTTTTGCCAATACACACACCTTCCCCTTGGCGCGCCTCGCCCTTTGCGGCACATCGTTCCCACACCACCCACACCACAATATATGAAAAGCCCTGGAAAGCGGCGGGAATAACCGCCTTGTCGATTACAGCAGCTAACTGCAACCTATCCAGAGGGCCCATCATCCTCAAAAGAAAAGGGACCAGCCCGCCAGCCAGTCCCTTATAAAAAGAAAGAAGGTTAAGAATGAAAAACGGAGTATTTACATGACTCCACCATTAAATTATATTGCTGTTGCAATACGGTGTCAAACATAGGCGATATACGGAGTAATACAGAGCTTTATGGACGAAAGCCAATATTTATAGTGCTTTTTGGCTGCCTATTTTATTGTCCTTATGTGCAAAATATTTGTTGGGAATCACTATTTCATTATTATTTTTATTCTTTTGCGGCATTATATTGTTGACAGGACCGCTTGCAAGCATTAAACTAAGGATAATCAATAATTGCTGAGCCGATATTCGAAGGAAATAAGGAGGTAGTTAAATGTTAGCCGAGCGCATCAAAGAAGCTACAGAATCATGCCGCTATCGGGTTTGGTGTCGCCAAGGACCAACCAGGCCGCCGGAGCTAGTCGATTGGGCAGCCACCAGGAATGAAGCCCAGGGAATCTTGGACCACTACCGCCGCAGCCATACCAGTTATGAGTTATGGATAACGGAAAAGCCCCTGGCGGCTACCAGGAGCTAATCCAGACCACAAACTACACGGGGTAGAATGTACGGCCCACAGCCTGATTCTACCCCGGATCAGGCGAATTAGAAAGGGGCAAGAAGATGACAAAGAAGCAATACGAATCCAACATATGCGAATCCGGCACCTGGTACAAGATTCCCACGTTTAAGGTTTGGCTGGTTCAGGAGGGGAATGTTGCATCTGAGGTGCGAGTTATAAAGAGCCCGGAAGATGTGGTATCCATGTTTGCAAACCACTTCAAGGGAGCCGATCGGGAGAATTTCGCCATCGCGCTTCTCGACCGCAAAGGGAAAGTGCTGGGAGTTAATACGGTGTCGGTTGGCGGATTACACTCCAGCATCGTCCATCCCCGCGAAGTTTTCAAGCCAGCGGTGGTGATCGGGGCCGCATCAATCATTTTGGCGCATAATCATCCGTCGGGAGATACCAACCCCAGCCGGGAGGACATAGAGATTACTAAGCGGTTGATAGAAGCCGGAAGGATAATGGGCATTGAAATACTGGATAAGGAAGGTTGCTTTTGGGGAGGATGAGGAAGGGAGGTTTAATTATGCAAGTGACATTTAATACTCGCCTGGAGCATGATCTAGCCGAGCAGTTGCAGGAATATCACGAGCTAAGTGGAATACCCAAGGTAAGGATTATAGATAGGGCGCTCCGGGAATACCTGGACCGGGAGGCGGAAGTCCCTCCCGATATAGCCAGCACAGTAGCCGATATAGTTAAAATGTTGCAAGAAGTAGGGTAAAGACAAAGGCCCGGCGGAATTAACCACCGGGCTCTTTCTTTGCCTATTTTAACAGGGCCATATACTCGGCATACTCCATTTTCCGGGTGTCTTTTTCCAGGTCGGGAAACAATAGGTGCCACCACTTGTTATAGATCCGGCTGCGGTAATCCCAATAGGACCGGTCGGCTCTATTCTTGTTTTCCGGATTGCGCAGCCAGCCTATTTCCCTGGTAACCGCCCTGTTCCTTATTCCCACCAAGGCCCGATCCAACGGCTTGACGTTCAGCCAGAACAGATCTATAAATTGGCGTTCTTCGTGCGTAAAGTGGGATTGCAGCAAACCATCTACTAATGATCTGCGCCCTCGGCTAATCTCTATCTGCTCCTGGGCCCGCTCCATTTGCTGCACGTACCTTTCCTCTTTGGTAAAAGATTCGCCGCCGGTCGTACCTTCCCGCAATATATATGTAGGCGTGACTCGAATCCCGGTGCTTTCCAATTCCTTGATCCGGCTTGTTTGGGCTTTTATTGTCATGGGATCATCGACATACTTAAATAGGTAGTAATCAACCTCTAGTTGCCACACATAGCGTGACACGTTGCGTGTGTCCGGTCCGTTCCCCAACAGTGCGCCCTCCCCTACATATTATTCGGTTGTAAATCCGGTTTGTTTTCCTTCTCGTTCCTCCATGCAGCAAAGTATAAAGAATAGATAATTCCTGGCGTCCACGATCTTTTGGATAATCCCCTCGGTATAGCTGCCATCATCCTGTTTTACGGCCCAGGCGAAGTTATATTTGCCCTCGATGGCGGCTTTTTGGACCGATATAATATGTTTGGTTAGATAGGACCAGGCGGTTTGGTATGGTTCGCAGCCGATCAGGTTGGCGCCCTGCTTAAAATTGTATAACCGCTCATCATTATTAGCGTATTCCCCGGCCTTAATGCCTATCAATTCGCTTTCCTTTTGGTGCAGCTCGGTCCATAACTCCATTAGGCGTTTACTGTCCATTACTCTTGTACCTCCATTCTTAATGTAGCAGCCAGCTCTTTGTATGCCTTATCGTCTGTTATCTCGCACTCGAAGCACGGCCCATTGGTTACACACCAATCCATGTTGGTCTTGATCATGCGTTGACACCGTTCCCGGGCAACCACGAATTGCTTGGCCGCTGCTTCTATATTTTTAAGCCCGGCGTATTCCTCCAGGGCTAAATCGCTACATTTATAGTGCATCCCCTTTATTCCCTCTATGTCAGTCATTTCTTTGCCGCAGAATTTACAATACATATCTATAGCCTCCCCGTGCTGCCAAAGCCGCTTGCGCCCCGCTGAGATACGCTCAACTCATCCACTATCTCTAGGGTTCCGAGCATGCAGGGCGTTATAACCAGTTGGGCTATGCGTTCTCCCCGCTCGATTATCTGCCGCTTGCTAAATGGATTAAGTACAATTATTTCGATCTCCCCGCGATATTGGCTGTCAATCGTACCTAACGGGATAATCAACCCCCTTTTAGTTATGGAGCTGCGCGGCCGGATCTCGCCGGAGAAGCCAGGCGGGATCTCCACGCATACCCCGGTTTTGATTGCCAGCGCATCATCGGGATATATCGAGCAGGAGTCCCGCGCCCTTAGATCCCATCCTGCGTCCTGATCGTATTTCTTAAACGGCATCATTTCTAGGTCTAATAGTTTAATTCTCATGCTTTATCCGCCCTTCGTTATAAATGTTATAAATGACCATAACAGTAGCCTTGGCGCTGCCAGGAGTAATCATCCGTCTGATCAAAATTGCATCCTTTGACCTCGCAGCATCGACCCCGGTACACACAATCCGGCACACAAACAGCGGCCAGCTCCGGTTCAATTTGCCCGATCTCCATTAGCAGCATCATCCAAGCCAGCCTGGTTTCAGGCGCAGCCAGGTTACATAGCCGCTTGCGACTAATGTTGATGATAGCCTGGGCATTGGCGCATCCATCCACAACGACGGGGGCATCTTGGGTTTTACCTTGGCGGGGTACTCCGGTCCGGTCCTCGCGGGAGGTTGACACAAACCATTCGACGCCTATCTTGTGCCGGGTAAAATGAGTCTGCACCCACCAGGGCATATCGGTCCACTTCCAGCGGAAGCCCAACAATCGTATAGGGCTATGCTCTGCTAAAAGTATCTTGCGTTTCCAGTCCGACGAAGGTTCTCCCTCCCCGGCATCCTTGCCCACCGTGGTCCGGGCTGCATCGGCCACCTCGCGCCACGATCCATAGCGATCTATCAGCTCTACTCGCATCCCTTCTCCTCCTTATGCTGCTCTGGATCGTAATAAATACCCACGCAACCCATCTCGTCCAGCCATTCTGCATTTTCATTTTCTTCCTTCGGGTCGATAAGGGCTGACCATTCGGGGCGGCCCTGGCAAAATGGGCATCTGAGCGGACTATTTTTGTGTTCCTCATCATCAATCAGGCCGATGATAAACTGCTTGTAACAAGCCCTACACTCATACTTGATTAATCCCTGCGGTTCCCAACTCATTTCGTGCCCTCCTCATCCAGATCGGCCAGGGCTTGGCGTAAAACCTCTTTGAGCCTCACGCACTCGTCCAGCGACTCATAGTATCCGGGGGTTTCGTTAAATACGGTCATGTATTCTCTCGCCGCATCGACCACCTTGCGCAGTTTGGCGTTTTCGGCCTCGGCCTTGATTGCCCGCTCGATGGCGTGTGGCCAACCTTCACGGGCGTTCATCACAAAATCTAAATCCTGCGGAAAAATACTAGCCCACTCTGTGTCAACGGGTGTATCATCTAAGCACTTCCACGGCCCCGGTGTGGCTTGGTTGCAAGTCTCTAAGTCCTTCCGTAAATCCCTCATCTCTCACCCTTCCTAGCTAGTATTTCTTCAACCTTCCTAATTTCGTTTTTCATGTATTCAATATTAGCCGCATAGTTTTTGCGTTGTAATTCACCCCATCCTTCAGTCCGATCTCTAAATGATTCTTTTTCTGCTAATTGCCTTTTTAATACATCTAAATGGCATTGGTGTTTTGTTGATTCATCGAACCTTCCACAGGCATTACATCTAACACATATTTCACCGTAGCTATCAAGTAAATTAATACAATTATCAGTCACGGCGTAGCAGATAATTACTTTTTCCCTCATCTCTCGCCCTCCTTATCCAGTTCGGTAAGTGCATATCGCAAATTACTTAAATTTGGTTTACCACCAACACTCCATATGTCGCTCAAAACTCTCGCCGCATCGACCACCGCCCGCAGTTTGGCGTTTTCGGCCTCGGCCTTTTCTAAATTGTCTGCCACTCTTACCATTAATGACATTCGTGTATGCCCCATTTTGCCGTTTTCATAGCCCACTCTGGCCCATAACCGCATTGCGTCTGTATCGCGCCCAGCGCGTATTAAGTCGTCAAAATAACTCATTTATTCCACTCCCTTACTAATGCCCGTAAGTCGGATGATAATTTATCGTCAGGGCGCGGACTCCAATTCAGGCGGATTTTCTTTGTATAGCAATTCTCCCAATCGTAATGCATACAGTCAGCTTTATTGTCAACAATCCCTGTCGCGTTATAGACATGATATATGCAAGTGTTACAATTTCTTTTCATGTTTAACCCCCGCCTTCCTCCGCTGGTATTTTTATATAGGTCTGACTTGGGTCTATATCCTCATCCCGCACCCTTATAGACTCATGGGCATAATCGCTGCCAGTATATTTATCCTCACCTACGGTCAGTACATAATCTGCCTTTTTGCCGTTGCCACGCACATCAATACCAGCCTCCTGCAAGCGGGCGATTAGTTTATCTATGGCCATTCCGTAATCACTCCTACTGCTTACGGCGTGTCCTACCGAGGGGTCTAATCCGTTCTCCCGGCACATAGCGCAGAGTTGCTTAAAAAACCTAGTTTGCTTGACTGTTGGCGTGCGTTTAGCCTGTTGATAGGCACCATACCCGGTGCTTCTGGCTCCATAATCTAAATAGCGGCTATGGCTTGCTTTTCTCATTCTTCTCGCCCTCCTGCTGCTCCAACTCTATTTGCGCCTGTTTTAAAAATGTAGTTTCCAGCGACCAACCTCCGGGAGTAAAGTAGTTTTTTTGAGTTTCGTCTAGGGATTTACAAGCAAGTTTAAATGCCAGATTGTATTTAACTAATTCATTCTCTAAATAGTGATTGGTTTCTATGGTTTCATCCAACCCACCCGTTATAGATTTAACCATTAGTTTCAACCGTTCCACCTCCCCCTCGGCATTGATTGCCCGCTCAATAGCATGAGGTAAGATTGTATTAGCAATATAAGCACAATCGCTATATCCTTGATTAAGCCACGCATCTTCCCATATTTTTTTATCTGCCTCTAAATCCCTCATCTCTCGCCCTCCTTATCCAGTTCGGCAAGTGCTTGCCTCATCCTGTCTATAAAATCATAGTAAGCCCGCCTTGCTTGATTATCTGCCGCATCATCTTGTATAGGTATCCCGACGTAATAATCAAACTCATCCCAGTCTTGACATAAGACTGCCACCTTCCGCAACTTGGCGTTTTCGGCTTGGAGTTCGCTGGCACGGTCAACGGCCAGCATAACCTTTGCAACTTCATTGGGCATTAGCCCTTTATCCTCATACGCCGCCAACCTATTCAGCGCAATAGTCACTAGGTAAAGTTCCCTGTATTTAAGATTTAACTGTAAAGCTTCGCTATCTACGCCAATAATATCGGCGTTACCGTATTCGTCCCTAGTCGTTAAGCGCTTCATTTAAGCCCCTCCACTCGAATTTACACAAACATTCCGTGCCATCATCGGGAAATCTATTAGAATCCGGGCAATTACGATTCACAGCGCAAATACTACATATACAGGGATAACCTTCTGTTGCTTCATCTGTGGCAACCATCTGTAAATCCCGTTTAATTTGTTCCAACTCGGTTTGCAATTTGAATGGTTTTTCGATTATCTCTCCTAACTGCTCATGCGCTATATCGTATATGGTCATTACGATTTTCAAGGCTTTATCCGGGTCATGCGGGCCGGTTACGTGGAACTCCACACACCAGTCCTCGACGTCTGATAATGCCCGCTTTAAGCATTCGTTCTCGGACTCGGCCTTGATTGCCCGCTCGATGGCTTCTATTGTTAGAACTTCAAACTCAATATTATATCCTGTTTCTACATCTTTACTCTTAAAAGGTTGTAAATGTGTTGGTGTGGCCCCTACTATGCCTGTACCCCCACAAGTTCTACAAGTTTCGGGTGCCGTTGTAGATGTTGACCATTGACCGCTTGTTTGATTATAAAAG
>Ga0172380_10002593_pt1 | contig 27244 bp, 22 predicted proteins | sample Leawe162metaG_FD_119747 | JGI IMG/M metagenome (GOLD analysis project Ga0172380, IMG submission 119747) | Leachate microbial communities from a municipal landfill in Southern Ontario, Canada - Leachate well 162 metaG | ecosystem: Engineered > Solid waste > Landfill > Unclassified | place... | reverse complement strand
TGCACCACTAGGGCGATAACCAGACCACAGCACACCGTAATCCGTCGATGTTCTTAAATTGTATGGTTTGGGCTTGCAAGGATTGTTGGGCTTGCACAACCCATTAGTTGCCTGATCAACAAAAGTGAGGCTCTGTTGCGTAGCATCTGTACCCATCCACCTACTGGGTGAGCCAGCAATAGATTCGCTATAAATGTACTCTTTGATATTGGTATCTGGCGGTGCTGTTGCAGGGTCGCATTGACTTTGAGACGGATACAGATCGAACCTGGAATCCAGCGCTGCAAGTTGAGGATCCGATACCCCTGTGTTGGTATTAACCGTTTGACCTACGATAGGTGTAAAACCTATTTTACCAGCACAAACATACGGTCTGGTTGCGTTTGTACTGGTAACAGGGCAAACACCAGGCGCTGCCGACTCTGGATCAATCCAGTACATTGTGCCAGGACCAATCGGGTTTGCTTCACTCACTTTATACGATACACCACGCTCATAGCCCAACTCATTGGTCGTACCTGGGTCTAGTAATCGGCAGATAGCTATTGGGGTTATGTCAACGACATACTTACCCGCTACCGCCATACCAAGTGTTTGAGTGGTGGTCGCGGTGCTAGATAACACCTGAATGAACCAAGTGCTAAGACTACGAGAACCCGTATCTACCTTAAGAAAAGTCTTATCGTTTGGATTTGCCTGCGCATTGGCTACATCCACCCATGGTCCATCTGGCGAATAACTGAACTCTATATCACTAGATGTGATGCTAACCACCTGACTATTAAGGTCAAATTTATTTTTACCTGCCGCCTCAATAGCCCAAGTTACGGCGCTGTTTACGCCATCTAAACTTCCATCTAGCTCTTTAGCCCCACTCAACGCCGCCGCATCTGCCGCGTTTTGCAGCTCAGTTTTGGCAACGTAGAGGTGACCTAAATCCAGCACTAGGCCTAGCATACCTATCAGCAGCGTCAAGCAGAGAGCAACAATGATCGCCACTGCGCCGCGCTGGTGCTGCTTTGCTTGCGTGTTACATTGCCTCTGCCTGTTCATCTTAATCTCCTTCATCGCCATCTATGCTGTTACGTTTTTACTACGACCCTACCTCGCTCCACTGCTTGATGTGCCACTACCTGATGCACCACTGGTGCCGCCACTAGAACCAATACCAATATTAAACACGTTGGCGGTTGCAGGTGGCTGCACGAAAGATTTGTGATAACGATCCACTGCGGCATTCGCAGCTTGGCCATCTACCCCAGTCATTGGGTCGGTGTTAAGTGAAGCATCTGGGTTAATAATCTGCTGCGCTTTGGCGGCGTTGACGGCCTCACCAAAATGCTCGTCAAGCATTGGTGTATTCGTAGCGCAACCCACTAACATTGCCGAGGTAAACAAGCTGGCTAAAATGAGTTTTAATGTTGATGTATGCATGACTATCTCCTTATTTCATTTCAAAGCCGTCTTGGCCGCTCTTTTGTTCAGGAACAACCGCGTCTGATGGTGCTACTGAGCTACCTTCTGGCGGTACGACTGGCGTAGCAGGTTCCGCAGGCTTGCCTTCTAATTTGCCGTTCAAGAAAAATTCTGCTTTACTAGGCTCGTTGAAGTTATCTGTAGGTAACGCATAGTCAGGTGGCAACGGTTTTACCAAGCGCGGCGTTACCACAAACAGCAACTCGGTTTTTTCGTTTTGGAACGAACTGCTACGGAACAACGCACCAAGGATTGGAATATTGCCCAAAATCGGGAATCGGCGAATACTCTCTGTGACGTTATTCTTAATTAAACCTGCGATAGCAAAGCTTTGACCATCGCGCAGTTGCACCGTGGTAGCAACACGCCTAACTGTGAACGCAGGCAATACGCTACCATTGGCCGTCACCTCACTCTGCACCAACTCGGAGACCTCTGGTGCCACCCTTAGGTTGATCAGTCCGTCTTCTAGCACCGTTGGTGTAAATTTAAGTCCAACACCAAAATCTCTTTCTTCAAGTGTGATGGTAGAAGTACCGCCTGTATTTGTTTGTGGCACTGGAATAAAAATTTTACCACCCGCCAGAAAGCTGCCTTCTTGCCCACTGATAGCGATAATGTTCGGTTCAGCCAATATTTTGACGATACCATCTTTATTCTCGGCATCTATTTTAATAACTTTGTTGCCATGTGTAATCGTTAACAATCCACCAGGCGATAGTGGATCTGCCCCTGTCAGGCTTAAAAAGCCTGAGGCAATGGCGTAGGCCACACCACCGTTAGTGCGTGACGCACCGAATGACGCCCCTAGTTTATCCAGCAGGCTTTTTGAAACCTCCGCCATTTTCACCTCCAGCATCACCTGTTGCGGTGCAGCTACTTGTAGCATGTTGATGACTTTTTTATCTTTATCTTTGCCGCCATAAGCCTCTGCCAACGCCATGGCTTTATCAACTTTTACCGCATCAGCCACGGTGCCGCTTAACACTAGCGAATCAGCCGCTGTACTCACTGTAATGCCCTTTTCATTTGGCATAATTTGTTGCAATTTAGCTTGTAACGAGCTGGCATTCATCGCCGTAGTGACCCCTACCACGCGCACATCCATCACGGCGGTTTGGCCTGACTTATCCAAAATAACCACTACCGTTGAGCCTACCGATTTAGCATGCAGCACAACTTCTCGTGGGCTGGTGACGTCAACCTGCACTACTTTGTCATCATCCACCTTCACTTTTTGCAAGCTAGTGCCAGCAGGCAAGCGCACCAAGTGAGATTGCCCTAAAGAAAGCTCCACACTGGGTACAATTTCAGTTGAGGCTGGAATTGGCCTAGCTGGCTGCTTAGCGGTTGCTACCACCTTGGATTTTGGCTGTGCGGCATATAACGGCGCGCCTGTAAACATCGCTAACCCCAGCATGGCTGCCAGTAATTTGCTAACACAACGTGATAACTGACCATTTTCGATCTTGTGCTTATTCATTTTCGTTTCTCCCTGGCAATATGCCAATTCGCTTTCAAATTTCGATACGAGCTATGTTCTACCTACGTACTTACCTAATCACTATCTATTTCATTCCGTATAGGGCTTGAATTCTTCAACTGTTTTGGTTGTGCCACGCACCACCTCAACCTGCTCATACACAGGTTTTTCAACGGGTTTCTGGGTACGTGCTTTGCGATACACCACTACTTTTTTCACTACAGTTTTAACTTCAGCGGGTTGTGGGGCAGTTGCAGCTACCGGCTGCTCTTTACGGTTGAGCAAGTTCTTTTTGGTAGAGCCTGTAGTAGTGACCACGCTGGTATCAATCTGGTTACGCAGCACCAGTGACAAACTACCAACACTACGTGCAAGGTCTAGCTTCTCTGCCTGCTCAGGTGTTACTTCCAGCGTTACCGCATTCACTACTCTGGGTTTAGTTTCATCTCGATTTTGTTCTTGTGCTACTGCCAACACCAAAATATGCTCAAGTACAATTTTTGAGATACTCTTATTCACGTTTTCAGCTTTAACGCTTTCATCCTCGGTATTCACCACAATATCGACATAGTTACCAGGCAGGGCAAACCCTGCCACACCCACCACATCATTCACGCGTACTGTCATGGCGCGGTTTCCTTCTTTAATCACCGCTGATAAGCCACCGGTTGCACCTAACGGTGCCAATTTAGATTCCAACACTGGCTCACCACGCAATAAGCTGGTTTTCACCACACGTGTATCTAAGGTTTTAATATCTTCAGTAGCGCCGGCTGGTACGCTACCTTTTGGCCAATCGGCCACTTTAAGCATTTGCGGGGTTAGCGGCGTACCTAAATCAATATCCTGCGCCGCAACCACTATTTTGCTAGAGGCTACCGTGGCTTGCTGCGATATCCAGCGTGAGGCCAACACCACCGCCCCTAACCCAATACCAATCGAAATTACGATCATTAAAAAAGCTCTTGGATTTTTCATCTGTCATCCCCTTTATTTTCTATTCTCATCAATTTAAGCGTTAGTCATGCGTAAAATAATTATTCCAAGCCCAATCCAGCAATTCCCTAGACATTTCTACCGGCTTACCTTCATAACGTGCAATATCTCTCAGCTGCTCTAATATGTCTCGCGGAACACAGGCCGATAATGGCTTGCCACTCTTATAGTGGTGCTCATGCAAAAGGTAGTTAAAGCCTTCTTCACTAAACGGAACCTGCAACTCTTCACACACTTGTTTAGCAATCAGGCGGTATTCATCTTCGCTCAACGGCCCCACATAAATCTTGTAACCCAAGCGACGTAAAAACGCATCATCTGCCAGTTGGCTAGGCGGTAAATTGGTAGAGAACACTACAATGACATCAAATGGCAACATGAATTTTTTGCCGGTGTGCAACGCTAAATAATCTACATGGCGGTCCAGCGGCACAATCCAGCGGTTCATAATATCAATGGCCGGTGCCAGTTGCCGCCCTAAGTCATCAATAATCAACAGGCCGTTATTGGCTTTTACCTGTGGCGGCGCCTGATAAAAACGGGCACTTTCGTCAAAGTCTAAATCCAGCATGGCAAGCGTTAGCTCACCGCCTGTTTTAATCACCGGACGATGACATGTTACCCAGCGCGCATCTGACGACATCCTGCGATCAATGCCTGCGCCGCTGGTGCCATTAACGGGCAACAGTGCCTCGTGCACCAAAGGATCAAACACCTGAATGACTTCGTCATCCACCATAATCGCGTGTGGAATGGAAACATCACCTGAAAGCAAACCTGCCAGATGTTCTGCTATAAAAGTTTTTCCACTACCCGCTGGGCCATACACAAAAATCGCGCGACCTGAATTCATCGCTGCACCAAATTGTTTTAAAACGCCCTCTTTTACCACTAGGCCGCTAAATACTTTTGATAACTGCTCACGCGTAACTAGCATGTTTGCCACAGACTGCGCACGCACCTGATTGACATAAGCCACCAAACTAACGGGCGCAGGACCAACATATTGATTTTTACGCAGATAGTCTTCAGCCCGTAAGCGCCCCAGTTCGGTAAGATTGTAGGCAATGGCAGTTTCAGCCTCGCTACTGCGCACCGCTTCGCACATACGCTCGGTACGCATAAAGGCAAGCAATGGCTCTAATACGGTGACAGAAAGTTTGGAATGTGCTACCAGATCCATCAAGCGCATTTGCCCGCGCAAGAACAAAGCTTTGGTGAGGAGTTCTATCATAAATTGAAAACTAAGGCCGGTTTCATCAACAGTACGCGGCTGTAGCGGAAGATGCGTATGACGCCGATCATCCGTTCCCAGTTCTTCCCGCGCTGTAAACCCTGTTTTCATTTTTAATTTCTTTTCTATAGTCACCAGGTTTTAGTTAGCTATCTATATTCTTTAAATCTTGAAACTTAAATCCTTGCCGCTCCCTGAGCTTGGTCGTTTGGATGCACTAGAGCACAAAGTCCCCCGCGATTACACTTTCAGCTTTCACGCATGAATAATCTGCTTTAGCAGATATATTCTGCGGGGAAGACCTTTGGCGTGTGAATAATGCGATTTATCGCATACATTCCACGGACAAGCCAAACACTAGCACACGGTCTCATCAAGGCTATAGCCGGCTACATCCAACCAACCCGTTGCCAAACCAAATAACCAAAAGTACCCACTGTAATCGCCACCGCGTAAGGCAACTTGCCGACCGAAACTGGAAGATCATTCATCAACGGCGCTTGCCCTGCGCTCATTTTTACAAAACCACCTAGCAGTATCAGTTTGATGTTTTGCAGCATTTGGCCAAACTGCCTTGACCACAACGCCACCACAAGCGCCATTACACCACCAGCAATAAACGTTACCAGCAACACACCTAATACATCACTTGAACCTAAAAAAGCACCAACCATCGCCATCAACTTCACATCACCTGCACCCATGGCGCGTAACCAGTAAATCGGCAACAACACTGCCATGCCAACCACCAAACCTTTTAATGCATACAACCAACCCAAACCGCCAGGTATTGCGCTGTTAAAACCCTGACCTTCAGGTAACAATCCATTCAAAACCACACCCAGCACCAAACCGATTAAAACCAGCTTGTTAGGAATGCGGTGACTGCGAACATCCTGCCGTGCCACCATTACCAACAGCACAACCAATGGCGTTAACGCAAGTAATCCCATCAAGTTTGGCGTCATGCTAAATCTTTCACATCATTTTTACTGACCAAGCCACAACAAAACCGTAGCCTTGATGAAACCGTGAAGGTCTTCCCCGCAGAATACATCTGCTTAGGCAGATTATTCATGCGTGATAGCTAGAAGCGGAATCAAGGGTTATATTTCCCTCGACTCCATCGCGGCTACGCTTGCTTGGTAATTTATGGACAGGCTGCTGGCGCACCACCCAGTGCGGTTGCAACTGATCTGAAAGTTTCACAAACCCTAGTCCCTGTTGTGGTCACCGCAGCAATAATCACCACCGCAATCAACGACGCTATCAGTGCATACTCAATCGCCGTTACGCCCTCTTCATCATTCACAAAACGTTGCAAGCCTAAATATAAATTTTTCATGTTATTTCTCCTTAAGTTAAAAAAACAGCCATTTACAACTACACTATTTTTACTGCAAACTAGGTTTTATCTCGCGGCGTTTAATTGAGAGAGGTTTTGTAATCTGCCCGTCAATTTTGACTTAGCGCCGATGTATGCAATTTACCGCACCAGGTAGGCGGCGCCTATACGCGCTAACACCTATACGTGATAACCCTTAATCCCTTTGGGTAGATGGGTAAATTGTTAGGCAAAAGTCGATTTTTTATCGTAAACTTCAAACTTACATTGACTTACGTTCAGCCAATTTGTGTGTGGCAGATTTCTTTGAAAAGGTGATTTGTTGAGCAATCCACTTAAAGACTTAAGTTTTCAAACAGTGTTTGAGGCAGCAGCAGATGCCATGCTGTTAGTTGATGATAAGGGTCATGTCATTCGCGCCAACTCAGTTGCACTTGATCTTCTAGGGTATGCCGAAAAAGAAATATGTGGCCTTGAAGTTGAGTCACTCATGCCAGAAGAGTATCGCGCTCAGCATCACCATCATCGAGAGGCCTTTTACCACCAGCCTGAAAAACGTGCTATGGGGAGCGGAAAAGCGCTTTCGATACTACGCCATAACGGCGAAGTACTGACGGCTGACATCAGCTTGAGCCCCATGCAATCAGAACAGCAACGTTATGTACTGGTGACACTTTACGTTGCTGACCGACGTACCCAAGCTGAAGAAGCGTTAAGAACCAGTGAAGAACGGTTAAGGCTGGCAAAACAGGCGGCTGGGTTAGGTGTATTTGACTTCGATTCTAATCACAATGTTTTGTATTGGGATGAGCGTATGCGTGAATTTTGGGGTGCAGAGTCAAACGAAGCCATCGCGACCAAGCGGTTTTTAACCGCCATTCATCCAGAAGATCGTGCCGCTAGAGAAGCGGCACTAGACCGCTCAATTGACCCAGCTGGCAACGGTGAATACAGTGCAGAGTACCGGGTGACTAATCCTGCCAACGGCATCGAACGCTGGATATCAGCCACAGGACGCATGCATTTTGAAGATGGTGTTGCTACTAGGCTGATAGGTGTGGCGCGGGATATTACCGAACAAAAAATAATGGAAAAAAATTGGCACGCCCATCGCACTGAAACTGAAGCGCTTTTTGCACAGCAGGTAGCCTCGCAGACGGTTTCAGCGATTGCGCATGAACTTAACCAGCCGCTGGCTGCAATTTCCGCTTATAGCGAAGTTGCATTGCATGCGTTACAAACCAATCATTTTGACCAAAAAAGCTTAAAACAAGCCCTTGATGGCTGCGTAAAGCAATCACAGCGCGCCGGCCATAGCTTGCACGAATTACTGGCTTTTTTGCAAAAAGGTGAGTTAGTCACAGAAAAATTAAACCTCAATCACATCGTAAAAGAGTCGCTAAGCCTTGCAAAAAGCTACGGTTATGGCGAATTTCAAATAAAACTTCAGTTAGAACAAGACCTACCTGCCATTCTGGGTCATCGGGTTCAGATAGAGAAAATACTGGTCAATCTGCTATCCAACGCGGTTGAGGCTATGCGAGGTGCAGGCGTGCCTACTTCTGCCATTACAATCAAAGTGCGCACAAATACTGAACTCAATATGGCGCATGTCACGGTGCAAGATAGCGGTCCAGGCCTTGATGCCAACACAGCTAATCGCATATTCGAACCTTTTTTTACCACTAAGCATAACGGCATAGGTATGGGGCTCGCCATTAGCCGTGCGCTAGCCGAGGCCAATGGCGGAACTCTCTGGTTAGAACCTAACGTAAAAGCTGGCGCTATCTTTCATTTAACATTACCATTTGCACCATGATGACTGCTAACCCGACTGTTTTTATCATTGATGATGAACCCGCAATACGTGATTCTCTGTCACTAATGATTGCGCAAGAAAATCTGTCCGTAATGACTTTTGAAAACGCCAATGCTTTTTTGGAGGCTTGCCAAGCCGAGTATTCAGGTTGTGCGGTTGTTGATATTCGTATGCCTGGCATGGATGGCTTGCAACTGCAAGAAGCACTTTTAAAGCGCAATATTCAGTTACCAATTATTTTTTTAACCGGGCATGGCGATATCCCGATGAGCGTCAAAGCGATGAAGGCAGGCGCAATGGACTTTCTCACTAAGCCAGTCTCGCGTGAAAAACTCATCTCTGCGGTGCGCTCTGCCATGCGCGAATCTGAAAAAATAGCCGAAAAAAGTATTCATCATCACGATGCTGAATCTCGTCTTGCTGATCTCACCGACCGTGAACGCGATGTCATGATGCTAGCCATTCAAGGCTACCCCAACAAAGAAATAGCTCGCCACTTAGATATTAGCCATCGTACCGTAGAAATCCATAAGTCCAAGATTATGCATAAAACTGGCGCAATCAATCTGCTTGATCTGGCGCGTATTGCCCACGAAGGTGGCTTGACAGAATCCTGAGCTACAAAAAAGTCATGATCTCTGTAAAAAGTTAATGGTAATTACAAGGATCAAAGGATCAAATTAAAACCCTGAGTTTCATCGTTTCAATCAAGATATTTCAAGCCAAATTGAAGTGTGTTAATCATCACCACGATCAATTAAACCCGGATTTTCAATTAGCGCACAATTTCAATGGAAGCCATTAACAACAGCACCACCAGTGGCGTTAACGCAAGTAATCCCATCAAGTTTGGCGTCATGCTAAATCTTTTACATCATTTTTACTGCCCAAGCCACAACAAAACCTTGATGAGACCGTGAAGGTCTTCCCCGCAGAATATATCTGCTAAAGCAGATTATTCATGCGTGATAGCTTAAAGCAGAATCAAGGGTTACATTTCCCTCGACTCCATCGAGGCTTACCTAACGTCATGCTGAGCAGCGCGAAGCATCCAGTAGCATCACTTCAAAAGCCTCTGGATGCTTCGCGCTGCTCAGCATGACGGGGTTTAAGTTTTTAGGTTCTAATGGAAAATATGAGATTAAACAGGCTAAAAAGTCTTGAGTGCTAAAACACACGCGTAACAACTCTACTTGACTTAACGCCACTACCAGCATGATTTTAGTCTAACTAATCTACGACTCAATATACGTGCTCGCGCGGATTACTTTGTTTACTAATTCTTGATACCGTAAGCATCTACTGTTATTCAGTCAATGCTAAGAAGGTAATGCGATGATGCCGTTACTTAAAGTAGAAATGAATATTTTTGAGACGATACTGGCGAGGCGCTCGATTCGTCATTACAAAACGCAGGCGGTCGATCAAGTCACTGTTCATATATTGCTAGAGGCTGCCGTTCGCGCGCCTACAGCGATGCATCAAGAACCTTGGGCGTTTGTCATTATTCAAGATAAAGCGCTTTTAAAAAAACTGTCAAATCATGCAAAACCACTTTTTCTTGCCAAGGTGATGACTCACCAGAGCACCTATGAAAACCACGGTCACCTATTAGAGGCTTTTCGTAGCCCGGATTTTAATATTTTTTATAACGCTGGCACGCTTATCCTTATTTGTGGCAAAAAAACGGCGCACTCTTTTGAGGCAGATTGCTGGATGGCTGCAGAAAACCTGATGCTGGCAGCTTCTGCAATGGGGCTAGGCACATGCGTCATTGGTAGCGCCTTACCCGCAGTGAATGACCCTGAAGTAGAAGTGTCACTGGGTATTTCAAATGAGTTTTCTGTGGTTGTACCGATTATTCTGGGTTACCCAGATGAAGATGTCACACCAAATTTACGCAAGTCGCCGTTAATTATATCATGCGTTATTGCAACATAAACTACTACATTTAACGCCATTGTTTCGTATTGTATTTTTGAAGGGATACTGTCATGTACAAACAAATTCTTTGCCCGGTAGATGGCAGTCCGTCATCAAAACGCGGCATGGTTGAGGCCATTCAACTGGCTAAAGACCAAAATGCCAAACTTCGTTTTTTACATGTGGTTGATACTTTTTATCCGATGATGGATGTTACCGCGGGTTTAAATGTGATTGAGATTGCCGAGGAGTTAAATAAAAACGGCAAAAAGATACTTAAAAAGGCGGTAGATGCCGCCCAAAAAGAAGGTTTGACCACCGCCGAGGCAGAAATAAGAGAGTCCGTTGGTGAGGCCGTCGCGCAGTTTATCGTGAGTGAAGCTAAAAAATGGCCGGCTGACTTGATCGTAATGAGTACACATGGTTTGCGCGGCATTGAGCGGCTGGTAATGGGAAGCGATGCTGAAACCGTAGTCCGAACTAGCCATGTACCTGTTCTGCTCGTCAGAAGTCCGGCAAAAAGCTGAGCAAGTGATGTCCATGCAAACTAACTCAGAATATAAGGCGGGTAAGGGTCAAAATAGCATGAGTTTTGCTCACCGTATTTTGCGCCGGTTATTCAGAGATTATAGAGAGGCGTTTGCAATCCGTTTATGGAACGGTAGCGTATTACATATTGGCGATGATGCATCACCTGCATTTACGCTGGGGGTTCTGCACCCTGGCGTATTACGTCATTTGGTTTTGTTCCGTGATCCGGTTCGTTTAGCTGAGGCCTATTTTGATGGCGAGGTTGAAGTAACGGGGGATTTTAATGCTGCAGTGGAGCTACGTTATTACCTTGAGAACTTAAAACTCCCCCTCTATGAAAAGCTGTTAATGGCATGCCACGCGCTTGCGTTAGGGCAGCAAAAATTCAAGCCACGCCTACAGCAGCTAACTGTAACTAAAAAATCACCCAATGTGACTAATCAAAACGATATTGAGTCAATTGCCTTTCATTACGATGTTTCAAATGAGTTTTACCGGCTTTGGTTGGATGAACGCATGTTGTACTCCTGCGCCTACTTTGAAACACCGGAGCAAGATTTAGAGCGCGCTCAGTGTAATAAGCTTGATTATATCTGCCGTAAATTGCGCCTACAGGCAAATGAAAGCCTGCTTGATATTGGTTGCGGATGGGGCGCGCTCGTGTGCTGGGCAGCCAGATACTACGGTGTAAAAGCCCATGGCATTACGCTTAGCCGTAACCAGTATGAATATGCCTGTGCAGAGGTAAAAAGACTGCAATTAGAAGACCAGGTCACGATTGAGCTACGTGACTATCGTGACCTGCCGCTAGCGGCAAGCTATGACAAAGTATCCAGTATCGGCATGTTTGAACATGTTGGCCTTAAGAATTTAAGTAGCTATTTTTCAACAGTGCATCGGGTGCTTAAACCTGGCGGCCTATTTCTAAACCATGGCATTACTTCCGATACCCCAGGCTGGAACCAAGGCGTTTCTACCCAGTTTATCAATCGCCACGTGTTCCCGGATGGCGAGCTAGATACAGTCAGCAATATCCAGCTCAAGATGGAAGAAGCAAATTTTGAATTATTTGATGTAGAAGGTTTACGTCCGCACTATGCGCTCACATTGCGGCACTGGGTAAAACGCCTTGAAGAACACCGTGATGAGGCCGTGCGCTTTGTAGGCCAGCGCACCTACCGTGTTTGGCGGCTTTATATGACTGGCTGTGCCTTGCAGTTTGAGCAAGGCTCTACTGGCATCTACCAGATTCTGGCTGAACGTAAAAAGAACGGTTTGCCGAATTTACCGCTGACTAGGCGAGATTTATATGCAACAGATTAGAAGTAGCTTGAAGTTTACTCACTCAATAATTAGAAAAGGAAATAACCATGACTATCGGAGCAATTTGTAATCGTGAAGTAATCACTGTGCGACGTGACGCCAATGTGTTGCATGCGGCCACACTCATGCGTAAATATCACGTAGGCGATGTGGTTGTGATTGAAGATCATAAAGGGAAATCAGTACCGGTAGGCATCGTCACCGATCGTGACATAGTGATAGAGCTGGTGGCAACAGAGCTTGATTGCAGAGTCATTACCACTGGTGACATTATGGCCGCCAACGTCACCGTTATCAGAGAGAGCGCGGGTATTTTTGAGGCAATTAAACTCATGACAACCAAAGGTATTCGACGACTACCGGTGGTTGATAATGAAGGCGGACTGCTAGGTATTGTGACATTGGATGATTTATTGCTATTGCTGGCAAAAGAATTTGGGGCGCTGACCAAGTTAATCAGCCGTGAACAGAAAAATGAAACCAACAAACGACCTTAGAACATGCTACGCGAATAAACCCGGATTTTCCATTAGATGAAAATGATACAAAAACCATTCATGGTGAGCCCTCCAACTTTGTTCAGGAGAGCCTTGTCGAACTTCGACAGACTCAGACCGTAAAGGTCTTCCCCAATTTTCTAAGCCAGTAAACTGGCTAAAAAAGTGTGAAGGGCGAACGGAGTTTTGGCTAATGAAAAATCTGAGATAAATTAAAACTAAAACGAAAGGACTTACACCATGAGTATCAATAAAACGCCTTCAAATGCGCAATCTGCCGGTTATGAACGTCCGCTATTTGAACGGGACGCCGATGCCTATAAGGCTAAAGGCAAGCTGTCGGAGCCAACCATTTGCCCGCAGTGCGGTGCGGTGTACCATGCAGGGCGCTGGCAATGGGGTGAAGTCTCTACCAGTGCAGACCGCGAAACCTGCCCCGCTTGCCATCGGATCAACGACAATTTTCCGGCTGGTTTTGTGACATTGGATGGGCCGTTTTTTAAAGACCATGTTCAAGAGATTATTAGCTTGATTAACAACCATGAGCAACACGAGCGCGCCGAGCACCCGCTCAAACGCATCATCAATATTGAACGGCAGGGTGACGCTTTGTTAATCACAACAACCGACACCCATCTCGCGCGCGGTATTGGCGAGGCAGTGCGCCACGCTTATCAAGGTGATTTAAAAGTGGACCATGTTTCAGGTGAAAGCTCAGTACGTGTTCACTGGCATCGTTAGGCTTTTTTATGTTAAAAAATAAGTCTGCCAGGCGTTTTTTATCTGTGCTGCTAGTGTTAGTTGGTGCAGCACTGATATTTTTAGCCACCGAGGCATGGGCTGGCGCGTTGCTGGTAGGACTAGGAATTACGATTGAGCTCATTGGCATCGCCATGCGGCATTGACGAAAACCATGAACAATAAAATAAGTAGCGATCATAAACACGATAGTGAAATATTGTCATTAATATTGATTAGCAACTGGTGAACAGCCATCCACAAGCAAGCGTTAGCCCACTACTTCCCCAATGCGGCCGTTAAGAAGATTTGACACCATCGAACCATTTAATCAAATAAATGACATAATGAGCACTAAGTGACTATTAAATTAGCCACTACCAGTTTAATTATTAGACTGAATAGTCTATCAATCTAAATACATAAAAGTCGCATGGATCACAGTACAACACTTATCACTACGCTTGTAGCAGGCTTTGGGATTGCACTAATTTTTGGCTTTATTGCAGAAAGATGCAAGCTACCTGCTTTAGTTGGTTATCTACTAGCCGGCATCTTAATTGGCCCAGCAACGCCTGGATTTGTCGCAGACATTAGCATCGCATCTCAATTATCAGAAATTGGTGTGATGCTACTCATGTTTGGTGTTGGATTGCACTTTTCAATTCGCGATCTCTTGGCTGTTAAACGCATTGCCATACCTGGGGCAATTCTTCAAATGACCATCGCAACACTAATGGGTATTTGGCTTTCTTCTATGTGGGGATGGAGCATTGGTGAAGGCTTAATATTTGGCTTAGCGCTTTCTTGTGCTAGCACAGTAGTATTACTTAAAGCCCTAGAATCCAGAGGTTTTCTTGACTCAATGAATGGAAAAATAGCGGTTGGATGGTTAGTGGTTGAAGACGTCATTACCGTATTAGTACTAGTTTTAATGCCACCGCTTGCTACTATTCTCGGTGGAATATCCCCTGACGGTTCGTCATCTTCACTGATCTATATGCTAAGCATCACAGCGCTCCAAATAACTGGGTTTGTCGTGCTAATGTTAGTCATAGGGAAAAGATTTCTTCCATGGATGTTATGGCACGTAGCAAAAACCGGCTCGAGGGAATTATTCACGTTATCAGTAATTTCTACTGCAATAGGCATCGCGTACGGCTCTGCTAAATTATTCAGCATTTCTTTTGCGCTAGGCGCATTTTTTGCTGGGATGGTGATGCGAGAGTCAGAATTTAGTCATAGAGCCGCAGAAGAATCTTTACCACTTAGGGATGCATTTGCTGTCCTCTTTTTCGTTTCGGTTGGTATGCTTTTTGAGCCATCAATTTTGATCAACAAACCGCTAAGTGTATTAGCGGTCGTAGCAGTCATTATATTAGGGAAATCATTCGTTGCCTTGGCGATTACACTCGCGTTTAAATACCCGCTTAATACTGCATTAACAGTGGCTGCCAGCTTGGCTCAAATTGGTGAATTTTCATTTATTTTAGCTGGTCTAGGGCTATCTCTAGGCCTTTTACCTGCTGAAGGAATGAGTTTAATTTTAGCCGGCGCATTAATTTCAATTGCACTCAATCCACTCATTTTTTCCATTATCAATCCTTTAAGAAACTGGGTATTAAGCTTTTCAACACTAGCACGTCAATATGAAAAACGTACTGACTTATACTCAGAGCTACCGATGAGCACCGAAAGAAAATACCTTGAAGGACAGGTAGTGCTTGTTGGGCATGGCAGAGTTGGAAAAAGAATAGCCACCTCACTTATTGAGGCTAAGATTCCGTTTGTGGTTGCCGAGGAAAATAGAGAAATTGTAGAACGATTGAGAAAAACAGGCATTCCAGCAGTTTCTGGAAACGCAGCGGAACCTGGCGTTTTAATACAAGCACATATTGCTAATGCATCAATGCTTGTAATCGCAACACCAGACACAATTGATATCAGAAAAATGGTAGAAACAGCCAAGACATTGCAGCCTTCAATTAAAATAGTCGTCAGAACCCATAACGAAGATGAGTATAAATTTTTAAAGCAAGAAAATCTTGGTAAGGTATTTTATGGTGAAGAAGAGCTTGCTAATGGAATGTGCAAATTTATTTTAGATCAATACGCCCGCTAAATAAGCACGATAAAAGCAAACCATGCATTTAACATTAGCTGAGAATAGTGTGTAAGAAATTAGCGCTTACTTCGCTCCTTCACTGTTTAGTCTGCCACGGAGTCGTTCGACGAGAACTACCCATTTAAGGTAAAATGGCGTTTTACCTTAAATCCCTACCGCACATGTCTCTGCAAGAAGAAATCACCCGCCGCCGCACCTTTGCCATTATTTCTCATCCTGATGCAGGTAAAACCACGTTGACTGAAAAACTGTTGTGGTTTGGTGGCGCGATTCAAGTTGCGGGTGAAGTACGTGGCCGTAAAGCCTCGCGCCATGCCACGTCAGACTGGATGGAGCTTGAGAAGCAACGCGGCATTTCGGTAACATCTTCCGTCATGCAGTTTCCATACCGTGAGCACATGATTAACCTGCTCGATACCCCCGGCCATGATGACTTTTCTGAAGATACTTATCGCACGCTAACCGCAGTGGATTCTGCGGTGATGGTGATTGATGCAGTAAACGGCGTAGAAGCGCAAACCATCAAACTGCTTAACGTATGCCGCATGCGCGATACGCCGATTATCACGTTTATCAACAAACTAGACCGTGAAAGCCGCCCGCCGATTGAGTTGCTAGATGAAATTGAAACCACGCTAGGCATGGAATGTGCACCGATGACATGGCCGATTGGCATGGGTAAAAGCTTCCGTGGGGTTTATAACCTTTATACTGATACTATTTCATTTTTTGATCCGCGTGCTGAAAAAGGCACTTCAGAAGTGATTCAGGGCTTGGATAATCCGCGCTTGGATGAGTTGCTTGGGCACTTGGCCGAAGAGTTGCGCATAGACATTGAACTAGTGCGTGGCGCCTCACACGCGTTTGATAAAGTGCGTTATTTAAACGGCAAACAAACCCCGGTGTATTTCGGCTCGGCGATTAACAACTTTGGCGTGCAGTCTTTGCTGGATGCGGTGGTAGACTTATCCCCTGCCCCGCTTGCACGCAATACGGCAAGCCGCTTAATTGCGCCAGATGAACCTAAGTTTTCAGGTTTCGTGTTTAAAATTCAAGCCAATATGGACCCAAAACACCGCGACCGCATTGCGTTTTTGCGCGTATGTTCTGGCCGTTTTGAACGCGGCATGAAGATTAAACAAGTCAGCACCGGCAAATTAATGGCAGTGAACAACGCCATTACCTTTATGGCGCAAGACCGCACTACCATGGACGAAGCCTATTCCGGCGATATTATCGGCATCCCCAACCACGGTACGATTAAAGTTGGCGATACCTTTACCGAAGGTGAAGCATTAAAATTCACTGGTATTCCATCATTTGCTCCTGAGTTTTTCCGCCGTGCGCGCATTAAAAATCCGATGAAAATGAAGCAGCTACAAATTGGCCTGAAACAACTGGCAGAAGAAGGAGCCGCACAGCTGTTCCGCCCACTGTTAAGTAACGATTTGATTTTAGGTGCAGTTGGCATGCTGCAATTTGAAGTCGTCGCACACCGTTTAGAGCATGAATACAGTGTGGACATGGTGTTTGAACCTTACGACTGCTACACCGCACGCTGGCTACGCGGTAAAGATGCTGACCTTAAAGCCATTGCCGATAAATACGGCTTTAACGTGGCACTCGACGGCGCGGATGAATACGTTTACTTAGCGCCTAACCGCGTTAACCTGCAACTGGCACAGGAGCGCTACCCGGATATAGAATTTTTAGAAACGCGTGAAATCGCCTAAAGCACCTTCAAATAACTGTCCATGTGAAAGCGGCAAGCCTTATGCAGCTTGCTGCGCGCCATTTCACCAAGGCTTGCCTGCACCAACGGCTGAAGCGCTGATGCGTTCACGCTACACCGCTTATGTATTAAAGTTAGAAGCGTATCTGCTAGCAACATGGCACCCCAACACCCGCCCGCAAGCCCTTAATCTAGCAGATGACACCGCTACTAAATGGTTAGGTTTACAGATAAAACATGCGGAAATTACTGGCGAAACAACCGCAACGGTAGCGTTTGTGGCTCGCTATAAAATCAGCGGAAAAGCTGAAAGAATGCATGAAATCAGCCAGTTTATCCGCTTAGATAACCATTGGCATTACTTATCCGGTGTGCATATTGATTAACCAGCCGAATAAACCCCCACCCCACAAAACCCATTAAAAAAACTATCATTTTTAAGTCACACTATTGTCACGCTACTTAAATAATATGCATCCTGTAAAAGTTTCTACAGGCTTATCATCATGGTGTATGAAAAATCCGTACTGGGTCACAACGAGTTCACCAGCAACAAGCGCACATTAAGTGTTAGAGAGCGTCAGGTGCTATTACTTGTGAATGGGATACGCAACCTGGACGAATTAGAAAAGTTTTTTAAAAAAGAGGTGTTAATTGACACTATAAAAAAATTAGAGTCCACAGGCTATATTCAGCGACCAAATGCTAAGCCAACTAGTCAAAGCGCAAGTCAGACAACACAGTCTTTCTTCGACACGCAAAATTCAGTCCCCTCTATTTGTCCGACAAAGCTCATGTCCATAAAAACTATTTTAAGTGAGGCATCTGATGATTATTTAGGTATTATGGGCCGTAGCATTAAATTGCGTATTGAAGCATGTGCCAATGAAACTGATTTAAAACATTGCATTTCCAGTTGGCACATGGCGATGCGCGAATCTAAGTTAGGTCGAGAATCTGCTAGCTTTTTAATGGAGCAAGTTCATCAAATCCTTGAAAATAAAATGGTCAACGCTGACCACTATCAAGCACACTGATCATAAGTTTATTTTTTAAAGCTATTTTTTTACAAATACCTCAAAGGTAGATTTTATTCACTCACCATCGAAAAATTAGCCACACATTAAGTGCGTACAAATTATTTGCATAAAAACACCGTACAGCTAATCCGCGTGTAAATTAACCATTATCCCAGATTTTCCATTAGAGCCTAAAAACTTAAACCCCGTCATGCTGAGCAGCGCGAAGCATCCAGAGGTTTTTGAAGTGATGCTACTGGATGCTTCGCGCTGCTCAGCATGACGTTAGGTAGCGTTATCTATCAGTAGCCATCATTGAGCTAAAAATCCAAGCTAAATTTCACATTAAACTGATGCAGTTAACTTTATCCAAAAACAATTCTAAAGCTATTTTAAATCATATACTTGCGTTAATGGCTCCCATTGGAATGATGCGCTAATGGAAAATCTGGGATTATTTACACGCGCTCGAACGCCTCACACAACTGGCTTAACAATTGCCCAAAAATTGGCAGCACCTCTTCCATGCCATACGGGCTATCATCATCCGTACCTGCTATCACAAATGAAATTACCAGTTTATCCAGATTTTCCCTAAACTCGGTCCAATGCTCGGTATCTGTGCCGGCGATCAGTTGAAATTTATTAAAACCTGATTCAATAATTTCAATGAGTTCAGCCTCTGGTAGCCCGGCAAATAGTGTTTTTGCAATGGTAATCTGCACAGCTTGAAAGTCTGGCGTCACACCTTCTTGTACTAATGGCGTGGTAAAAAACGCATAGGCCAACATTGCATAGGCTTGATACACGCTCAGCATATCAAAATTATCATTACGTTCGGCCAAGGGGGAGCGATCAGCGGCCTGAATAGCTTTAAACGTCACATAACAACTTAGATAATCTGCCGCAGTTAAAGGGTCATAGTCATCTAAATTGGTGTTGGGTTTTGCTTCATCATCACGCAATGTTGCGGCTAAACATAAGGCATGCATGAGTGTTAAACGTTGTGAGTATTGAGTTTCCATCATAAATCCTATTGTTGAACTTGAATAAAAAAATGTTTTACCTTGTTTGCGATTACTTAATGCCTACCGTTCCCTGAGTACCCGTTCCCTAGGCTTGCCAAAGGACTGGATGCTAATCAGGCGCTGGTATTGCCTCTAGCAACTCGTGCAACGTTAGCCAGCGCTCTTCCGCAGCTTCTAATTTTTCTGCAAATTCCGCCTGCGTTTTTAACAATTGCTGCAATACACTTTTATCGACTACGGTATAAAGCGCGCTATCATTTAAGCGTTCATCGCAGGCTTTTTTATCGGCTTGCCACTGCGCCATATGGCGCTCAATTTGCTCCAGCTCTTTCAGCAACGGGCGACGCTCTATAATTCTCGCCTGACGCTCTGCTTTATTAAGCGCACGATCATTTTTATTGGGCTTTTCAAGCACCGCTTGCGTCGCTTGTTTTTCTTTTAAGCGTTGCTCGTTTAACCACCGGCTATAGCCTTCTAAATCGCTATCAAACGGTTCGGCTTTGCCATCTGCCACTAAAATAAACTCGTCACAACTGGCGCGTAACAAGGCTCTATCGTGCGATACCAATATCACGCCACCTTGAAATTCCTGCAAGGCCAGCGTGAGCGCATGGCGCATTTCCAAATCCAGGTGGTTGGTTGGCTCATCTAATAATAACAAATTAGGGCGCGTCCAAATTAGCAAAGCCAACGCTAAACGTGATTTTTCACCGCCTGAAAAATTCGCGCAAGGTGATCTGGCCATCTCGCCTTTAAAGTCAAAACCGCCTAAGTAATTTAAGTGTTCCTGCTCACGTGTTTGCGGGTCTAATTTCATCATGTGCTGCAACGGTGATTCATCAGGACGCAACTGCTCCAGCTGATGCTGTGCAAAATAGCCAATATTGAGATCTTTTCCTTCTACCCGCTTGCCAGACAGCGGCGCTAGCTCATGCGCTAACAATTTAATCAGCGTAGTTTTACCTGCGCCGTTTCTACCTAATAAGCCGATGCGTTCACCTGGCCGAATCGTCAGTTCGATGTTGCTGATTAACGCCACACCGCCGTAACCAACGCTCATGCCATCCAGCACCAACAGCGGGTCAGGTGCCGCAATTGGCGCTCTAAACTCAAAGCTGAATTGTGAATCCACATGCGCGGCAGAAATCATTTCCATGCGTTCGAGTGCTTTAATGCGGCTTTGCGCTTGGCGCGCTTTGGTGGCTTGTGCACGGAAGCGGTCAATGTAGCTATGTAAATGTGACACTTTGCGTTGCTGCTTTTCAAACATGGCTTGTTGCAGGGCCAGTTTTTCTGCGCGTTGACGCTCAAAATCAGAATAACCGCCACGGTAAAGCGTGAGGGTTTGTTGCTCAATATGGGCGATATGGTTCACAATCGCATCCAGAAAATCTCTATCGTGCGAAATCAAAATTAGCGTACCGCGATAACTTTGCAACCAGCCCTCTAGCCAAATAACCGCATCTAAATCCAGGTGATTAGTCGGCTCATCCAGCAACAGCAAATCAGAACGGCACATCAGCGCACGCGCCAAATTGAGGCGCACGCGCCAGCCACCAGAGAACGTAGAAACGGCCTGTTGCAAATTAGCTTGACTAAAGCCCAAGCCACTTAACAGCTCAGCTGCGCGCGCTTTAGCACTGTAACCCTCAATATCAGTGAGTCGCTGATGCAGTTCAGCAATTAATTCGCCTTGGTGGTTAGCCTCAGCCGATGCCAGCCCCGCCTCAATTTCACGTAGCTCGGCATCGCCGTCTAATACAAACTCGATAGCGGGCATGGCTAAAGCGGGGGTTTCTTGCGCTACGTGTGCCACTACCCAGCTTGCGGGCATGTCTAAATCGCCTTTTTCAGGATGCAGTTCACCGCGCAACAAGGCAAATAAAGATGATTTACCCGCGCCATTAGCACCGGTTAAACCTACTTTATGGCCAGGGTGCAACTGCAAGGACGCGTCCTGAATGAGAATTTTTGAACCGCGCGTGAGTGTGAGTTGTTTAAACTGAATCAAGTGAAAGTAATCTCAAAAAATTTATTTGCCCGATTGGTCAACCAATTTTTAGCAAAACCGCTATTCTAAATGATTCAGAGAATAGTCTTTACATCTCTTTAGTTATTACAGCGGTTATTTACCTAAATTTACCCAATTTCACATACGCAATGCCTTGAATATCAATCGTATTGATTGATATTGCAGTAAAATAACACCTACTTACACACAAAAATAAAACCCACTAAATAAATGGTCAAAAAATCTCTGCTTTGGGTTTATCGCGTGGCACTTTGGGCCACTGGTACAGTGGTTGCTATTCTGCTTATAGCCGCACTGAGCCTGCATTTCTGGTTTATGCCCAACATCAATCAATACAAAGCGTCCATTGCCACATTTGTCAGCCAAGCCATCAAACAAAAAGTAGCCATCGGTAACATTCAGGCAGATTGGCGCGGTGTTAATCCACACTTATCGCTCAGCGATATTACGATTCTTGATCTCCAAGATCGTCCTGCTTTACAACTGGTACAGTCGGATATTTCTTTGTCCTGGCTCAGCATTCCTTTACTCGAACCGCGTCTGGCCGAACTCGTTATCCACGCACCAGAGCTGACTATTCGCCGCATTGCCAGTGGGGAGATTTTTGTAGCCGGCATCAGCATGCAGGGTGATTCAAAACCTGATTTATCTAACTGGTTATTAAGACAAAATAAGCTTGTTATCAATGATGCTAAAGTTATTTGGCTTGATGAAAAGCGTAACGCACCAGCTTTAAGCCTAGACAAGCTAAATATTGAGATTACCAGCCCGCCGTGGAGGCGCATTGTTAAAAACCATTTGTTCACAGCGAGCGCGCAACCTTCTACTGGTAGCCACTATCCGATTGTGATGAGCGGCAATCTCTATGGCAATGATGTCAGCCAGATTGATACATGGCGCGGCAATATTACCTTGCAACTCAAAGATGCCAATTTAGCCGCTTTTAAAGTTTGGTTTGATTATCCTGTCGATTTGCAATCAGGTATCGGCAGTGCTGATGTCACCGTTAAATTTGCAAGTAAGCAGGTGCAGTCCATCACGAGTGAAGTTAGTCTTACAAATCTGCAATTACAACTCAAACCAAGTGCCGCGCCGATAATGCTGAGCAAGCTGGCCGGAAAAATTGACTGGAACAACTTAAACAAACTTAATTTTTCAATTGCGCCTAAAGTAAGTACGGCTAGAACAAGCTTTGGCCATTCAGTGAGTGTTAATGAGCTGACACTTATTGCAAATAATGGCTTGAATTTGCAAAACATCAATGCTGATTACGCTCAAACCAACCAAGGTCACCAAACCCTTAACTTAAAGTTGCCGCATCTTGATTTAGCGCTGATTCAGCCCACCTTATTACAGCTACCATTACCCGAAGTGTTGTTGCAAAAAATTACCGGCATGGCTTCACAAGGCATCCTCAATAACCTAACAATGCACTGGGAGGCGCAACACGATAAAACAAGTGCATACCAAATTGGTGCCAAATTTAATCATTTAAGTATTCAAGCACATGAAAAAATACCTGGCTTTACTAATCTATCAGGTGAAATACAAGCCAATGAAAAAGATGGCCATTTGCAGCTAAACGCGCAAAATGCCACACTGGACATTAAAGACATACTACGCGGACCCATTCCTGCGGATAAATTAAGTGGAGAAATCTCCTGGCGCATAGGCGATAAAGTGTCAGAGATTAAAGCCAGTAAACTTAGCATTAGCAGCCCACATTTGTCTGGTGTAGTCGATGCCAATTACAAGATGGATGGCATTAAAGGCGGCTACCTTAATTTGCAAGGTAAATTTGGCAATGGCAACGCGAAGTTCGCATCATTTTATTACCCCACCATGCTAGGTGAAACCACGCTGCGCTGGCTAGATACCTCAATCTTGGCTGGGCACGCTGAAAACATCAACCTCACTGTAAAAGGTCGCTTGGGCGACTTTCCATTTGTGGACAGTAAAAATAATCCAGACCCTACACAAGGGGTTTTTAGAGTCAGCGCTAAAATCAGTGATGCCCTTTTAGAATATGGCGCTGGCTGGCCCGTGATAGAAAAACTGGGTTTAACTATGCTGTTTGAAGGTAAGCGCATGGAGCTGAATGCGCATACTGGTCGCATCCTTGGCAACCAAATCATTAAAAGTAAAACAACAATTGCACAACTGGATGCCGACTATCCGATACTTAACATTGAATCTGAAATTCAAGGTCCTGTGAGTGAAGGTGTAAACTTTGTGAATAAAAGCCCCGTACATGAAATCACGCAGGGCTTTACTGATAACTTAAAAACCAGCGGTAAAGGTAAACTTAACCTTGGTTTAAAAATTCCGATGCAAGATATAGAAGCGTCTAAATACAAAGGCTTGTATCAAATCACTAACGGTACAATGGCGAGCGAAGACATCCCCGCACTCAGCAACATCAATGGAGTATTAGAGTTTACCGAAAGTAGCCTTACTGCAAAAAACATCAAAGCCACCGCTTTTAGTTCACCCGTGGCCTTTAATTTAACCTCAGGTAAAGATAAATCTATCCGTGTAGCCATCCGAGGCAAACTTAACGACGAAGGCCTTAGGCAAATTTTTAAAGAGCAGAATTTTGCCAAGGCCTCACAATATATCAGTGGCAATGCAGACTGGGTAGGCGACATTTTGATTCAAAAACCTCGTGTGAGCATTGGCATACGCTCTGATTTAAACGGCATCACTTCTCATTTACCAGCACCGCTTAATAAATCAGCCAGCCAACCATTTAGCCTGCGCGTGGACAAAAAACAAGACGCCAGTACCGACACCCTGATTGTCAATATTGATAACAAAGTTGGCGCAAAAATAATGCGTAGTGCAAGCAATGGGAAAATGCAGCTGGATTCCGCCAGCGTTAATCTAAACAGTAATGCTGTTAATTTTAGTGAGATTAACAATGAAGCACGCCCGCCAAAAGGCATTCAGGTGACTGGCAACTTGGACTATCTTGATGCAGATTCCTGGCGTGGTGTGTTGCGTAATTTTACTGGCGCCCCGAAACAATCAGCTTCACTGCCTATTCAAAAAATAGCGCTTAAAGTCAACGCGCTCGATATTTTTGACCGACGTTTAAACCAACTCACCCTCACTAACAAACCTAATAAAGAAGGCTTACAAGCAAACATACAAAGCCGTGAAATTTCGGGCGACTTACAATGGCAAAGTCAAAATAACGGCACACTGATAGCGCGGTTAAGTAAGCTAACCATTCCAGATATCGCACCGCATAAAATATCCACTAATTTGGAGAGTGATGCATTAAATGCCAATTTAAAGCAGTTTGTTAAGCTCGACCAAGACTATCCATCACTTGATATCGTTGCCGATAACTTTGAACTGGATAATAAAAATTTAGGCGCATTAGAACTTATTGCTTACCCACAAAACGACAACTGGAATATACAGAAATTTAAACTCAGCACCCCTGAAGGGTCAATTAGCGGTGAAGGGCAATGGAACAACTGGGTAAGAAGCCCCAACACCTACCTCAATTTAACTTGGGACATCAAAGATTTAGGTAAAACGCTAAAACGGTTTGGCTACCCCGATACCATTAAAGATGGTGAAGGTGAGCTAACCGGTACGCTGCATTGGCCGGGCAGTCCGCGTCAATTTGATACGACACGTTTAAATGGTGAACTGCAATTTGAAGTACGTAAGGGGCAAGTTTTGCAAGCGCAGCCAGGGGTTGGTCGCCTACTGGGACTACTTAGCCTGCAAAGTTTACCGCGCCGCTTAACATTAGACTTCAGAGATTTATTTAGCAATGGTTTTGCTTTTGACAAAATTAACGCAACCGTTAAAATTAACCAAGGTGTGATGCGCAGTGACAACTTTGCGATGTCGGGGCCTGCTGCCGACGTTAAGATTAAAGGTGAAACTAATTTAAAAAAAGAAACGCAACATCTCTTTGTTAAAGTGATGCCACGCATTAGTGATAGCGTTTCTCTCGCTGCCTTAGCTGGTGGTCCACTGGTTGGCGCTGTGGCATTTTTAGCCCAAAAAATATTAAAAGACCCACTTAATAAAATAGCGTCTTCTGAATATGAAATTATTGGCACATGGGATAAGCCTCAAGAGGTAAAATCTACTGGCAATAATAAAAATAATGATCAAAGTAACGACATCTCACCACTTAATTAAAAAAACTATTTGGATTACTCATGGCTATTACTTCCCGCTTAAAAACCACCAAAGCTAAACTAAGCAAACAAGAAATCAATAAAGACATTATCAAAATCGCAGCCATCCAGATGGCGTCTGGGCCGCAAGTAAGTGCCAATTTGAGTGAGGCTGAGCGTCTCATTGAAATCGCAGCAAATCAGGGCGCTAAGCTGGTGGTACTTCCTGAATACTTTGCAATTATGGGGCTCAAAGAAACCGACAAAGTCGCGGTGCGTGAAGAAGTCGGTACCGGACCGATTCAAGATTTTTTAAGCAAAATTGCCAAAAAACATAAAATCTGGTTGATTGGCGGCTCTGTACCGCTAGCGAGTAACTTCCCTAATAAGGTACGCAACAGTTGTCTGGTGTATGACGACAAAGGTAAACAAGTTGCACGCTACGACAAAATTCATTTGTTTGGCTTAGATTTAGGTAATGAACATTATTCCGAAGAAAAAACCATTGAAGCTGGCAATGAGGTCGTTGTCGTAAAATCGCCTTTTGGCAAAATAGGCTTGTCTATTTGTTACGATTTGCGCTTTCCGGAACTTTATCGCGCCATGGGTGAAGTGGATATTATCGTCATACCCGCAGCGTTTACTGACACTACCGGCAAAGCACATTGGGAAAGCCTGATTCGCGCACGCGCCATTGAAAACCTAAGTTACGTCATCGCTCCAGCCCAAGGTGGCTACCATATTTCAGGACGTGAAACACATGGCAATAGTATGATTGTTGACCCATGGGGCGTAGTGCTTGATAGGTTGCCACGTGGCTCCGGGGTTGTAATGGCAACAATGAACCCAAAATACCAAGAGAGCTTGAGAAAAAGCTTGCCTGCGCTGAAACATCGTACCATTAAGGTTGTCAGTAAATAATGTTGCACCCTATTACTCTATTGAAACTGAACTCATGAAAACTCAAGAAACTCCCAGTAGCGCAAGCCTCATCAAAGGTTCACACTTTGATGCCGCAACCGAGGCGCTGTTAGCGCCTTCTAACTTGGACGTTGCAAAGCTACAGAATGTATTGAGTGACATGATGTCGCACAAAATTGATTACGCAGATTTGTACTTTCAATACAGCCGCAGTGAAAGCTGGGGGCTTGAAGAAGGCCAGGTAAAATCCGGTAATTTCTCAATTGACCAAGGCGTAGGCGTACGCGCCGTCAGTGGTGAAAAAACCGCTTTTGCCTATTCTGACGACATCAATCTGGAAGCACTGGTAGAAGCCGCTAAAGCGACGAAATCTATCGCCGGTTTGGGCAATGAGCAAACGGCAAAATCTATTATTACGTCACAACCGAAGCAACTGTATTTACCACAAGACCCTATCGCCTCACTTTCAGCTGAAGCAAAAGTAAAACTACTTGAACATTTAGAATCTATCGCCAGAAAGCTGGACCCGCGCATTACACAGGTAACCGCATCGATTGCGGGCGAATATGAAGTAGTGATGGTAGCGCGCCACGACGGCGTAATGGCAGCCGACGTGCGCCCACTGGTGCGCGTAGGCATTAGCGTAATTGCTGAAAGCAACGGTCGCCGCGAACAAGGCTCAGCAGGTGGTGGTGGACGTTTTGATTACAGCTACTTTACCGATGAAGTGTTACAGGATTACGCGAAAAAGGCTGTGCATCAAGCTATTATTAACCTGGATGCACGCCCTGCCCCCGCCGGTAGCATGACGGTCGTATTAGGCGCCGGCTGGCCTGGTATTTTATTGCACGAAGCCATCGGCCATGGTTTAGAAGGT
>Ga0172380_10002592_pt1 | contig 27245 bp, 25 predicted proteins | sample Leawe162metaG_FD_119747 | JGI IMG/M metagenome (GOLD analysis project Ga0172380, IMG submission 119747) | Leachate microbial communities from a municipal landfill in Southern Ontario, Canada - Leachate well 162 metaG | ecosystem: Engineered > Solid waste > Landfill > Unclassified | place... | reverse complement strand
TTGAGTTCTGGATGACCGTCCCAGCTAGCGGTGTCAGTGGCGTCTATAACGAACGTTTTGGCCTGATTGCCAACGATCTCACATGGCTGAATGATACGGGGCTAAGCTACTATATGAATGTACGCTAGTCGATCGTTCTAGCCTACAAACTTCTTCAGTTCTTTATACGATTTATCCCAGGTGTAAGGCTTGTAATTTGAGACAACTTTTTTATTTGCATCTTCATACCGTCGGTCAACAAGATAATAATTAATTTTTTCGAGGCACTCTCGCGCATCGTAGGGTAAAAAGTAGTCAACAAGCCCCTCGCCAATCTCAAGCATTGATGACACGCCGGATGCGAGGCAGAATTTCCCATGTTGAAGTGATTCGACGATAGGCAATCCCCAGCCCTCTCCAAGCGAGGGGAAAACAGTAAAGAGACAGTTCTTATAGAGCCACTCTAGCTGTTCATCTCCAACCGTATCGAGCCAGAGAATGCGTTCTTTTGCTAAAGGATCATGTTTAAGAATATGGGCAATATCATCAGATAACCAACCTCTTCTGCCCACAATAACAATTTTGGGGATCTCACGACCCTCAAGTTGCGCAAGCTTCATCGCTTGATAAAGTAGTGTATAGTTTTTCCTGACCTCAAAGGTCCCCACAGCTAAGATGAAGCGTTCTTCGGCATCAATACCTTCAGGGCGGATTGATTTAACCATCTGCGGATCATCACCAAGTTGGATAAACTGAATCAATGGAGTCGGTGTACTATTTTCTTTACAATATATTTGGATGTCACGTTGCGTAGCTTTTGAGATAACACTGATTTTATCTGCCGAATGAATAACGCGATCAATATAAGGTCGAAAAATCTGCGGAAGCTCATCCGCAAAAAGTTGCGGTTGATAAATAGGCAGGATATCGTTGACATGTTGCACTATATTTATAGACGTACGCTCTTTTATATATGCAAGCTTCTCAAGGACGGTCGATTCGTTCCACCCAGCGCCCAGTAACACTACGCTGTCGCCATCATTGAATGTAACATCGGGATAACTGTTATAAGGCGACCGTGGAGGATGCTGGCTGAGCACCACATGTAATATCGACCGAGCTGTTCGGTTTGCAGCTCGAGCTGCCGGACCTAACATTTTTTTGGCCGGAGGCGGCAATATATAGTAGGGACTACCGACCACACGACGAATTTTGCGTCGTACCGTAACATGCTCAACCTCTAACTTTGTCGAGGGATTGTCTACTTTTAGCGATTCGATAAGATCAAATGGAATCTCGATGAATCTCGACGCGATGCCATCATAGGCGAAAAATCTTGCACCATCATTTGAGAATCGCTTTGCATATTCATACGTCACTCTTTGTATGCCAGTATACGTACCACGCCACACTAGCATGTCCGTTAAGTCTAGCCAGATTTCAGTTTTTTTACTCATTATTTTCACACCCTAGTCTTGTTACCCGCATATTATGTCCGTTGGCGGTTTCGATCTTTATCTTGCTAGTTGCAGCGGTCTTGTATCGATTAAGCTCGCCAGAGATAACTCCTATCGGCCTTTTTCCTTCGTGTGTTGTTATGTTCAGCGTGGATTTCTCTAATGGAACGGACATCTGAGCGCTAAAACAAATTGAGACAGGTTCCGTATTATCAACAACATTCTTCTGATTAAACTTTCTTATATACATATCGCTGCCGCTAATCGCTTCGTATTTCCAATCTGCAGCTGAATTAATGATAGTAGCGTTACGTACAAAACCCGGCCCGAGATCAATGTAGTATTCCGCGGGTGAAACAGCTCTAATATCAAGAACTATCATGTTATCGTTCTTAACCGTTGGCGTTGTTCCTCGCATGTTAAACTCAGCTCTAGGTGCTGAGTAGATCAGCTTACCGTCCATGTTCGTTGCTACTTCCTGATCGGTTACTCCATGAATCACCACAGCGTCTACGCCGAAAGACCTCAGTGCGTGAACCGTTTGAGGGTCGGCCAAGTTTTTCAGTCCATCTTTTAAGGATTCCTGTGCACCATATGATAGGGCGCTGTTGAAGAGTTTTTTCCTGTGAACTACCTGCATGCTCAAATAATAACTCATCACATCTGATTCTCTTCCATACTGCTCCAGTGGATATTCAGCTATTGTCTGGATAGTCTTTTGTTTTTTAAGCCACGTATAGGCGCTCGGAGCATCTTTTGCGTAATTAAACGTGCTAAGCTTGTTGCCCGATAGCGGCATAAACGCTTGATACTCGACGAAGACAATGCCACACACCAATACGAACAGAACTACGAGAATGCGTCTGTACTGCTTAAAATGCGCCCGTAGGTATACGAACAAGACAGCGCTCAATATGACAAGTACGATATTAACGATCATATATAGACGGGCTAACGTTCGCCATGTTAGCGTGACTGACAATAGTTCATAAGAAGGTGTTGGTACAATGCCCCTGAACCGTACGGGCGGCAGCGCAAATGTAAACGCTACGAGCCCGAGCACTACAAGACCCGCTATTAAGAGTGTTGGGTTGAAGGTCAATATTCTCGATAGGTCCTGTCGCCGCTTATTCAGACGTTCCCAGAAAATAATCACTGTACCTATAATGACGATGAAGACAAGTACCAAGCTAAGGCCAACGGAGTCCTCTCCAATACCACAGCTAAATCCTCCCTTCAGATAGTCTATCGTCTGGATATATCGTTCTTCCCCAAAGACTTTCTTGAAGAGAGGGTGAAGAACAAAAGGCACAAGATATTCATGGGGCCAATTACTGCAAGCCTTTGCCTCCTCAAGAACATTGCCCCGAGAAGCCGCTACATTATCATTGATCTGCTGCCCATTGATTAGGTATATGCCCGCAAGAGGCAAAGTGGCAGCAACCATAAGGCCAGCTGACAGGGCAAGTAATTTAAACTGACGGGTTACGGTGCGAGCGCTGGCTTTGTTTGACTGCCAAAGACTGCGCAAAAATACTTTTTTGTTTATCACCAACCAAGTCAAGCCCAGGGATGCCACAATAAGTCCCGAGAATAATGTGAAGTAGGGGTCAAAGTATATGGAGACCATGAACATAAGCGCAAGATATAGGGCGTCACGCTTTCTCTGATACTGCAACAGGCGATAGAATAACCAGATAAGGCCTATGAATATAGCCTGAAACCCATAGCTTGGATGACCCCCAACCTTCATCTGATAGTATGGTGAGAATGCAACAGCATAACCCGCGAATAAAGCAACCCAGCGATTGCGCGTGAGAGCGTAGATAAATCCATACATCACAAGCGCACTAACAACAAAACTTAATATGTTGACTATGTTGTAGCCACATATTGGCCCGGCCACAGCTTGTGCGCCGCGGATGAGGATAGTCTGAAGTATGAGACTATAGCCAATTGGATTTTCTAAATTATCGCCGTATGGGGCATTCGTTGTAGCAGTTCGCGCCCCTATTAGCCCTTGATCTTCTGGAAGCGTTGCTCTCCATACCGGACCAGCAGTGTTGTCACCAAATCCATAGAGGGTTGTATCGCACGAAGTTAGGGATGGCCCCATGTAATAAAATGTTGTTAGAAGATAAAAAACAATGGCGAATAAAAAAAATGCATGTCTCTTCACATAGTCAAAAATCTTTTGAGTGACAAACTTTTGGTACATCTAACCTCTATTTTACACTAATCAGTGGAGGCTTGAGTGATATAATGAGAAATAATATGTCAGAACCTCTTGTCTCGATTATAGTGCCTACCAAAAACTCGTCTGCCACACTGACGGATTGCCTTTCCTCCATAGCAAATCAATCCTACTCAAACATCGAATTAATCGTAGTCGATAATTTTTCAGACGACACGACACCGAACATTGCAAAGAAATTTACAAAGAATTTTTTTTCAAAAGGCCCAGAAAGAAGCGCCCAACGAAATTTTGCTGTTAGCAAAGCATCTGGCAAATATATATGTCTTATCGATAGTGATATGAATCTTGATGAATCGGTCGTAGCAGAGTGTGTCGAGCTTATGGAAGGCAACACGAATATAGCAGGCGTCATTATCCCGGAGGAATCATTCGGCGAAGGCTTCTGGGCTAATTGCAAACATCTAGAACGTAGTTTTTACATTGGAGTGCCTTATATGGAGGCTGCTCGCTTTTTTAAGCGTATTGATTTCAACAAAGTCAAGGGCTATAACTTTGCTATGGTGAGTGGTGAGGATTGGGATCTATCACAGCGCATGGAAGTCTTTGGCCGACTTGCTCGCACCCCATCTTTCATCCACCACAACGAAGGCAAGATATCTCTCTTCAAAACAGTTAAAAAGAAATACTATTATGCCACGCGGTTTGCATCGTATACTTCAAACTCAAAAAGCAGAGATAAGGTTACCCAGCAGGTAAGCATCCTAGGCCGTTATCGACTATTCTTTTCAAAGCCAAAACAACTGTTTGCCAATCCCCTACTTGGTTTAGGTATGCTTTTTATGAAGACGTGCGAGTTTGGGTTTGGAGCTGCTGGATATATCGTTGCAAGGATGCGAAAAACCCTGTGAAAAAAAGCCTCCTGATCTTTATGCTATTGAGCATCGTGGCCTCTGGGCTTAATTATATTATTTACCCCCTCTTTAGTAGAATTCTCGGCTCGGGTGAGTATGTTGATATAACAATCTCTCTTTCACTGTTCACTCAGGCCTCCACCTTCTTGTCTTCAATACTTGCCATCACTATCGGACTCTCTAAGAACGAGCGTAAAGATGCTGGTGAAACTAACCAAAAAATCGAACTTCTCCAGGCCTTCCTCTTCAAACTTTTTCTTGCCCTATCCCTACTGTTCTTGCTGTTCTCCCCGATCCTCGCAGAGCAGCTCCATATATCGGCGCTGTTTGCTATACCTATATCACTAATGATGTTGCTTGCTATACCAATTCAGATTATCTCTGGATACCTTAACGGCAAAAATCAAATGGCAAAGTTAGGCTTTGTCGTTCTTATATCAGCCGGAAGTCAATTTAGTATTGGGCTCGTCGCATCGCTACTCAGTCATAGCGCATTGCTAACGATGCTCTCGATGACTATTGCCCAGCTCGTCTCACTTGGCCTTATCTATACGATCTTTTCAAAAGATCACCTCCCGGTTATTACTCGCACCTTACGCACACCACTTAGCACAATAAGGGACAAGGATTTTAGAAAATTGCTTCTTTACACCGGATACAGTTCGCTCGCGATCATGGCGGTCGGGCTCATACAGATTATCGATCTCTTCATACTTCAGAATCTTGAGAATGTCGATATGAAATTCTATGCCGACATATATGTCATTAGCCGAGTGGTCTTCTTTGCTGGTATGATCTTTATCTGGCCTTTCCTGGGCGAGATGAGAGTAGATCACCACCACCACAATCGGAAGCCCTTTGGAAAAGTACTCCTTTCTTTTGGTGCCATCACATTGCTAGCAGTCATAGGCCTATACTTTGCAGGGGATCTGCTGATGAATTTACTGTTCTCTGTACATTATGGACTTCCCCTCGTGAGAGATATTGGCATTTTATCAGTGCTGTATAAATTCTTTCTTCTCGTTATCACTGCGACTGTGCTCTACTTTATAGTCTTACGAAGTTATATCGCTATCTGGTTTGCCGCCATAACAAGTGGGGCAATTTATCTATTCTCGTTAATCGTTAGCAAGCACTCAGACATGCTCAGTGTGCTTATATGGCTCAATATTATTGCCGGGCTTGCAGCGGCCATTGGTGTCGCCATGCTCCTTTTTAAAACCTCAGTTCGGCACAAGACAACGTAGCTCCACTACCCTCCCTCCGCCCCTGATGTTGCGTTTACTTTTGCCCTAGCCTGCTGTATAATTTTCAGAATGATAAAGCTTATTAAATCAACATTCTACAATGAGGCCGACACGAAGGAAAAGTTAATTTCATTTATCGCTGATGCTGAAATGCTCAGCTTTGGACCGCAATGCAATGAATTCGAGCAACGTTTCGCAAAGTGGCAAGGGCGCAAATACTGTGTATTCGTCAACAGCGGCAGCTCCGCAAACCTAGCCATCATCCAAGCTTTACTTAACCTTGGGCGACTCAATAAAGGCGACAAGGTCGGAATCTCTACCCTGACATGGTCTACAAATGTAATGCCCCTCATCGAGCTTGGCCTCGAAGTTGTGCCTATCGACGTCGAACTTGATACGTTGAATGTGTCGAGCAATAAACTACGAGAAACCCTAAAGGCGCAAAGCATCAAGATGCTATTTCTTACCAATCTTCTGGGCTTTTGCGACGATATCGATGAAATCCGCACGATATGTGACGAAGAGAACATCCTACTCATTGAAGATAACTGTGAATCGCTTGGGACTGTTTATAAAGGAGAGAAACTTGGTAACTTTGGTGCCGCTAGTACATTCTCTTTCTATGTTGGTCACCACATGTCAACGATCGAGGGTGGTGCTATTTGTACTGATGACGAAGACATCGCTAACATGTTAAGTCTCGTTCGTGCACATGGCTGGGATCGAAACCTTGCCGAGAAGCATCAAGAAAAGATCCGCAGTGACCACAACGTCAACAGCTCGTTCTACTCTCGCTATACTTTTTATGATCTTGGCTACAATCTGCGGCCTACGGAGATCAACGGTTTCATTGGCAATACTCAAGTTCCTTATCTGGACGAAATCGTTCAGACACGACGCGATACCTTCTTGGAAATTGCCGAGAAAATTTACTCACAAACGGACCGATTTTACCCTGTTCGCTATGATCATATTGATCTCATCTCTAATTTTGCGTTCCCAGTGGTGTGTAAGACAAAAGAAATCCGCGATGAACTTGTTGAAAAGTGTATCGATAAGCTTGAGCTACGTCCGGTAGTTGGCGGTGACATGACAAAGCAACCTTTCTTTGGCAAGTATGAAAAAGGTACATATCTCGAGAACTCGAATGCAAGCCTTATCCACGACCAAGGCCTCTATTTTGGCAACAATCCAGAGTTAACAAGCGAGGAAAAGCAGGAAATTCTTGCGATTTTCACGCAATAACTTGCCCTAGTATCATGAGAATTGGAATTCTAATCGATAGGCTGAACGTTGGGGGTGTAGAAAAAATAGCCATCGAGCAAGTGATAGCACTTCGAAAAGCAGGCGAGGATGCCTCTCTTATTGTTTTAAGAGAAAAAGCAATTTCCTCAAATGCGTTCCCAGACTTACTACAGGGTGTGCCAATAATATATCTAGACGAACGCTTACCTCGGCTTTTACGCTTTTCGTTTAGATTTCCGGGGTTTAGTTTCTTTTCATGGTTCCATATTAGTTATTATCTCTTACTTCCTTTTGTTATAAAGCAAAACGAGTTCGACTATCTGATTGCTCATGGCACCTACACGTCCCTGTCTGCGGTTGCGTTCAAAAAAAGAAACGGAATTCCCTTCTCATCTTTCATATGGGATCCCGCTTCGTATATCCTTGGCCGCGTATATACAGGTAAGTTTTTATCTCCCGTTCTCTGGTTGTTTATAAAAATGGCGACATCATTGGATAAATATATAATTAAGAATATGGATAATGTACTTGTAGGCGGAAATGCGCACAACGACCTGCTTCGAAGAATGAGCCCCCACAAACCCATAGTGACCATCTACCCCTCGGTTCATCCTGCAGTACGCCAATCGAAGAAGAAGGACTACGTTCTTATGGTGACCGCCTGGAAGGAGGGGAAACACCCCGAATACCTTCTTGAGCTCATGAAAAGATTGCCGAATTTAAGAATTAAGATGGTAGGCAAGTGGATCAACCCCGTATACAGAAAAGAGTTCGAAAACCTCATAGGCGATGCGGGTTTTGCTGATCAGATCGAAGTTATTGGTGGGGTGAGTGAAGCGGAGCTATCTAAATTCTACGCAAATGCCCTTGTCTTATTGCAAACGAACGACGATAAGGGCTTCGGCATGCCAGCGATTGAAGCCGCAGGCTCGGGGACAACATTTATAATCCCCGAGGGTCAAGGTGTATGTGAATTATTCGTGGATGGCAAAGATGGCTTCTACACCAAAGAGCGTGATACTAGGAAGATAGTTGACTTGCTACAGAAGCTGCTTGAAGACAAAAGAGTGGCCACAACAATGGGCAAAAGCGCAATGGAGCGAGTGAAGGAAAACTACTCCTGGAGTAAACATGCCAAAATGCTCAGTCTGCTTATTAAAGAGTCTCTTGAACGTTAATAGATAGGTTTGACGGGGTTATCCCTCGAGAATAGGACGGCATACCTATAAAATAAAGTTACAAATTGGTACAATTGATCGTAGATATGAAAGATACCACTCCAACCCTTAGCATTATCATTCCCCTTTTTAACGAAGCCGAGAATATTAATTGGCATCACAAAAAAATAACAGACTTCCTTGTTTCTACTGATCTCTCTTACGAGATTATTTACGTTAATGATGGTAGTTCAGACAATTCCCTTGAGCTCATCAAACATCTTACCGAGACTCACGGGAATACTCGCTTTATTTCATTTTCGAGAAACTTCGGCAAAGAAGCTGCGACCACCGCTGGCATGCGCGCAGCCAAGGGTGACGCCGTTGTCATTATAGATGCCGACGGTCAACACCCGATTGAACTAGTCAATACATTCATCCAAGAATGGAGAAATGGTCACCAGGTCGTCATTGGCGTGCGAGAGAACGACAAAGGCGAAGGTTTTCTGAAGACTATGGGGTCTAAGCTCTTCTATACATTCCTGAGAATACTCGGCTCCAACGAGAGTGCACAATCCGGCCTAACAGACTTCCGTCTCATAGACCGCAAGGTTATTGATGAGTTTAATAAGTTGACCGAGCACAATCGCATATCAAGGAATCTGATTGACTGGCTAGGTTTCAAGAGAAAGCTCATTCCGTTTAAGGCAGAGGCGCGACACGCTGGCACGGCCTCGTATTCATTTAGAAAGCTCGTAAAGCTGGCCATCGATGGTATTGTGAAACACTCCACGCAGCCACTTAAACTCATTGGCATAGTCGGTTTTATTGTTTCCATCACCTCCCTTGTGCTCGGCATCGTTATTATTGTGCAGCAATACCTTCTCGGTGATCCTTTCCATCTCGCTATCTCTGGAAGTGCCCTTCTTGCACTCTTTCTTAGCTTTATGGTTGGCATCGTGCTTGTTTGCCAGGGCCTCTTGGCGCTATACATTGAAAACGTCTACTACGAGACGCAGAATCGCCCCCTCTATATTGTTGACGAGGAAAACTAGTGCGCATAGTTTGGTTTTCCTGGAAGGATCGTTGGCATCCAGAAGCAGGTGGCGCCGAGACTGTTTCTGGCGAGATTATGGACAGGCTAGCGCGTGACGGCCATAGCGTTTTTCTTATAACAGCGCGTTACCCCTTATCCTCAGCTACAGAAACCAAAAACGGCGTTACGATTATTCGAACTGGTGGTCGCTATGGCGTGTACCTGAAAGCGCGAGGAGCGTATCGCAAACACATTGGTTCGCGGTGCGACCTCATAATAGACGAAATGAATACTATTCCCTTTTTTGCATCGACATACGCTGTCGCCACGAAGAAACTACTACTGTCATACCAGCTTGCTCGACACGTCTGGTTTTATCAAATGGTCTTCCCTCTATCAGTTATTGGCTATCTACTCGAGCCATTTATGTTACGAATTCTCGGATGGTGTTACCCCCATACGGTCACAGAATCAATAAGCTCAAAGAAAGATATGGCGCGACACGGCTTAAAGAATATTAACGTTTTCCGCGTGGGAATGTCACTCGCCCCAGTTAAAACCCTTCCTAGAAAAGTAGCGCCCACAACTATCCTTTCTCTGGGTGCTGTGCGTCCCATGAAACGGACCCTCCATATTGTTAAGGCATTTGAAGTTGCTCGTGATCAAAACCCCTCACTCAGCCTCGTTATAGCGGGCGACACAACCTCATCGTATGGATATAGGGTTATAAAGTATGTCAGCCACTCCCGCCATAAGTCCGCTATAGATATCCGCGGGCGAGTTTCTGCCAAGGAAAAACTGCACCTTATGAGAAGGGCCGCTGTTATTCTCGTAACTTCCGTTAAAGAAGGCTGGGGACTTATCGTCACCGAGGCTAATAGCCAAGGAACACCAGCTATCGTTTATGATGTCGACGGGCTTCGTGACAGCGTACAAGACGGTAAAACCGGCCTTATATGCCCTAAGGGTGATTACGAGGCGATGGGTCGTAGTATCTTAATCCTCCTAGGTGATCCCGTGAAATATGAGGCATTACGTACTACCGCTTGGAGCTGGAGCAAGGAATTTACCTTCGAGAACTCCTATCGTGACTTTGCAAAGATCGCTGGCATTGCTTCCCCCTCAACAGATTAGATAGTACTCCTCGTGGTACAATAAGAGTACCGATGGCAAGAAAAAAACTAAAGATATTTATCGATGGCGAGGTTTTGACGATGCCACACTTTAGCGGAGTGGGGCACTACACCCTGGAACTCGTACGTGCTCTGGACAGACAGCTTGAGAGCCAAAGAGACATTACTGTTTATCTGGGTGTTTATTTTAAACATATCAAGAGAGCTCAGTCCTTCAATCTTAAACACATAAAGATAGTTCCTACCCCTTTTTCACTACGCATATCGAATGGCTTAAAGATACGCAACAAACAGCCGCCACTTGATCTTATCTTTGGCAAGAGGGTATACCTATTCCCCAACTTCTCTTCGTGGCCGCTTGCTCGATCGAAATCGCTAAGCATCGTTTACGATCTGTCCTATGAAAAATATCCTCAGTACGCCGAGCCGCGCAATCAAGCTTTTCTCTCAAGTGAAGTTAAGAAGACTGCGCAACGCTCATCTCGCATCCTGACAATCTCCGAAAACAGCAAGAAAGAGATCGCTGATTTTTACGACGTGCCGCTTAACTCTATTGACGTGCTCTATCCTGCAGTCGATACCTCTCTCTTCTATAGAAGAGGTGCAGCTGAGATAGCGAAAGTAATGAAAAGATATAGACTGGAAGAAAACTATATTCTTTTCGTGGGCAATATTGAACCGCGAAAGAACCTGAAGAATTTGCTCCTAGCATATGAAAAGATGAATGAGGGAACAAAGCGTAAGCATCCCCTCGTCCTTGTGGGGGCTAAGGGGTGGCAGGATGAAGAAATACACGCAATCATCCAGCGACTCACGAAAAAAGGTGATCGCGTCATTCAGCCGTCAGAATACGTAGTTGACGAGAACTTGCCTGCACTATATAGCGGTGCTGCTCTATTTGTCTATCCAAGCATGTACGAGGGCTTTGGAATTCCTCCGCTTGAAGCTATGGCATGTGGAGTGCCAGTTATCTCAAGCGACAACTCGTCGCTACCAGAGGCTGTTGGGAATGCCGGAATTCTCGTGGATGCACTCTCTGTGACTGGCATTGCAAAAGCCATAGAGTCAACCTTGAGCGATACAAGGCTTCAAAAAAAGCTTCTCAAGCGTGGTCCCGCTCAGGTGGCAAAGTTCTCTTGGGATGATTCGGCTCTGAAACTCATCCATGCTGCAAGGAGCCTCTAGATGGTCCTCAGGAAAAAAGTCTGCATTGATCTTCGATGCTTGCAGATAGGCCACGAGAGCCGTGGTATTGGTATGCACGCTCGCAGTATTCTCGAGCGGCTCGAAGACAGAGAAGACCTTCAATACATCTTCTACACCTTTGAAGGTTCGGACCCAGTTATCGATAATGATATTCGCGTCTCTGTGCCGTACACTATAGTGACGACTCCGGCTGTTAAGAAATCGATAGATCGCCCCCAAGATTTTTTTGAGGTGGCTAAGATCGTATGGCATCGCTACAAGCCCCTGCAAAAGAATAAACCTGACATTTTTCTGCAGTTCGACTTCATGCTTGGCATGCCTCGATGGAAGCAGACGAAGACTATCCTCATTGCCTACGATCTTATACCCTTACTGCTTCACGATGAGTATCTACCTACCCCTCTTGCCGCATTTCGTCAAGCCAAAGGTATTTTGTTGAAATTTAAAAAACTTCTTCGAGCAGCGTACTATAGGTTTCGCTACCACCTTCATTATCGTGAGTTTTCAAAAGCTGACCGAATTATTAGCATCTCAAAAGACACAGCTCACTCGCTTACGTCACTACTCGGTATCCCCCAAGAAAAGATTACAGTAGCTCAACTAGCGCCTGTTTTTTCTACAAAGAAAGCTCGCGCGGTTCCTGCCCTAAAAAATATCTCCGCACCATACTTCTTCTACATCGGCGCAACAGACAGCAGAAAGCGCTCACAGGACCTTATAGCTGCCTATGAACGACTGCGGGAAGAGAATTACGACATTAGACTAGTGCTCGCAGGGAAGGAGTTTGCGGACGTTGATGAAATTCCGAATCTTGAGGTGCGTGAAGCGATTACTAGCAGCTGTTACCGAGAAGGTATAATTTGCTTGGGATATGTTGATGATCAGGAAAAGCTATGGCTCAATCAACACGCATTTGCATTTGTATTTCCTACCCTACATGAGGGCTTTGGATTACCAGTTTTAGAAGCCATGCAGTCAGGTTGCCCTGTGATAAGCTATAGTAACTCGTCAATACCAGAGATTGCCGGAACAGCTGCTATTCTCACAAAAAATGAAAAAAGCGAGTCGCTAGAAAAAGCCATGAAGGATCTATTAGACAACCCGTCACTTAGGCACAGTTATGTTACAAGGGGCCGAGAGCAGGCAAAGAACTTCTCCTGGGAAAGACATATGGAGCTTTTACTTAAGACCATGTACTCTCTTACGTCTCAATTTAGATAGCTACATTCTTGACTTTATCGAGCTGCGGATTCTTAGAGAACACTGGCATTACCCAGTCGTCAGCATCGCCGATAATCGCCGCATAGCTATTGTTCGTTTGCTTCGTGAGCATACCGTGATCGTCGATAAGGTATACATAGCCAAAGTCTGCTAGCATTTGATTGTAGAAATTCTCTGGATCCTCATAGCCATCTTTTGTAAACTCAATAAATAATGTTACATCTTTGCTATTTTTTATGATCTCGCCCATTCCGCGGTATGCCTTTTCCTCATAGCCCTCAATATCCATCTTGATTAAGTTCACTTCTTCTATGTGATTTCGCTTGCAGTAATTATCGATAGTTACAGATTTAACTTTTTTACTGTCGCTAAGTTTGAGCCTCATCTTATCATGCATGTAGCTGTCAAGCTGTTGAATCGTTTGCAGCGATGAACTGCCTGTATAGTTTTCAAGTACATTCAGCACAAGTTCTTTCTCGACATCGGCGACTGCGAGATTTTCTACCGTTATCTGTTCATTAAGCCAGTTGATAGATGCTGATTTTTGAATGTACGGTACGATATCCTCGTTGGCCTCAAAAGCCACTATCCTTGCCTTCTTCTTATCCGTAAATTGTCCCGCTAAGAGACTATAGTATCCGAAGTTTGCTCCTATATCAAGAACTACGTTATCCCTAGCTAATACAGCTAGCCAAGCTCTGGTAATGTTTTCTTCCCATATTCCGTCTAGGGCAATATGCGCTGCGACAGCCATGTCCGAAGGGTTTAAATACATTTTAAGGTCGGTAAATATTTTTGTCAAAACCTCATCCTTTGAAATTGGCAATGTTTGAACCTCAATTTCAACCTTGCTACGAACAAATCGAATCTCGTCCTCGATATTCCCAAGCCGACTTTCAATAGCCGTAATTCTACGGTCTAAAGAGTTCGGTATGTGCTCTAGTCCAAGCAGCTTAGCTCTTGCTTTTTTTATTTTATTTTGTACTCTCATTGGGTTCCCTCTTATCTTACAAGTCTAGTCGAAACGGTCATAGGGGGAAGTACCGCCGTAGTCGATCGATCAGAACGTTTTATGGTAAATGCTCCAGCACTATCATACCAGTCAAACACTCTTCCGGCACCATCAACAAGTGTTAGACTTACGGCATACGTACCATCGTTAAAAATGTTCATGATGTCCCATTCTACTCCATAAACCATCCCCGGCGACAGATGTTCGATAGGAGGCTGGTGGATCATCGTATTGTTAGTTGCTGTTATCTCTTGCCCATCCGGCCCTGAAATATGCAATCCGTAGATTATCTTATCAATTCTTATATCAGCGTTAATCGTATAGTTAATCTTGATACGATCTTTTGTGGTGGATATTTTCACACCATCGGTCGTAACGCCCCCGATGCCCCACCTGTTCTCGTCTCCTTTACTCGTTCTTGCCACCGATTGATCAATCTCAATAAACAGCTCCGAGTATCGGCGAGCTATATAATCAGTCCTGCCTATCTCAACCATCTTATTATTGTCGATAAGAATAGCTCTGTCGCAGAATTCTCGTACGGCGTTCATGTCATGACTAACAAATATAACAGTAGTTTTGTTCTTTTTCAGTTTCTTGAAATAATCAAAACACTTTCGCTGGAAATCAGCATCACCCACAGCAAGCACCTCGTCAATAAGGAGAACTTCAGCTTTCGCCCGTGTCGCAACAGAAAACGCCAAACGCACCTGCATGCCGCTCGAGTAGTTCTTGAGTTTTTGATCCATAAATTCTTCAAGTTCTGCAAACGAGACAATGTCATTATACATAGCATCAATCTCTTTGGCGCTAAAACCCATAAGGGCTCCGTTCAGATACACATTCTCTTTCCCTGTAAGTTCGGGGTTAAAACCTACTCCCAGCTCTATAAACGGCACGAGTCGGCCGTTTACTTTTGCCGTCCCTTCTGTGGGCTGATAGATGCCCGCGATGATCTTCAGCAACGTACTTTTACCTGAGCCGTTCCTGCCGACGATGCCGAAGAACTCCCCCCTCTTAACTTCAAAAGTTATGTCCTGAAGGGCGTGCTGTATTTCGCTTTTTCGATTTTTCGTAGACTGAAATGGTTGTACAAAAAGGCCTTTTAATGAGTCGACCCTATTTTGAGAAAACTTAAAATCTTTAGAGACATTTTTAATACTGACCGCTATCTCGTTATCCATTATATTTCCTCTGCAAAACTTGGTGACTGTCTTTTAAAATAAACTATCGATGACCACAGCAGCAGTCCGATAATTAAAAACGGAACAATGCGAATATACGAATGAGGGCTAAATAACCCCCATAAAGTCGGCACGTCCGCACTAATCAGAGCGTACCGAGCATCTTGGATCATTTGAGTGATAGGATTGAGCATCATAATCTTTACGATATCCTCGGATACTTTGGCGACCATTGAGAGAGGGTAGAAGATTGGTGTCGCATAAAATCCGACTTGAAGGACAAGTTCCCATATATAGTTTAGGTCTCGTAATTTTACATAGAGAGCACTCAAGAGAAAGGCTAGCGCAAGAGCAAAAACAAACAGCTCCATGATAATTGGAATTATAAGAATCGCTCGCGGGCCAATATCAACCCCGTTGATAACAATGAGCACGCCTACGATCAAGAGGTTAATGGCGAGGTTAATGAGAGCCGAGAAGGAGCCGGCTAGAACGATCACGTAGCGAGGAAAGTATAATTTCCGCATCAGATCTCCTTTGCCTACAATTGCCGTAATGCCACTCATCGTTACTTCACTAAAATAATTCCACAATACCACGCCAAGAAGTAATTGAACCTCAAAATGAGGTATTCCTGCCCCAAACTTCAAAAAATGTACGAAAACAACGTACATGACCGCGAATAGCGAGAGGGGCTTTAGTAGCGTCCAAACATATCCCAGTGCAGACCCTTTATACCTCAATTTGAAGTCGGTTATAATGAGTTGCTTTAGAATTATGAGTGAATATGTGTATCGCTGACGAAGTTTTACAAGAATGCTATTCATCTGAGTTATAATTATACATGAAACACGGTACTTAAAGAACCATTACACCCGAGGATAATATGACGGACGATATAGTAGTAGTGACAGGTGTCAACGGATTTGTTGGCAAACATCTCGCCCGAGAGCTCCAAAGCCAAGGGGTGAGAGTTGTCGGGATTGGAACCGACGAAACTGTACACCCCGAAATTAGTGATATTGTTGATACGTACCACCAAGTGGATCTAACACAGTCGTGGCCCGATCTTCCCCAGGTTAAAGCCATCATCCACCTCGCGGGTCTCGCGGTCGTGGGACCCTCCTACGAGAATCCTCAACTTTACATCAATGCCAATAGCGCAATGGTCACTAACTTATGTGAGTATTATCTGAAGCAGACCAGTAAGCCACGGATCATTATTTTGAGTAGCGGTACGGTATATGACGCTAGCCAGCCCATGCCAATTCCAGAAGCGGGCGAGTTAAATTATGCCTCACCGTACGCAGTAAGCAAGGTTCTTAATGAGAATCAAGCTAAATATTACCGTAATCGAGGACTGGATTGTATTATAGCTAGGCCTTTTAATCACATTGGCCCCGGACAAATCCAGGGATTCATCTTACCCGACTTCTACGAGCGCATCCATAATACCACCGAGAGTACTATAACGGTTGGAAACATTAATACCCGTCGCGACTATACCGATGTACGAGATATCGTACGAGCACACACATTGCTCGCTCTTGCTCCAAAATTACAATACGACACTTACAACGTGTGTTCAGGTAGAAGCTTGGCTGGAAGTGACATTCTCGCCAAGTTAAAAATTGCTATGAACCGACCAGAAATTAAGTTTGAAATTGACTCAGCTCTTGTGCGTCCCACCGATATTCAAGAGATTGTTGGCGATTCATCGCGACTTCGCAATGAGCTTAAATGGGAACCCAAATTCACGATCGACCAGACAATCGCCGACTTTATCGCTTCTAATAATACTTAACTACGCAAGAATCTCAGGAAATGCAAGAGCAATCGCCGCAAGCATATACGTTGTGTTGATGCTGCCGTCTGCAATATTTGCTCTTAGCTCAGCGGGTGATATGAGTCGAATATTTCCGATATCCTCGCTTGCTTCGTGTGCCGTGGTTGTAGCCTTCCTAATATTTCGAGCACGGACAATGTTACTTTTGTGGATAATCTTGGACGGGTAGACATCTAACCGCCCTATAAGTTCAAGCTCGTCTGTGTCGTATCCCGATTCCTCAGTCAGTTCTCTCTTCGCTGCTTCGAGAGCAGTTTCCGTACCATCAATTCCGCCAGCAACAAATGTCAGAAATGTGTCATTTGCTGCGTATTTATATTCATCAATTACGAGGACGTTGTTTTCTTCATCCGTCGCCACTACAAGAACGCCTTCGGCTAAGTCAACGACACTATAGTCGTCCAGAATATGGCCAGAGGGGAGCTCCACAGTATCTTCGTACACCTTCATAAACGAGGAGCTGTAAAGAGTCTTTCTATTTAACCTCCTCCAGCCACCCTCGTAGCTAGCCATGAGCTATTTTCCGGATTCGAGCGTTAAATCATGCTCTACCATGAGCTTCACAAGACCTGGGAAATCAACTGCGCGCTTCCAGCCAAGATTTGTTTCAGCTTTTGAAGGGTCACCGAGAAGAAGGTCCACTTCTGAGGGACGGAAAAATTCTGGATTAATCTTAATCAGCACTTTACCAGTAGTCGCATCGACTCCAGTTTCATCCACACCAGTTCCCTGCCATGTAATCTCAATACCAATTTCTTTAAATGCTAACTCACAGAATTCACGGATAGAGTGGGTCTCGCCAGAGGCAAGAACGTAGTCATTCGGCTGGTCTTGCTGCAGCATCCGCCACATACCCTCTACGTAGTCGCCAGCGTAACCCCAGTCACGCTTGGCATCCATATTCCCAAGTTCGATGTACTCTTGTTTGCCGAGCTTTATACGTGCCACAGCCTGGCTAATCTTGCGAGTCACAAATTCTGGGCCACGGCGTTCGCCTTCGTGGTTAAAAAGAATACCAGAAAGAGCGTACATGCCATAGTTTTCACGGTAGTTCTTGGTAATCCAGTAGCCGTAGAGCTTGGCGACGCCATATGGACTTCGCGGATGGAAGGCCGCCTCTTCGGTGTAACCATTTTCGGGTCGGTTATAGGCAAGTCCGCCGTACATTTCTGAGGTGGATGCTTGGTAAAAACGAGTCGTCTTTTCAAGACCAGCCAGGCGGATCGCTTCAAGCACATGAAGCACACCCTTGCCGGTGACGTCGGCAGTGAGAATAGGGTCACGGAACGAATAGCCTACGTGGCTAATTGCAGCCAGGTTATATACTTCATCCGGTTTGATCTCTTGCATTGCACGAGTGAGGGCGGAAAGATCGAGAAGATCTGCCATCACAAGATTGATGTATGGCATCTCATCTTTTACAAGTCGGTAGCGTGGGTGTGAGGCTTCCATCTGGCCTCGGATTACACCATAAACTTCATATCCCTTTTCGTGAAGTAATTTCGCCAAGTGTCCACCATCTTGTCCGGCTACACCAGTAATAAGAGCTCGTTTTGTCGTTTCAGTCATTATATTTAGTTATTCCCCTGCATGGTTAAATTTGAATATCTAGTCTTTTTATTATACACCAAGGCTAGCTATGTTGCTCGGGAGTAGTCATCTTCAAGTCGTACGATATCGTCTTCATTTGAAGGACTTTCAGGGATCGTATGTTGCCAGATCTCAGCTACCAGCGTGTAGTTCTGTTCATCAAAGCTGCACAGCCGGTGCCGTTCGCCCTGTGCGAACTGCACGATCGTATCGGGTTCGGCGATATGTCGCTCGCCCTGCTCATCGGTCGCACTTTTATAATAAGCGCCTTGGTTCAGGAAGCGCCATCGTTCCGCTCGGCGGTGATGCAACTGCCAGCTGAGACGCTGGCCAGGGGCTACCAGCAAGAATTTAGGACTGAGTTCGATCTCGCTGTTGCCGAGCTGGGCTTCTTCCATTGTAAGGCCGGGGAAGAACTCGCCCACAAAGCGCTCCGCTTCGTCGCTACTAAGACGATAGTAAGCGCCCCATGGCTTTACCTCGTCCATCTCGACAATCGTATAATCGATTTCGTTAATCATGTCACGCACACGCTTGGTGGCAACTTTTTTCGAGATTTGCCGAGTAAAGACCGGGAAGTAGGTTGCGATAAACTCATCAGCTTTTTTATAGATGCGATGAACCGACTTTCGCGCTGGTTTTTTGTGCAGATCAGCGCTGTCGAGGACATCTTTGCCCCTGAGCAGATCACGAAGCCCTACGCGCACATGCCATACTGCCGTCTTGAGGTGACTTGCAGGCGTTAGTTCAACTGATTTGATTTTTTCGATACTATCTTTATGTGTCATACTTTTATCCATTATACCAGCGATCTGGACTCGTGAACCTGTATAATAGTGAAAGTTATGCATATTGCTATCGATGCACGTATTATCAACTCCTCTACGGGACGCTATATTGAGCGTCTTCTTTACTACCTCCAAGATATCGATACAACCAATCAGTATTCGGTACTAGTGCGTAAAAAAGATATCCAATTCTTCTTTCCTAGAAGCTCAAATTTTACAGTAGTGGAGGCAGACTTTGCTGATTATTCATTTGCTGAACAGATTGGTTTACTTAAATTATTAAACCGCCTCAAGCCTGACTTGGTGCATTTCTGCATGCCTCAACAGCCCGTTCTTTATGGAGGCACTTCCGTGACAACTATCCATGACTTAACATTATTAAAAGTATACAGCTCAGATAAAAATTGGCTTATTTATCACTTCAAGCAACTTGTTGGTAGAGCTGTATTTAAGACGGTCGTCAAAAAGAGCGCTTACCTCATCACCGATTCTAAGTTCTCAGAAAATGAGATCGTCCGCTTTAGCCCACGTGCCAAGGATAAAATTAATGCTATTCATCTCGCCGCTGATGTTTCTATTGGTAATTTGAAGCCATACAAAACACCTTTTAAGCGATTTATTCTCTATGTCGGCCAGCAAAGCGACTACAAGAATATCAAGCGCCTCGGAGATGCCCATCAACAACTGCTCAAGAAGTATCCTGATCTGGGACTCATTCTAGTGGGTCGGATGAACAGGTCGGCTCAAATGAATGAGGCGTATTTTACATCAAAAGACTACACGCATATCCACTTCACGGACTTTATTGAAGACGAACAACGCGACTGGCTCTACACCCACTGCGAAGCGTACATATTCCCCTCGCTCATGGAGGGGTTCGGGCTACCGGGGCTTGAGGCTATGGGCTATGGGGCACCAGTTGTGAGCAGCCGGGAGACCTGCCTGCCCGAGGTATACGGCGATGCGGCCCACTATTTTGACCCCTACAGCGTCGATGACATGACGCGAGCAATTGACGACGTACTGAGTAACTCCGAGCTCCGGCGAGAACTTACAAAAAAAGGTGAGCGGCAATTCAAAAAATACTCGTGGAAACGAATGGCTCAGCAGACCTATGATGTCTACATGAAGGCGCTCAAAGAGAGCTAAGAGCTTTTTTGCGCGATAATCAGATGACGGTCACGGCCTTCACCCTCTGAAAATGTCTGGATATCTTCGTATTCCGAAGCTACGCCGTGGACGATCCGACGGTCGGCCGCGTTGAGGTTGGCCACGTACGAATCACCGGTGCGGCGGACTTGTTCGATCCACTCTTTGGCTTTTTCGGCCAGCTTTTCGGCGCGCTGCTTCTTGTAGTCAGCGATGTCGAGGTTGACGCGCTGGATGCTGGCGTTGTTGTTACGCAGAGTTGTCGAGAGTACGTACTGCAATGAGCGCAGCGTTTCGGCGTTACGGCCAATTAGGATACTTGTAAATTCCGTCGCGGGTACGGATAGTTCCAAGATGTCATCGTTCACAGACACCTCAATGTCGGTATTAACCCCAAAAAACGACAAGAGGTCTTCGAGGTATTTTTTAGCGAATTCGATTGAGGCTTGCTGGTCCATTACTTACCCTTTCTGGTTGGTTTAGCGATAATCCGAGTCACGGTGGCTTCTTGGGCGGCCTTTTCGCGGGCCTTGGTAGTCGCTTTCTTCGGCGCCGGCTTTACTTCATCGGCGATATCTTCCATTTCTTCGGTGTCTTGGCGCAGCAAGTATGATTGCTGCAAGACCGCTACGATGTTTGAGACACCGTAGTAGAGGGCGATAGCGCCTGGAATACTAATCATAATAAAGAACATAAAGATGGGAAGGAATTTCATCATCTTGCCCATGACCGCAGCGTTCATATCGGCTTGGTCGGCCTGTTTGCCGTTAGCCGCTTCACTCATAATGTCGCGCAGGCGTTTTTTGTTTTCAGTCTGTGGCATGGTTTGCTTGCTCATAATGTACTGGGTAGCCGCTGCCACAACCGCTAGGAGTACGAGCACAATGTCGACACCGTGGCTGCCAATCGCCGGCTTAGTAAGGTCAACGATACCGAGCAGTTTTTCATTGAACTGGTCGGGGTGTTTAATCAGCTGTGAAATCGCTGGTACGCCTTCGAGGAAGTTATACGTAAACGAGGCAATTTGGTCGCGGTGCAGGGTAAAGATCTGGATAACGTTATAGAGCGCGATAAAGATTGGCAGCTGAATCAAGAGAATAAGGATCGAGCGAAACGGGCTGACGCCGTGTTTCTTGTACAGCTCCAACATCTGCATACTTTCGAGCTGGCGGTTGCCCTTGGTGGCTTTCTTAATGCGCTTGAGCTCAGGTTGCAGCTTGCGCATCAGCTTGGTTTGGTGCAGCTGACGCTTGAGGAGCGGGTAGAGGGCGTAGCGGACCAGGATTGTAAAGAAAATAACGGAGATACCAAAATCACCGCCAGGAATAATACTATAGAGGCCAATTAGCAGGTTGAAGATAGGTTGAATAACAAGCAGGTCAAAAATGTTCACGTGTTTTTATAAACTCCAGATAAGATATTTACTCATATTATACCACCTTAGGCGCGAGGCGAGTAGCCCGTGGCTTCAGCCACGAGATCACCAAGGAGAGCTGTAAGCTCGAGAGTCGAAAGGGACGCAATCTCACTGGAGCTCACGATGAATACTATGTCAGCACTCGGAAACTCCGGAGTGATAAGGAGGCGAAGCGTTTCATACACGCGGCGACGGATGCGATTGCGCCCGACGGCACTTTTGAGTACTTTTTTACTCACCACCACCGCGAAGCGTGGATGGCGGCGATGGGGATTCATGGTGTACTTAAGGGTCACCAGGTGCGTACGGAGCGCCTGGCCGTTTTTATAGACAAACCGCAAACTGCCGTGACCATGGAATCGGTATCGAAATGGAATCATCTTGCTAGGTATTATACGGGGAGTTGCGTGTAATTAAAAACTCCAGTGGCGTTCCACTGGAGTTTTTGTTATACCGTCAGCTTGGCGCGGCCCTTGATGCGGCGGCGTTTCAAGACCGCGCGGCCAGCCTTTGAGGCGATCCGGGCCCTGAAGCCGTGCGTACGAGCGCGGTGACGGGTGTGTGGTTGGTGGGTTCTCTTTGGCATATCTGTCCTATTTTACCGTTTTAGGGGTTATTTTTCAAGCGTGAGCGGTTGCATTTTTGCGGAGACGATATTTTAGTAAATAAATCTATCCACAGATTACTCTCTTTTATCCACACATTTACAGGGGTGGCTCTCGGCTGTGGATAATTCGTACTTCTGTTGGTCATCTACCCCCTGCCCCATTTCGTGGTTGTGGAAAACTACCACTCTACCGTATAATTAAAGACAGTAAACGGATAAAACCGAGAGAGTAGGAGCCCCGCATGCACCAAGCCCTATGGCAGAGCGTTTTAGGTGAGATCGAGTTATCGGTCTCTCGAGCAACGTATATGACGTGGTTTAAGAACACCGAACTCCTCGCCAGCTCTGATGACGAGGTTGTCATCGCCGTCCCTAATATCTTTGCCAAACGCCAGTTTGAGGTCAAGTTTAACGACCAGGTACGCGACATCCTGAAGAAAAACGGCGTCTCTGCCGGGCGCATCAACTACACCGTGAAGACGTCTAATAAAAAGGTTATTACCCGCGAAGTCGTCCAAACCGAGCAGCCCGCTTCTCAGCCGTCGGCCGCTACGTCCTCTCTTATGTCCTCCCCTATTCCGTCTAACGGTCTTAACCCTCGCTATAGCTTTGCTAATTTTATCGTTGGCTCCAGCAACGACCTGGCGTACACCGCCTGCCAAGCTGTTGCGGCAAACCCGGGCGTGAAATACAACCCCCTCTTCCTGTATGGTGGCGTGGGTCTGGGTAAAACTCACCTTATGCAAGCAGTTGGCAACGAGATAACCACCAATAACCCCGGTGCCAAGGTGCTCTATATTAGTTCCGAGACCTTCGTGAAAGATTTCCTCGAGAGCATTCGATTTAAGAAAAAGGGCTTTTCTGATAAATATCGAAATGTTGATGTGCTTATTATCGATGATATGCAGTTTATCGCCGGCAAAGAGAAAACTCAGGAGGAATTCTTCCACACCTTTAACGCGCTCCATCAGTCAAACAAGCAAATTATTATTAGTAGCGACAAGCCACCGCGTAGTATCCCGACTCTCACCGAGCGACTCCGCAGCCGCTTTGAATGGGGTATGGCAATCGATATCCAGATGCCTGATTTTGAAACGCGCTGCGCTATTGTCGAGGCGAAGGCCGCCCAGTCGCATATTGAACTGGCCCGCGACACCGTGGAATATCTAGCTAATAACATTAAGACGAATATCCGTGAACTAGAGGGCGCGCTTAACCAACTCTTAGCCTACGCCGAGGTGCGCGGTGTGGCGCCTGATATCTCGACCGCCGAGGGGCTTATCGGTAATGTGCGTCGTAGTCGCCCCCAATATGTGACTCCAAAGCAGATTATTGAAAAAACCGCTCGACACTTTCAGATTAAGACCGAGGAAATCTGTAGCCCGAAGCGCGATAAGCACATCGTCACCCCTCGTCAGATTGCCATGTACCTCCTTAGAAGCGAACTGCACCTTAGCTTCCCGAAGATTGCTAATGAGCTGGGCCGAAAAGACCACACCACTGCCATTCACTCGGTTGAGAAGATTGAAAAAGCTATCAAGCTCGACTTTCTCGTCCGCGAGCAAGTGGCCGAAATCCGGGAGAAACTCTATGCGTAGCGCCTGTGTACAATATGTCCACAACCTGTTTACCGACAGCCCGATAAAGAGTGTTCGACTGTACACTATTCTTATTCACCAAGTTAACGCACTGAACACGCAGGTCGAACAACTGCCAGTTGTTCGCTTAATCGTCCGATTTCTATCCACCCTCTTCCACACCCCCAAAGTTGCCATTTCACCTCTATTAATCTCGACTTATCCCTCTTTTCCACAGAGCCTATTATTACTAAACCGAAAGATATAAAGGATTTTTAACAATGGAACTACAAGTAACTCAGGAAAACTTCACACGAGCACTTTCGAATGTCAGTCGGGTTGCAACAAATAAAGCTCAGCTCCCGATCTTAGAAAATATCCTACTTCGAACCGACAATAACCGACTCCTCGTTGCCGCAACAAACCTTGAGATGGCCTCAAGTAACTATGTGGGAGCTAAGGTTGTCCGCGAAGGCGCAATTACTATCCCCGCGAAGCTTATTACCGAATTCGTGTCTAACCTCCCAAAGGAACAAATTAACCTGAAGGTTGAAAATAACCATCTGAAAATTACTTGTGGCCACTACTCCTCGGTGATTAACGGTATGGTAGCAGACGAATTCCCCGAACTACCGGTAGTTGATGAGAAAAACTCAATCAAGTTTATCGTCACCTCTGACGATTTTAAAAAAGCTGTTTCCCAGACTATTGTAACGAGCAGCTCTGACTCCACTCGCCCCGTCCTTACTGGCGTCTACTGGCATACATTTAATGGTGCACTCTACCTCGCAGCGACCGACGGCTATCGCCTATCAGAAAAATATCTGATTGATACCAAAACTGAACTCTCAGCGATTATCCCGACAAGCAGCCTTCAGGAAGTGCTCCGCACGATTAACGACGAGGTTGATGAAATCGAATTACTCTTTAATGACACTGAAGTGTATTTTAAATTGAACGAAACCGAAATCACCAGCCGCCTTATTGACGGCGTTTTCCCCGACTACAGACAGCTCATCCCAGCGACCTCCGAGACCGAAATTACCCTTAAGAAAGAAGATTTTGTGCGCATCACCAAGATCGCCAGCCTGTTTGCGCGCGAATCAGGCGGCAGTGTCACGCTGAGTGCAAAAAGTGAGACTAACACTCTCTCGATCCACTCGATTGCCTCAGAGCTTGGTGAGAACACCTCCGAAGCTGAGGCGCAGTCGATTACCCAAGATGGAACCGTCACACTCAATTCACGCTACCTAAACGAAGCGCTATCTGTGATTGACGGCAGTGATATCGTCTTTCGCTTTAGTGGCAAGCTTTCTCCGTGTGTCCTCGCCGATACCAGCGAGTCGGGCAACTACAAACATATCATCATGCCCCTGAAGAGTTAAATCTATGACGCACGTGACAAAAATAGGCGTGCAACATATTCGCAACCACGCCCTTAAGGTCGTCGCCCCTTCCCCGACAAGTACGATTATTACCGGTAAAAACGGTACCGGCAAAACGTCGCTTATCGAAGCGCTGTACGTGGCGCTGCAAGGTTCGTCGTTTCGGGGGAGTGACACCGATATATTGCAGCACGGTGAATTATGGTACCGAATTGATGTCGAAATGGATGACGGAAGTGTACGGACGGTAAAATTCGACTCCGCCAAGCAAACTGGGCGAAAACAATTTACCATCGATGGGAAAATAGCCTACCGTCTAACGCCCAGTCACAAACACCCCGTGGTACTATTTGAACCCGAAGACATGCGCATGATCAACGGCTCACCGGTGCGTCGTCGCCATTTTGTCGATCACTTTATTGGCCAAATAAACCCTCTCTACGGCCAGTCGCTGCGTAAATATGAACGAGCCCTTAAACAGCGCAATAATCTCCTAAAACGGCCCACGACGACGGCAGACGAGCTGTTTGTATGGAATGTGGCACTTAGTGAGTACGGTGCGTATATTGTCTTAGAGCGCACTATGGTGCTCGAGAAGATTAATCAACTCGTTACGCCTATTTACCAAAAAATTTCTCAGACTACCGACATAGTCGGCGTGCACTACTCGCATACCCTGGTGGATAATATCCAGCAAAAACTTATGAGTGAACTCACGAAAAATGCCGATAAAGACAAATTCCTCGGTTACACCACCACAGGCCCCCACCGCGATGATATTCTGGTATCCTACAACAGCTCCCCCGCTGACACCACCGCCTCACGCGGCGAAAACCGCTCGATTATCCTCACCCTCAAACAAATCGAAGCCGATCTTATATATGAAGTCACGGAGAAAAAACCTATATTGCTTCTGGATGATGTGTTTAGTGAACTAGATGAGGAGAGGCAGCACAATATCACACTCAGTAGCTACCAAACAATTATCACTTCGTCACAAGCACCCGCAGGTGACCTAAGAGTTATCAATTTAGTATGAGAGAAGTTTAAAACTCTTATTGAAGACGGTCTTACCGGAGGTGTTATATACTGTAATCTCAATCATTTTTTTAATATTATCGGAGACAACCTTCACCCTGTGAATATCTTGATCATTTATTCCGAATTTAAAACTGTAGGTGGTAGCAGTACTCTTGGTATACTCACGACTAAACGAGCCTTTAACAAAACTAACTTTTGAGTTATAAACTTTCTTATCATACATTAGGTAATTGATTATCACGTCATCTATATATCGCATGTCGTCTTTAGATACACCACGCTCAGACAGAGACTCAAATCCAATAAAATAAGATCCATAGGGGTTAGCTTCCCTGTAGTTGTGTATGTCACCGGCGAAATAAGATGTTCCAGAAAGCCTATCAGACCTGGTAGAGCTATCCCCCTTTGAGTTTGCGCTCTCCGCCCCGCTAAACGAGAAATAACAGACAAGAAAGCTGCAAAGCGTCAGGAAAGTTACAACACTATATGTTATAAATCGAAGTGATTTTTCGCTCATATTATTCACCAATCGCCTTATTTAACTTATCTATAACATCATACGGAACACCCAGTTGACCGGATATATTATCATAGTACAGCTTGTCATTTGGTCCGGTAACAACCCGAGTAGATGTAGAATCGTCTTTAAATTTTACAAACAACATGATTGCCTCACTTGTATTATCGAGATCCGGGTCTATACTTTCTACCCTAACCTTAACCAAGTACCACCATGTATGCAGTCGTTCAGACGAAATAATATCCTTTACAGTGAAGTATCGTGGAGATTCGGTTTTGGTGCGATTATAGTTATCTATTGCAGTACGGAGTTCTGCTTTGGTAGCGGGTTTCACACTCTC
>Ga0172380_10002591_pt1 | contig 27259 bp, 25 predicted proteins | sample Leawe162metaG_FD_119747 | JGI IMG/M metagenome (GOLD analysis project Ga0172380, IMG submission 119747) | Leachate microbial communities from a municipal landfill in Southern Ontario, Canada - Leachate well 162 metaG | ecosystem: Engineered > Solid waste > Landfill > Unclassified | place... | reverse complement strand
TCTTGGTCAGCGCCTTGTTCTATGGCTTGGATAATTCTCGGAGTAAGGCTAAAAAATTCAAAAATGCCGATTTGTTCTTTGTAGCCTAACCAGTGGCATTTTTCGCATCCTTTAGCTTTGAAAATAAAAGGAATATCTTTAGGGGTTTTTACTTCGCTTTTAGGTGATAAGATAGAAAAAGCTTCAATTAATTTTTCTTTTTCTTCGTCTGGAAGTTTTACTTTTTCTTTGCAATGAGGGCAAAGCCGCCTTACCAAGCGCTGACCGATGACTATTTTTAAAGAATCAGGCAGAAGAGAGGCGTCAACTTCAAGCTCTCTCAACCTGCTAATGGCGCCGCTGGCTTCGTTAGTATGCAAAGTGGAAAAAACAAGATGGCCGGTTAAAGCCGCCTGAACTGCGATTTTAGCCGTTTCTTTATCCCTGATTTCACCAATCATAATTACATCCGGGTCTTGGCGCATAATTGATTTTAAACCGGTGGCAAAATCGTATTTGTTTGTTATTTGAGTTTGGTTGACGCTGGGAATATAATATTCAATCGGGTCTTCAATGGTGATAATTTTAATTCCCGGGGAAACTTTTTCTCTGATAAAAGCGTACAAAGTTGTTGTTTTTCCGCAACCGGTTGGTCCAGTAGCTAAAATCATACCGTTAGGGGCGGAAAGAAAGCTGGTAAAAGTTTTTATCCCTTTTTTGCTCATTCCCAAATCGTTAAGGCCATAGGCGATCCATTTGGGGTTTAAAAGGCGAAAAACCAAAAATTCTCCATCAGGAGCAGGCAAGCTGGAAGCTCTTACATCAATAAAGTCATTTTCATTTTGAATAGTAAATCTGCCGTTTTGGGGAATATTGAATATATTTATTTTAATACCGGATAATAATTTTAATCTCTGCTGAATATTTTTTGATTTTTTCTCATCAACTTTTGCCACATCATAGAGGACGCCATCAACGCGGAAACGAATTAAAGTTTGTTTGTCCTGAGGTTCAATATGAACGTCAGAAGCATCTATTAAAACCGCTGCCTTGAGAATAAGAGAAACCATAGAACTTACTTCTTCCGATGTTAAAGGTAGAAGGGCTTGATTTAATTCATTAAATTCAATTGGTTTGACGCTGGTGACATCAATAAATTGGCCTACTTCCTGTTGGCGGGGATGGATAAACCTATAATGGCTTAAAACCCAATTCATACTTTCTTCGGTAACCAAAAAAACCGTAACTTTATTTCCTTCGTTCCTTAATTGGCTGATAATTTTTATTGTTTCTGGATTTGAATAATCCAAAACGGCAACTTTTATTTGTTTGCCTATTTTTTGAAAAGCCGCGATTTTAGCTCTTTTAGCTGTTTCTTCTGGGATACAAGACAAGGCGCTCGTTTCTATGGGCGCTTTTCGAAGGTTAATGTATAGTAAATTATTTTTTTCCGCAAAAATCTGCGTTGCTCTTTCTTTTGATTCCTGCCAAAGAGCTTTTATCTGGGTTTCTCTTTTTTTTGACAAATCATCAGGCATAGTTTTAATAATCAATGGCGGTTTATAAATTCCTAATTCTTGAAACCCCTAAACCTTTATATTTTTATTCCTTTAGATTGGTTTTAAAAAGCTGGTATTCTCTAAATTTGTTTTAAATCTTATTCAAAACCTAACTTTTAAATTGCTTTAAATTTATCTTTTTCCAGTCAGGGGTTTTAAACAATAAGGAAGTTATTTAAAGAATTTTAAATTTCCAATTATAAAATTTAAAAATTGTTAAGGTATCTCAATGGATTTCAATGAATCTTAATGTATCTCACCCATCTTCTTTATTTAGTATCTCACTTATATTTTATAAAGTCAAAAAATATGATAAACTAATTTAAGAAAATTTTTATAAAAATATGAGAATTAAAATAACCAGTGAAAATCCGAAAGAAACCCAAAAAATTGCCTCTTTTTTTGCCGAAGCATTGTTTAAAAAACAGCCTCTTAGCGCGAAAAAAGGAGCTTTAATTGTTTCTTTGGAAGGTTCTTTAGGCAGCGGCAAAACCGAATTTTTAAAAGGGGCAGCTAAAGCTTTTAAAATTAAAGGCAGAATTACCAGCCCTACTTTTTTGATTATGAAAAGTTTTTTATGCCAAAAAGGGGGTTTTGAGAAATTATGGCATCTGGATTGCTATCGCATAAAAAAAATAAGCGAAATAAAAAGTTTGGATTTTTCCGATATATTGGAAAACAAAAACAATATAGTTTTTATTGAGTGGGGCAACAAAATAAAAAAAATATTGCCAGCTGATTCTTTGCGAATAAAATTCAAAATCAAAGGAGAAACCCGGAGGCTTTTGGAATTTGACATTTAAAACCCTCCTGACTGGAAAAAGATTAGCTTCGTCAAAAATTCGTTTCTAAGAAGCCGATATTCTCCAAATTTGTTTTAAACCTTATTCAAAACCTAACTTTTAAATTGCTTTAAATTTATTAATGTGTATTTGAAAACTTCCAATTTTGCCGGCGTTTTTTACCCAAGCGAGCCGAAAGAGCTTTCGTTGTTAATAAATAAATTTTTACTTCAAGCGAAAATCAAAATTAGCAGATTTCCTAAAGCTTTAATTGTGCCGCACGCCGGTTATGATTTTTCAGGTTTAGTAGCGGCTTACGGTTTTAAATCAATTCAAGGCCATTCAGAAATAAAAAAAGCGATTCTTTTGGGTCCGAGCCATAATTTTTATTTTTCAAATTTTTGTTCTCTGCCCAAAGGGTTCTGGGAAACTCCTTTGGGGAAAGTGGAAATTTTATCAAAAGATGATTTCCCGGCAATAAAAACTTCTTCTTTATTTTGGAAATCAAAAGAGATTTTTGAACCGGAGCATTGTTTGGAAGTAGAAATTCCGTTTCTTCAATCCATCTTGAAGGATTTCAAAATTTTTCCTCTTTTGACCGGCGAAATTGATTCTTTCGAGGCCGCCGAAGCCCTTACTGCCATTTTTGACCGGGAAACCATTTTGATTGTTAGCTCTGATTTAAGCCATTATTTAAGATACGACCAAGCAAATAACTTAGATAAAAAAACTTTAAGCGCTATTTTAAAAAAAGATATAAAAAAATTAGAAACAGGGGAAGCTTGCGGGAAAAAAGCCATTGAAATTGTTTTAACTATCGCCAAAAAAATGGGCTGGAGAGCGGAATTATTGAAATATCTTAACTCCGGCGATACAGCTGGAGATAAAGAAAGAGTTGTCGGTTACTCCAGCGTCGTTTTTTCTTAATTAAAAATCATCTAAAAATTTAAAATTAAAAATTATTAATAATAGGATGCTTTCTTATGCGGAAAAAAAATTCCTTTTGATTTTAGCCAGAAGAAGTTTGGAAAAATATTTAAAAGAGAAAGAGCGTTTGGAAATTGATGAAGAAAGTTTGCCCTCAGAAGTTTTAAAAGAAAAAAGAGGGGTTTTTGTCACTCTTTGGAAAAATAAGGAATTAAGAGGTTGCGTGGGTGATTTGGAAGGCAACGGAGAAATTTATCAAAGCGTTATTGATAATAGTCTGGCAAGCGGCTTGCTGGATAACAGATTTTTGCCTTTAACCATAAACGAGCTGGCAGAGATAGAAATAGAAATTTCTATTCTCTCCCCGCTGAAAAAATTATCAAGCGCAAATAAAGAAGATTTGCTGGGTTATTTGGGCAAAAAAAGACCGGGTTTGTTTGTCAAAAAAAATAATTTTCAAGCTACTTTTTTGCCTCAGGTTTGGGCAGAAATAGAAAGACCCGAAATGTTTCTTTCTGAACTTTGCCGAAAAGCCGGTTTAAAAGAAAACGAATGGGAAAAAATGGATTTAGAAATATATGAATATGAAGCTGAAGTTTTTAAAGAAAAAGACTGATTATTTTTAAACCTTTATACTTTTAAACTTTTTTATATGCATTATATTTTTTTTGGGTCATCAGAATTTTCTCAAAGAGTTTTAGCTAATCTTGTTGAAGCCGGAAAACCGCCTTTTTTGGTTATTACTACGCCCGCCAAAGCAGCTGGCAGGAAAAAAAATATCACTCCCTCAGCCGTTCAGATTTATACGGAAAAAATAAGAATCCAAACTTTGGCGCCGGATAATTTAAAAGATAAAAATTTTATTGAGGAATTTAGAAATTATAAACCGGACTTTGTTTTTTTAACCGCTTATGGAAAAATTATTCCTTCAGTTTTGCTGAAAATTCCAAGTTTTGGCTTCTTGAACCTTCACCCTTCGCTTTTGCCGTATTTTCGCGGTGCCACGCCGATTCAGTCGGTTATTCTGGCTGGCGAAAAAGAAACCGGCGCGACAATTTTTCTTATGGACGAAGCTTTAGACCATGGCCCTATTCTTTTTCAAGAAAAATACAAATTAGAGGATAAAAAAATCACTGCCGGCGAATTAAGCGAAAAACTGGCAGATTTAGGCACAGAGCTTTTTTTAAAGAATATAGCCAAGTGGTTGAAAAAAGAGATTATTCCTCAGCCTCAAAATGAAGCCCAAGCTACCTATTGCTCAAAAATAGCCGCTATTGATGAAAGAATTGACTGGCAAAGAGAAGCCGAGACGATTGAAAGGCAAGTTAGAGCTTTGAATCCTCAACCTGAAGCTTTAACTTTTTCTTCAAAGGGAGTTATCAAAATTTTACAAGGCTTTTCTTGCGAAGATTCTTCTTTAACTTTGAATAAAAAACCAGGAGAAACTTTTATTTTTGAAAATAAATTAGCCATTAAATGCGGAAAGGGGTTTTATGCAGTAGAAAAGCTCAAACCAGCCGGGAAAAAAATAATGCCAAGCAATGATTTTTTGCTTGGCAATCAATGGATTTTAAAAGAAATTTTGAGTTAAGCTGGTTTGTTTTTTATATTTTTTGCTTTGTCTATAAACAAAATTCCGTCTAAATGGTCTATCTCATGCTGAAGAATTCTGGCTAATAAGCCAAAAACTTTTATTTTTAGTATTTTATTATTTTCAGTTAGGGCTTTAACTGATATTTTTTCCGGCCTCTCTACTTCACCGGTGACACCCGGCAAACTCAAACAACCTTCTTCCATAATTATTTTTTTAGAAAAAAATTTAACTATTTCCGGATTAATAAAAGAGTAAAATTTATCGTCAATTTTACAAACTACAATCCTTAAAGGGATGCCGACTTGAATCGCGGCTAAACCGACGCCATCGTGTCTTTCTATTATTTTTTTCATTTCGGAGACCAAACTTTTTGTTTTGGCGTCAATTTTTTTTACTGGCTGACTTTTGCTTCTTAATATTTTATTGTTTTCTCCGGTTATTATTTTCATTTTTGCTATTTTTCTATTATTTTAAAATTGAAAATTGGAAATTTAAAATTGTTGTTTATAATGTATCTTTTGGCTCTATATCAATTTTCCAATTAAGCGGTACGGCTTGGAGAATTTTATTTCTTAAAGTTAGCTCGTCTTTAGTTAAAAGCGGAGAGAGCAAACTAAGGTAAAGGGGCGAATAAAAGTTTGCTTTAGGCTTGTTTTCGGAACAAATAAATTTTATCAAGATATTCCAGCGATAACTTCCTTTTTCTTTGGAAATAAAAGCTGGCGCCGGGCCTAAAACAATAAAATTGCTTTGTTTTTCCCCGGGAATTGATTTTCTTATTAATTCTAATATTCTTTCTTTTGTTTTCAAAGCTTCTAATTCTCCCTTCGTTAAGTTTTTATGAGTAAAGGTAAGCTTGATTAAATGGGAGTAAGGAGGCCAAAAATATTTTTTTCGCCACTTTTTTTCTTCTTCAAAAAAATCTTTTTCTCTTTCTTCTCTTAAATAATCGAATATTTTATTTTCGGGATTTAAAGTTTGGATCATTAATTCTTTTTTCGCCAAGCTTTTCAGTTTTAAAAGATAAAAAAAGGTTTTTTCTTCGCTGTTATAATCGGGAAGGAAGAGCATAGGGTCAATAGCCGGTATTATAGCCAAATCGGTTTCTGATAGTTGAGGCCGAAAAATTGCTTCCGTTCCTATAAGGATTTTTATTTTATTTGAATTAAAATTTTTAATAATTTCCAGCTCTTTTTCATCAGGAATCTCGCTTTCAATTAAATCAAATAAATGATTATTTAAATAATCATTTTTAATTTTTAAGTTTTTTTCTATCTCTTTTTTTATCCTTTCTGTGCCAATGCCCAAAGGTTTTAATTTATAACCCCGACATTGAGGACAGCTTGTAGGTGCACTTTCTTTATAATCGCAATGATGGCAAGTTAGAATGGTTTTTTCCTTTTCAGTTCTATAGACCAACGGAACATCGCAATTGGGGCAACTGAAAGTAAAACCGCATTCTTGGCAAATGATACTCAAAGCCAGACCCCGGCGATTGATAAAAATAATTGTTTTTTCATTGTCTTTCAAAGCTGTTTTTAATCTTTCCATAACCTCGGGAACAAAAACCTGAAAAGAGGTTTTTTTGTCTTTTGGCTGTTTCCGGTTAATAATTTTGATAATAGGCAACTTCGGCATTATAAAAAAAAGATAATTTTTTAGCTATGGCAAGGCTTTGATAATATGGTTTTTGGTCCCAGGATTTGTAGGCGGAATCGTTGGGTTCAACAACAACAATTAACCCAAGATTTTTCCATGGTAAAAACAAGGAGGAACGAGTACCAATAACAAAGAGAATTTTCCCGTTATCAATTCCTTTCCATAAAGAAATAAATTCTTTGGTTTTTAGATTTGATTGGAAAATAATAAGCTTGTTAGAATTAAAATTATGAGCAGAAAGTTTTTTAGAATAAAAAGATAGATGAAAAACGGTTGGGACGAGAAACAAAATCTGTTTTTTCTTCTTTAAATTTTGGTTTATTTTTTTAAAAATTTCTTCAAAGTTTTTTTCCAAGGTTTCTATTTTTCTGGAATCTTTTTTGTTTAGGTTTAAAAAAGTATTTCCCCGGGGTTCAGAATAATCGGATTTTTCCAAATCTCTGGCCAAGCTTTTTAGTTTTTTAGGCAGAACCTGTTTTAAACTCAAAGAAAGAGGAGAAAAATAATAGTGAGAGATAAAATTAGCCAAGAAAAATGATATTTTTTTTGAAAGAGGTTTTTTGGTAATGACTTTTCCTATAGGTTTTAAGGCAAAATCAGCTTTTTTCAAAATTGCCTTTCTTTGGGAGATATTTTCTGAACGCCAGACAACTGCTATAACTTTTTTTCTGGCTAAAGGCACTTCTACTATTGAACCTCTTTCAAGGGAAGAATTAAAAAAATAAGAAAGAATCTGAGGTTCTGAGACGGGTAAATAAGCCAGAGGAATAACATCAACGATGAACATACCTATTAAATGAAATTTTTTAAAGCAGTTAAAGTATTTATTTTAAAGAAAAAGAGTCAACAATTTTATATTTTGCTCCTTGGTAATCAAGCTGGCTGTTCATTAAAAAAAATTTTTCTACCCAAAAAGTTATCTTTTTCCGTTCTTTTATTTCTTGGGGCAGGGGTTTGTGGCTATTGTTTTTTATTCTGGCCAGAGTGATGTGAGCTTTAAAATTATGATTTTCTCCCGTTATCTTTTTTCCGGCGATTTCATAAAAATTTTTTCTCAGGGTTTTTTCTAATTTAATTAATTCTTCGGCGCTTTTTCCTTCTAACCAGACTAATCTTGGCAATTTTTCATTAGGGCCATAATTAATATTTTCTAAAGTTATTTGAAAAGGAGAAAACAGGGCAGCGGTTTTTCGGCAGGCAAAAATGATTTTTTCTTTTTCTTTCTCATCGGAATCTCCTATAAAAACCAAAGTCAGGTGCAAAGCGTCCAAGGGAGTTATTCTAAAAATTTCTTTGTTTTTAGCCAGTTTTTTTTGCTGATATTCCAAAAGCTGATTTTTTATTTTCTCAGGAGGGAAAACCGCGATAAATAATCTTAATCCATTCATATTTTTTAGTAAAAACATATTTTACCTTATTTTTGAGGCAAAATCCAGCATCTTGAGCATCTTTAAATTGACATTTAATACCTAAAAGATTATACTTTTTTCAGTTTTTATTTAATTTTTTTGAATTTTTATTATGAAAGTTTATTTTGTGGGCATTAAAGGTATTGGGACCAGCGCTTTAGCCAGTTATTTTAAAAAAACAGGAAATGAGGTGATTGGTTCAGATACGAAAGAAAAATTTTATTCCGAAAAAATCTTAAAAAAATACGGCATTAAATATTTTGAAGGATTTGACAAAAAGAATATTTTAAAAAGCCATAAAGAAAAAAGAATAGATTTAGTAATTAGTTCAGCCGCTTATTACGACCCTAAAAACATTAAAACCGCCAATCCGGAAATTTTAGCGGCTCTTTCTTTGAATATTCCAATTAAAACTTATCCGCAGGCTTTAGCAGAAATCACTAATAAACTTTTTACCATTGGAGTTTCAGGCAGTCATGGCAAGAGCACCACGACTGGTTTAATCGGTTTAATTTTGGAAAGCGCCGGAAAAGATCCTTTAGTTTTGATTGGCGGCAAAAGCAAGAATTGGAAAAGCAGTATAAGAATTCCGGAAAAAAGAAACAAGCCAGTTCAGTATTTTGTCCTTGAAGCCGATGAATACCGGGAAGCTTTTCTTAATTATAATTTAAAAAGTTTAATAATTAATAATATTGCTTTTGACCACCCGGATTATTATAAAACTCCCGCAAGCTATGAGCTGGCTTTTAAAAAATTGGTAAAAAAAATTCCACGGAAAGGAATTATTGTTGGCTGGGGAGATGATGATAAAGTAAGGAAAATTGTTAATTTCGCTTCTGCTAAAAAAAGATTTTTTGGTTTTAATAAAGGCAATGATTTGGTCATTTCCAATGACAGAATCGTTAAACAGTTCCAGTTTTTTAATCTGTCTTGGAAAAATAAAAATTTAGGAGAATTTAAGATTCGTTTTCCCGGCAAAAGTTATCTGCTTGACGCCGCTGCCGCTTCTCTGATGGCCCTTGAATTAGGCGTTACCCCAAAAGCAATAAAAACCGCTTTAGAAAAATTTTTAGGAATTTCCAGAAGATTTGACATTCTTTTTAAAGCAAAAAATGCTCCTATTTTGGTTGACGATCATGCTTTGAGTCCGGAACAAATAAAAAGCACTTTGGAGGCTGTAAAAAACTTTTGGCCCGATAAAAGCATTATCGCGGTTTTCCAGCCTCATACTTTTACCAGAACGGAAGCTCTAATGAAAGATTTTGCCGAAAGTTTTGGCCAATCAGACAAAGTGATTGTTTTAGATATTTACGGTTCGGCCCGGGAAAAAAACGGCAAGGTTTCAAGCAAAGATTTGGTTAATCTGACTAAGTCATTTCATCCTCAGGTTAAGCATTTACCAACCATTGAAAAGGCTGTAAGCGAATTGAAAAAAAATGTTTTTCAAGATTCAAAAATTAATCCCGGAAAAATTGTTATAATTTCCTTAGGTTGTGAAAATGTCTGGCGAGTGCCGTATACCATCAAAAGCACTATGTATAAAAATTGAAAACCAAAATCAAAAATATTCCCAATGAGGATTAATTTTAATCAAAAAACAAAAAATCTTGCCAAGAAAATCGCTACTATTTTCTTAATCGTTTTATTATCGGCTTCTATTTTTATTTCAGGATTTATTGAAGGCAGCCGTTATGGCTTTAAAATTAATTTACCTTCTCCCTTTGAAAAAATAGTTAACAAAGAGAAGCCAAAAGAATTGCCAGCTGGCAATATGGATGTTTTTTGGGAGACTTGGACGACTATTCTGGAAAAGTATGTCGGTCGGGACAAATTGGTTACTCAAAAAATGATAGAAGGCGCGAGTCGGGGGTTAGTAGATTCTTTGGAAGATCCTCACTCTGAATTTTTAAACTCAGAACAAGCCCAAAAGCTAAACGAGGAGTTATCAGGAGAATTTTATGGAGTTGGAATGGAAATTACAAAAAAGGACGGCTTTTTGGTGGTAGTTTCTCCTTTGCCTGATACGCCGGCAGAAAAAGTTGGTTTGAAACCTAATGACCGAATTTTAAAAATTAACGGGGAAGAAACATTAAATTTATCTTCCTTGGAAGCGGCTGAATTAATAAGAGGACCTAAAAACACTTCCGTTTCTTTGGTTATTTTTAGGTCGGAATGGAATGAAGCAAAGGAAATAAAAATCATAAGGGAAAAAATTTCTATTCCGTCAGTAGACTGGCAGATGTTAGATAATAAAATAGCTTATTTGAAGATATATAATTTTAACCAACCCTTGTCTTCAAAGTTTTACCAAATTGCTTTGGAAATCTTTGCCAGTCAACCCCGGGGATTAATTATTGATTTAAGAAATAATCCCGGCGGTTTTTTGGAGTCAGTGGTTGAGATTAGCGGCTGGTTTTTGGATAAAGGGGAAGTGATCTTAAAAGAGGATTTGGGCAACGAAGAAATAAAAATTTATCGGGCATCAGGACAAGGATTATTGAAAAATATTCCAAGCGTGGTTTTAATAAATGAAGGGACGGCTTCGGCTTCGGAAATATTGGCTGGAGCTTTAAGGGATAACAGAGAAGTAAAGTTAGTGGGAATGAGATCTTTTGGTAAAGGTTCAGTTCAGGAATTAGTAAATTTGAAAAATGGTGAGGCTGTAAAAATTACGATAGCCAAATGGCTTACTCCCAAAGGAATAATCATTGATAAAAACGGGCTAAATCCAGACTTTGAGGTAAAAAACGACGATGAGCTGGGAAGCTATTCTAAAGTGGATTTAGTAAAAGACAAGCAACTGAATAAAGCCATTAGTGTTTTAGCTGAAGAAATTAAAAATTAATTTTTTAACAAAGACGAAAAAGATAAAAAAAGAATGATAAAAATTATCTTATTAAAAGATATTCCCAATGTAGGCAGGCGCGGAGAAATAAAAAATGTGGCTGATGGTTACGCTATAAATTATCTATTGCCTAAAAGGCTTGCCAAGATAGCCACCAGCAACTTGCTTCAACAAAAAGAACAGGATGAGGCAAAGCGGAGGGAGGAGGAAAGAAAGAAAAAAGAAGAAGCAGAAAAACTAAAAAGAAAATTGGAAAACACTAATCTGAAAATATTTTTAAAGTTTCCCGAGGGAGGAAAAGAGGCATACGAATCTGTAAATGCTAAAAAAATATCCGAGGAATTAAGCAAACAGGGGATTAACGTTCCTGAAGAACGAATTAAAATAGAAAAGAACCTTAAGTCCGAAGGTTCTTTTCAAATTCCGATTTCTCTTTACAAGGATATTGAGGCCTTGTTAACAATGGAAATAAAGTCAGCTAAAATTTCTAATACTAATCAGGAATAATACTGACCACTTTTATTTTCTTTGTTTTGCCGCTAAAGGTTTTTTTCTTTTTCTCAATAAACTTTACAATTCCTTTTTTTAGAGCATAGATAGTGTCGTCCTTGCCTTTTTTAGTATTGCTACCGGGATACCATTTTGTCCCCCTTTGCCTTATAAGAATATTGCCAACTTCCGTTAGCTGACCGTCAAATTTTTTTACTCCAAGTCTTTTAGAGGCAGAATCTCTTCCCAGCTTGGTAGAACCTCCAGATTTTGTGTGAGCCATAGTTACAATTAATTTTAAATTTTAATTTCGATATGATGGACAATATTTTATCAAAAATAAAAAAATTTGTAAAGGAAAGAAAAGAAAAATTTATTTTCATTGCTGTGTTAATCCTTGTTTCAGGTTTTAGTTTTTCCGGAGGCCTGATTATAGGAGGAAAAATTCTTAAAAGGCCTTCTTTAGTGATAGAAAAAGAACTTTTGGCTCAACTTGGCGATTCTTTAGTTGAAATTCAACCTCAAAATCAGACAAATCCAAAAGAAACTCTTTTCGTTGCCAGCTCTAAAGGAAAATATTATTATCCAATAGACTGTCCTTTGGCGAAAAAATTAAGCGAAAAGAATAAAATATATTTTAAGAATTCCCAAGAAGCAGAGACCCAAGGGTATCAATTTAATGAAAACTGTCCAAGAGAATAAAAGATTACCTGCTTGACAAAAAGAATTTCCCGATTAAAATATTTATTAGCAATTAATGGTCGAGAGTGCTAAAATGTAAAAGGATAAATAATAAATTAAAAGCAAAAAATAAATTTAAAATAATTTAGACTATGAATATAAAACCTTTATTTGACCATATTATTGTAGAACCTTTGAATGAGGAAAAAACAACAAAGTCTGGAATTTTTATTCCTCAAATTTCTGATGAGAAACCGGTAATGGGAGTAGTAGTTGCTGTTGGTCCCGGAAAAATCAATGACGAAGGGAAAATAATCCCTATGACTGTTAAGGTCGGAGACAAAGTTTTATTTACTAAATACGCTCCCAACGAGATAAAAGTAGAAGAAAAAGAATACTTAGCCATAAGAGAAGACGATATTTTGGCAATTATTGAGTACTAAATGGTTTAAAAATCCACCCTGTTAAATAATTAAATAATTAAAAATTAACAAGTTTAAAAATTAAAAAATTAATAAAAAAATATGGCAAAACAAGTAGTTTTTGATGAAAAAGCTCGTCAGTCCCTGAAAAAGGGAGTTGATAAGCTGGCCCATACTGTCAAAATTACTTTGGGCCCCAAAGGCTCTAATGTGATAATTGACAAAGGATTTGGCTCTCCGATAATCACCAACGACGGAGTAACTATTGCCAAGGAGATAGAGCTGGAAGACAAGATAGAAAATTTAGGCGCTGAAGTTTTAAAACAGGCAGCGGAAAAAACCAATGATGTGGCAGGCGACGGCACAACCACAGCCATTGTTTTGGCTTGGTCAATGATTACCGCCGGCTTGAAAAATGTTACGGCTGGGGCTAATCCTTTAAGCTTAAAACGAGGAATAGATAAAGCGATAAAATTGATAGTGGAAGAATTGAAAAAAATTTCTCGGCCGGTAAATACCCACGAGGAAATAGTTAATGTGGCAACCATTTCTTCGCAAGATAGGGAAATCGGAAATTTAATAGCTGAAATTATAAAAGAAGTCGGAAAAGATGGAGTGATGACGGTAGAAGAAGCGAAAACTTTAGGATTGGCAAAAGAAATTGTCAAGGGGTTGCAATTTGATAAAGGCTATATTTCTGCTTATATGGTTACGGATGCCGAAAAAATGGAGGCAGTTTTGGAAAACCCTTTGGTTATTATCAGCGATCAAAAAATTTCCAACATTCACGATATTCTTCCTTTGCTTGATAAAATCCTCCAGAGCGGCAGAAAAGATATTTTGCTTATTGCCGAAGATGTCACCGGCGACGCTTTAGCCACTTTAGTGGTTAATAAATTAAGAGGAGTTTTTAATTTAATAGCGGTAAAAGCTCCCGGCTTTGGCGACAGAAAGAAGGAAATGCTTGAAGACATTGCCATTGTAACCGGCGGAAAAGTAATTTCAGAAGAATTAGGAATCAAATTGGATAAAGTTGAACTTGAGGCTTTGGGAAAAGCCAGAAAAATCGTAATAAATAAAGAAAATACCACCATTATTGAAGGAGAAGGCAAAAAAGAAGAAATAGAAAAAAGGATAAAACAGATAAAAGCAGAATTAGAAAAAACTGAATCGGAATTTGATAAGGAAAAACTCCAAGAAAGGTTGGCTAAATTATCCGGCGGCGTGGCAGTAATAAAAGTTGGAGCAGCCACCGAAGTTGAACAAAAAGAAAAACAGCATAGAGTAGAGGACGCGGTTAGGGCAACTAAAGCCGCTTTGGAAGAAGGAATTGTGCCGGGCGGTGGAGTGGCTTTATTAAGAGCTCTTTCTGTTTTAGAGAAATTGGATATTAAAGATGAGGACGAAAAAATTGGAAAAGAAATTGTCAGGCGCGCTTTGGAAGAACCGATTGTTCAGATAGCTGAAAATGCCGGAAAAGATGGCGCCGTCATCTTGGAAGAAGTTAGAAAAAAGCAAGGCAGTGAAGGGTTTAATGCCGCAACCGGTAAATTTGAAGACTTGATAGCAGCTGGAATTATTGACCCGACAAAAGTCACGAGAAGCGCTTTGGAAAACGCAGCTTCGGTATCAGGAATGCTTTTAACTACAGAGGTAGTGGTGGTTGATTTGCCGGAAAAGAAAGAAAATCATAATCACCAAATGCCGGAAATGGAAGATTACTAAGCTAATGAATATTTATGAATGAAGGGGGCAATGCCCCCTTCTTGATTTTTATTTTTTTTCTGGGAAAATGGTATTCAGCGTTTGTTGAAATTTTTGTTTTGTCATCTTTTAAAAGAAAATAAAAAAATAAAAATATGAAAAACAACATATTTTTTTTACTAACCTCTATCATTCCTTTAATAGGATTATTAATGGCGTTTTACTTTGTCAAAAAGATTCAAAACCAAAAAATATCAAAAGATAAAGTTAAAGAAATTAACCAAGCTATCAGAGAAGGTTCCATCGCCTTTTTAAAAAAGGAATCTAAAATAATTGCTATTTTTGTTTTGATTGTTTTTTTCCTTATTTTCCTCCTTCTGGATTTAAAAATCGCTATTAGTTTTTTATTAGGCGCTTTTCTTTCTTTTTTTTCCGGGAATATTGGAATGCGGATTGCTACTTTGGCTAATGGCAGAGTAGCGGAAAAATTGGAAAAAGACATTAGAGGCGGTTTGAATATCGCTTTTCGTTCTGGAAGTGTAATGGGGCTTATTGTTGTTGGTTTTGGCATTTTAGGAATTGCTTTATTATATTGGCTTTTTGGCGACCCAAAGATTATTTACGGTTTTGGTTTTGGCGCTTCAGCTATCGCTCTTTTTGCCCGTGTTGGCGGAGGCATTTATACCAAAGCCGCTGATGTGGGTGCTGATTTGGTGGGTAAAGTAGAAAGCGATATTCCCGAAGATGACCCAAGAAACGCGGCTGTCATCGCTGATAATGTCGGAGATAATGTTGGCGATGTCGCCGGCATGGGCGCAGATTTATTTGAAAGTTATGTTGAAGCTATTATAGCGGCAATGGTCCTAGGGGTGTCTATTGGTATTAGCGGCTTATTTTCCTATGCTTTTATTCCTTTAATTTTAGCCAACATTGGCCTTTTATCAAGTTTAGGCGGCATTGTTTGGATAAATATTTCTAAAAACAACAATGTCCAGAAAGTTTTTAATCAGGGAACTTGGTTTGCTACCCTGTTGATGGTGATTTTGACTTTTATTTTTGATAAGTATCTGTTCAATTCTTCATTAAAAATATTTGGCAGCGTTTTTCTTGGTTTGATTTCCGGGATGATTATAGGTTTTATAAGCGAATATTTTACTTCGGCTGATTATAAACCTACTAAAAAATTAGCAGAAGCTTCTAAAGGCGGAGCTGCCACTAATATAATTTCCGGCTTGGCTTTGGGAATGGAAAGTACTTTGGTGCCATGCGTTATTATTTCTGTTTCTACTTTAGGCGCTTATTATTTTTTCGGAATTTTTGGCATTGCTTTGGCTGGCATAGGAATGCTTTCTACTTTAGCCATTACCTTGGCCATTGATTGCTACGGTCCAGTGGCTGATAACGCGGCTGGCATAGCAGAAATGGCTAATTTAGGGCCGGAAATAAGGCAAAGAGCGGAAAAATTAGATTCAGTGGGTAATACTACTGCGGCAATGGGAAAGGGTTTTGCTGTTGGTTCGGCAGCTTTGACTGCCTTAGCTTTACTTGTAAGCTATTTAGAAGTAACGGGGATAAATGTTTTAAATTTAGCTCAGCCCAAAGTTTTTATTGGAGTTTTTATCGGCGGTCTTTTGCCTTTTCTTTTTAGTTCTTTAGCTCTTGGGGCAGTTGGCAAGGTAGCTTATAAAGTAGTGGAGGAAGTAAGAAGACAATTCAAAACTATTCCCGGCTTAAAAGAAGGGAAAACAAAGGCAGAATACGGCCATTGTGTGGAAATAGTAACCAGTGGCGCTTTGAAAGAAATGATTCTTCCCAGTTTAATAGCGATAATTTCTCCTTTGGTCATAGGTTTTCTCTTTGGAAAAGAAGCTTTAGGAGGTTTATTGATAGGTTCAATTACTTCCGGGTTTCTATTAGCTGTTTTGATGGCGAATAGCGGAGGAGCTTGGGATAATGCCAAAAAATATATAGAAGAAGGAAAATTAGGCGGGAAAGGATCCGATGCCCATAAAGCGGCAGTAACAGGGGATACGGTTGGCGACCCTTTTAAAGATACAGCCGGACCTTCCTTAAACATTCTTATTAAATTGATTTCTATTATTGCCATTCTTATTGCTTCGCTTATTTAAAAGTAGTATAATAATAAAACTAAGCAAGCAAGTTTCAAAAAATTAAAAAAAATAAAATGTTTATTATTTTAATTATTTTGGTCATCATAGGCCTGTGGTTAGGTTTTACCTATAATTCTTTGGTGAAAAGAAGCCAGAGAGTTAAAGAAGCTTGGGCTGATATTGATGTTCAATTAAAAAGAAGGTATGATTTAGTGCCTAATTTGGTTTCTACAGTTAAGGGTTATATGACTCATGAAAAAGAAGTTTTTGAAAAAGTTACTGAAGCAAGGACGCGGGCAATGGCTGCTTCCGGCAAAGGCGAAAAATTAGAAGCAGAAAATCAATTCAGCCAGACTTTAAAATCTTTGTTCGCTGTTGCTGAGAATTACCCGGAATTAAAAGCTAACCAAAATTTTCTTGGGCTTCAGCAAGAATTAGTTGATACAGAAGACAAAATTCAGGCAGCCAGAAGGTTTTATAACGGCGTAGTCAGAGATTATAATATTGCCATCAAGGTTTTGCCGGTAAGCTTGATAGCTGGTTGGTTTGGTTTTAAAGAAGAGCCCTTATTTGATGTAAAAGAAAGTCAAGAAAGAGAAGCGGTCAAAGTTGAGTTTTAAGTTATTAGAATTAAAGATTTATTTTCTTTCTATTTTTATGTTTTCTCTGGGAATGGCAATGCCTTTTTTTAACAATGTTTTTCCTTTAGCTTCTTGGGAGAGGTATATTTTTTATTTTTTCACCTTCTCCAGAAGTTTTATTACCCAATTGGCAGGATTGATTGCTTTATTTTTTCTTTTTCGGCTTATTGCCGTTTTTGTTTATTCAAAAAAGTTTTGGAATAAAAAAAAGAAAAATAATTTAAGCTTGGAAGAGGTTAAAAAATTGGCAAAAGAAAAAGGCCAAAAAATGCCTTTTTTTACTATTTTTATTCCTGCCAGAAATGAAGCGGCTGTAATCAAAAAAACAATTTTTAAAATTTCTCAGCTTGATTATCCTCAGGAGAAAATGGAAATAGTGGTTATCACAGACGAGAAAGAAAGATTGAATAAAAAACCGGGAGAAAAAACAACTCAGGAAATAGTAGAGGAAACAAAAATTATTTTAAAAAAAGAAAAACCAAATCTTCTTTTCTGGCATTTAGAAGTTCCTGATAATTTTTCAGGGGAAATTAATGGTTTAAATTTAGAGGGATCAGTCCCTTCTACTAAAGGACGAGCTTTAAATTACGCTCTTTCCAAATTTGATTATTCGGATTTTAGCGCTTTTTTTGATACTGACGACCATCCCGATAAAAATTGTTTATTAGCCGTAGCAAGAGAAAATTTAAACAACCCGAAGGAAACCCTATTCCAATTGCCAGTTTTCCAGTGCCGCAATTTTTGGGCAATTTCAACTTTTTCTAAAATTGCCGCGTTGGGTCAATCTTTTACCCATGAAGTTTTTCTGCCTTGGGTATTGGGGTGGCTGCCTTTTTTGGGAGGAACAAATCTTTTTATAAAAACCGATATGTTGATAAGGGCAGGAGGTTTTAGCTTTAAATCCATCACTGAGGATTTAGAACTGGGCATCCGTTTATACTTAAAAGAAAAAGCTTGGCCGAAATTTTTGTCTTTTCCTTCTTCTGAACAAACTCCTGCAACTATTTCTGCTTATTTCCGCCAAAGAAAAAGGTGGGCGCTGGGACAGTTAAATGTTATTCAGGAATTAAAACTAATGAGTAAAAATAATCCGAATGACAAAAGAATAAAAATTTTATTTTGGAAATTGCTTTTTTATGGTCCGGCAGAATGGTTAATTTATTTTTCTATTACCTTGGTTAGTTCTTTTGTTTTATTAAGTCGTTTGATAAAAAGCATTTTTGTCCTTATTAATCTTCATAATCTTTCTTTTAATCTTTTTGCTTCCCAACTGGCAAGGGAAATTATGACAACGGTTTTTTCTTTGATAGCTATTCCTTTAACAATTATTTCTTTATTCTTTCTTTACCGCTATAGAAATTATTTAGCTGAAAAAATTTCCGTCAAAAAAATTCCGCACATTCTTTTTATGATTTTTGAGAGCCTGTTCGTTATTCCTTTTATTTTATTCATTTATCCGCTGCCTTTTGTTTTAGCTTTGTTTAATTATGGAAAAACGGCCAAGAAGAAGGAGGTGGTTTGGATTAAAACTCCAAGAACAGCAGAAATTTAAAATAACAACCAATTAACGGTTTAACGTTCTAAAATTAAAAATTAGAAATTAAAATTATTTAAATTGTGCCCCCGGCGCGACTCGAACGCGCAACCACCAGCTTAAAAGGCTGTTGCTCTACCAATTGAGCTACGGGGGCTTAATTGATTATTGCTTATTTAACTATCTTTGAAAGTTCTTTCTTTTAAATCGCAAACGCTTCGCGAATGTTCTTCCCGGGCAATTAATTTTATCAAAATTCAATTTTCAAGGTAATTGCCCGCTGAAAGCCAAGACTTTGGCTTCTTTAACCTCCTCGTTGGAAAAAGATAAATTAAAAGCAGTTTAAAAGTTAAGTTTCAAATAATGTTTTTAGCCAATTTGAAAAATATCAGCTTCTTAGAAAAAAATTTTTGGCGAAGCCAACCTTTTTCCAGCTTTTTCAAAAAATATTATAGCATAAAGAAAAAAAAAGGCAAACAAAATAAAAACTGGAAAATATATTATTTTTAAACATTATGAAGGACAATCAAAATTTAAAAAATATTCAAGTCCAAAGAGCAAAAATAATTGATTTAATAAGGGAATTTTTTAAAAAAGCCGGTTTTTTAGAGGTAGAGACGCCGATTTTAGTGCCTTATGCCGGTACGGAACCATATCTTGATCCAATTAAAATAAATTTTCGCGACGATAAAGGAACCAATTATTCTGGCTATTTGATAACTTCGCCGGAATATTCCTTAAAAAAACTTTTGGCTTTGGGCTTTGACAAAATTTTTGAAATTACTAAAGCGTTTAGGCAAAAAGAAGCTTTTGGCGGCTACCATAATATTGAGTTTTCTCTTCTGGAATGGTATCGTTTAAATTCTAATTATCGGCAAATAATGAAAGATGTTGAGAATTTAATTTATTTTTTGGCGAAAAAAATTAACAAAAAATCTTCCGTTTCTTATCAAGGACAAAAGATAGATTTGACGCCGCCTTGGCGCATGATTTCCGTTAAAGAAGCTTTTAAAATTTATAGCCAGATAGACCTTGAAAAAGTAAAAAAATTTAATGACTTTAAAAAAATCCTCATTTCAAAAAATTATTCTTTAAATAAAGAAAATACTTGGGATGATTTGTTTTTTTTAATCTTTCTTAATGAAATAGAGCCCTGTTTGCCTAAAAATCAGCCAGTTATAATTTATGATTATCCTTTGCCTCAGGCAGCTTTGGCAAAAAAGAAAAACCCCAAAAGTTTTTACGCTGAAAGGTTTGAGGTTTATATCGGTGGCTTAGAAATTGCTAACGCTTTTTCTGAATTAACTGATTATAAAGAGCAGGAAAAGCGGCTAAAACAGGAACAAAAATTAAGAAAAAAGCTGAAAAAAGAGATAATTCCTATTGACAAAGAATTTATTTTTGCGTTAAAATCAGGCATTCCAGCCTCGGCTGGAATTGCTTTAGGAATAGATAGACTGCAAATGCTTCTTCTGGATATTGAAGACATTAACGACTTATTAATATTTCCAGCGAAACAAATATTCAATTAAAAATTCTTTAAAAGGTATGATTTCTACTTCTGATTTTGAAAAAGGCATAGTCATTAAAATAGAAAACGATCCATGGCAGATTGTTGATTATCAATTTGTCAATCCGGGCAAAGGCTCGGCGTTTTATAGAACAACAATTAAAAATTTAAAAAATGGCAAAACCTTGGAAAAAACTTTTAAATCTGGCGACCGCTTTGAAGAAATAGAATTAAATTACAAAAAAGCGGTTTATCTTTATAGCGACAAGAAAAATGCGGTTTTTCTGGAAAAAAACAAAAATCAAAGATTGAGTTTGCCGTTGGAAAATTGTAAGAATAAAATAAAATACCTGAAAGAAAAGTCAGAAATAGATTTAGTTTATTCCGATGATGAACTTTTGGATATTAATATTCCCAAAAAAGTAACGTTAAAAGTCAAAGAAGCGCCGCCAGCGGTCAAAGGCAATACTGCCACAGGAGCAACTAAGACAATTATTTTGGAAACAGGCCTTGAAGTAAACACGCCAATTTTTGTCAAAGAAGGCGATGAAATCATTGTTAATACCGAAACAGGAGAGTATGTCAGCCGGGGATGAAGCCTTTATTTGACATTTAAATTTAATTGTGATATTATATATTTATTGATTGAATAAGCAATTAAAAGAAAAACAAACCAATTCTTTTATATCTCTATAATTTTATATGTTTTGTTTATAAATAAACCCTTAGGGCATAACGCTGTCAGGGTTTTTGTTTCTAAAAAGAAAAAAAATTTGCTTTTGGCTTTGACTTTTTGTCTTTTTTTTGTTTTAATTTATTAAATTAGAAAAAAAGGCAGGGAAAAAGAGAAATCGTTTTTTCATTTTTAGAAATTTATTAATATTTTAATTATTTAAGCTATTTAAGCATGATAAAAAATATTTCTCAAAAAAATTTTAAAAATAATCCCCAATTTTTAGCGTTAGAAGCAATAAGCAATTTGAATCCACGCTCTCAAGATATTTTAAAAAAGAGGTATGGTTTAGTTGACGACAAACCAAAAACCTTAGAGGCGGTAGGCAAAGATTACAAAGTTACCAGAGAAAGAATCAGGCAGATAATAGAAGCAGCGCTAAAAAGCATAGATAAAACTGCGGTTTTAGAAGCCGGAGCTGGTTTTTTTGATATCAGCGAAAAAATTTTAAAAGAAAACGGGGGAGCTGAGGAAGAAGAAGAATTTTTAAAAAGAATTAATTTGATTTTTAATGGGGAAAATAAAAATTATTCTTCCATTAAATTTTTGTTGTTTTTAAACCAAAAATTTATCTTGGAAGAGGAAACCGCCGATAATTATAGTTTCTGGCGTCTTTCAGAGTTTTCAAAAGATAAAATTTTGAAAAACATAAAAACAATTGAAAAATACCTAAGTCAAAAAAAGACCCCCTTAATTTTTAACGATTTGTTTAGCTGGTCAAAAATAAATATTTCTAAAAATATAAAGCAAGAAGAATTAAGGGCTTATTTAAGGATTTCCAACAAAATAAGGATGAATCCTTTTGGCGAATTTGGCCTTTTTAATTGGAACGAGATTGATCCTTCCGGCGCCAAGGATCGGGCTTATTTGTTAATGAAACATCAAAATAAGCCCCTTCATTTTTCGGAAATAGCTTTAATGCTCAATGAAAATAAATTAAATTCTTCCCAGTGCGTTTTAGCGCGTTCTTGGCAAAAAAAGGTTTGCACCCAAACCGTTCATAATGAATTAATAAAAGACCCCCGTTTTGTGCTTATCGGCCGAGGTATTTATGCGTTAAAAGAATGGGGTTACGAACCCGGTAAAATCATTGATGTAATCATTGATATTTTAAAAAAGGCCGGTGAGCCGCTTTCTCAGGAAGAAATTATTAGAGAAACAAAAAAAAGAAGAATAGCGAAAGATAATACCATTATCTTAAATCTTCATAATAAAAAATATTTTAAAAAATTGCCTAATAAAAGCTATACTTTGGTTAAATCCTATAAAATATTTGAGGTTTAATGCCTTTTAATTTCTTTGATTTTTCTTCTTTTTTTAATTTATCTCTAAAATCTCTATCGTCTTTTATAAAAGCCATCATCATTAATTTTTGGTGGCTGGCGATTCCTGTAATTTTAGGTAAAGTTTTTATTGATTTAAAAAATCAGTTTAAAAAAAGTCAAAAGGGAAAAAAGGAGGAAATAAAAGACTGGGTTAATTTGGAAATAAGGCTCGCCGGAGAAATCTCTCAGACTTATAAATCTATTGAACAGGTTTTTAACGGTCTTCATGCCATTAAAAAAGGGTTGATTAGTTTGGAGATAGTAGGAGTTAATAAAGAAATGCACTTTGTTATCAGAGCCCCCAGAGAGTATAAAAGTTTGTTGGAATCCCAATTTTACGCCCAATATTCCGGAATAGAGATAATTGAAACTGAGGATTATTTTTCTCGTCTGCCGCCAAGACTTCCAAATAAAATCTTTGATTTATGGGGAACGGAGATGGATTTAGAAAAAGATGATTATTATCCCATAAAAAGCTATTCATTTTTTGCCGAACAAAAAGAAGAACAAACCAGAGATCCTTTTAGCGTTTTAGCAGAAGTAATCAATAAATTAAAAAAAACCGAATGGTTTATTTTAAGTATTTTATTAAAGCCATTGGATAAAGATGAAGAGAAAAAATGGATAGAAGAAGGAAAAAACGAGATTAATAAGAAAATGGGCAAAAAAGTAGAACAAAAAAAGGTTGGTTGGCAAGATTGGCTGCCGGCTTTTTTTGAAAATTTAATGGTAGGTTTTGCCCGGCCGCCGGTTTGGCCCGGAGAAGGAGGCGAGAATAAAGAATCAGGGGCGGCAATCAATCTTTCTTCTGGAGAAAGAGAAGAAATAAAAGCCATTGAGAAAAAAATTAATCAGCCGTCTTTCAAAACCGGAATAAGATTGCTTTATATTTCTCCAAAAACAGATTATGATGAAAACAACGCTTTAAATTTTACATCTTTTTTTGAACAATTTAGCGCAAAAGATTTAAACTCTTTTAAAATTAACGAAGAGGCTTCCACTGATAAAATTGAAGCAAAATATTTCAAAAAGAAGAAACTTTTATTTAAAAAACTTGATTTTTACCATTCAGTCCTTAAAAGAAAAAAAACCAAAAAAGAGTTTATTTTAAGCTCAGAAGAACTGGCTACTCTTTATCATTTTCCTTCTTCAATGTTCAAAGGCCCGACTTTGGTTAGGAGTTTAAGCAAAAAAGGAGAACCGCCAACCAATTTACCGATAGAATAATTAAAGAATTTTAATTTTCTTTAAAGATTTATTTAAAAATTTATGGAAGAAGAAACCGCCTATTTAGGGATAACTAATTTTCGCGATGAATTTCAAAGATTTGGAATAAAAAACAAAGACCGGCGTCAACATATGTATGTGATTGGAAAAAGCGGGGTAGGAAAAACCACTTTACTGGAAAATATGGCTATTCAGGATATTATGAAAGGCCGGGGCGTTGGTTATATTGATCCTCACGGCGAATCTGTGGAAAAACTTATTCATTTTGTACCAAAAGAAAGAATAAAAGATGTTGTTTATTTTAACCCCAGCGATTTAGAATGGCCTATTGCCTTTAACGTTATAGAAGAGGTGCCGGTAGAATTCAGACATTTAGTCGTAGCTGGTTTAATGGGGGTTTTTAAGAAAATTTGGCCAGATGTTTGGTCGGCGAGAATGGAATACATCCTCAATAATACTTTATTAGCGCTTTTGGAATATCCTCATTCCACTATTTTAGGGGTTAACAGAATGCTCTCCGAAGCTGATTTTCGCGATCACGTCATTGATAGAGTAACTGACCCGGTAGTGAAATCTTTTTGGGAAAAAGAATTCAGTCGTTATCATGACCGTTATGCCGTAGAAGCTATCGCTCCTATTCAAAACAAGGTAGGGCAGTTTATTTCCAATCCTTTAGTTAGAAACATCATCGGGCAAAAAGAATTAAAAATTGATATTAGGAAAATAATGGATGAGGGCAAGATATTTTTAGCTAATCTTTCAAAGGGTTTAATCGGCGAAGAAAATTCAATTCTTTTAGGCGCTTTGCTGGTTACTAAAACTCAATTGGCGGCAATGTCAAGAGTGGATACGGCAGAAAGAGAAAGAAAAGATTTTTATTTATACGTGGACGAATTTCAGGATTTTTCCACCGAATCCTTTGCCAATATTTTTGCCGAAGCCAGAAAATATCGTTTAAATTTAACAGTGGCTCATCAATATATAGCCCAACTTAATGATAAAGTGAAAGACGCAGTCTTTGGAAATACAGGCACTTTAATAACTTTTAGAACCGGTCCCGAGGATGCGGAATTTCTAGAAAAATATTTTTCTCCGGATTTTACCAAAGAAGATATAATGAATCTTCCCAATTATAATTTTTATATTAAATTAATGATTGATGGTTTAGTATCTAAGGGTTTTTCTGCTTCTAACATCCCTCCTTCCAGTGTTCCGGAGCAATCATTTATCCAAGAAATAATTCAGCATTCCAGAGAAAAATATTCGGTTGCCCGTTCTGAAGTAGAAAAAGAAATAGCTCACTGGCAATTTTTAGATTTTTCTTCGTCTTTAAAAAAACCGGAGCTTTCCAAAAGAAATATCGGCATTAAAGAGGGCTGGGAAGCAATTTGCACCAATTGCGGCAAAGAAATCATTGTGCCTTTTAGGCCGGATCCTTCGAGACCGGTTTATTGCGAAGATTGCTTTCAAAAAATAAAAAAAGAAAGGTTAGAGGAGGAATTAAACAAAAGTCAAAAGCTAGACCATATCTCTTTAAAAGATTTATCTCAAGCCGAAGTTATAAAACAAGTTGTGGACAAGCCTGATACTATTGAGGCAAAAAAAGAAAGGCCCAGTCCCAGGAAAGAAGAAATTCAGAAAATTATAAAGGATCTGACTCAAAAAGGCGGTTAAAAATTTTTAGGTAATTGCTGAAAAGAAAATATGATTTTTTCCCCAACCAAAATAAAAAAAAGCTTTTCTTGCGCTTTAATTGGTTTAAAAGAAATTTTTTTCCAGCAAAATTTTCTTTTAATGGTGGCTATGGGAGCTGGAGCAATCTTTTTGGGTTTTTTCTTTGGGATTTCTTATTTTGAATGGTTGATTTTGATTTTTCTGATTGGTTTTATTCTGGTTTTAGAGGCTTTAAACACAATTTGGGAAAAAATTTTGGATTTTTTGGAACCAAAGGTTTCTGAAAAAATAAGATGCGTTAAAGATATGTTGGCAGGAGGAGTATTAATTTCTTGTTTTTTTTCAATAATTTTAGGCGGATTGATTTTCCTGCCAAAAATCATTATTTTTTTTAAAAATCTTAAATAATTTAAGGTTTTAAAAACAAAGTAATTTATGGAGTCTCAAAAAGAAGAAATAAAAAACAAACTTGATATAGTGGAAGTTATTGGAGAGTATCTAAAACTTCAAAAAAGCGGAACTAATTATCAGGCGCTTTGCCCTTTTCATAAAGAAAAAACCCCGTCTTTCTTTGTTTCTCCCTCTAGGCAAATCTGGCATTGTTTTGGCTGCAATACCGGAGGAGACATTTTTACCTTTGTTATGAAAATAGAAAATATTGACTTTAGAGAAGCGCTGGAAATATTAGCAAAAAAAGCCGGAATAAAATTAACTTATGAGAATCCTCAAGCGCGTTCACAAAAACAAAAATTAATTAATATAAATAAAGAAGCGGCAATTTTTTTTGAAAATAATCTTTGGCGCAATAAGGAAGTAATTGAATATCTCCACCGGCGAGGCTTAAAAGACGAAACTATAAGAGAATTTCATCTTGGTTGGGCTTTAGATGATTGGAGGAGTCTTAGTAATTATTTGATTAAAAAAGAATTTAAGCCCGAAGAGATTATTGCCAATGGTTTAGCTATTAATCGTCGGGAGATAGCGGAAATTAATGCTAAACCGCAAGCTGAAAGCTGCAAGCTAAAGGATACAGACCTTTACGATCGTTTTCGCAGCCGGATAATTTTTCCTTTAGAGGACCAGAGCGGCAATTTTGTTGGATTTACCGCGAGGATTTTTCAAGGCAAGAATCCTTTAAAAACCATCAAGGATATTGAAAGGGTGGGAAAATATATTAACACCCCTCAAACTGAAATCTTTGATAAAGGCAAGGTTCTTTATGGTCTTTCCAGAACGAAAAAGAATCTTCATATGGAAGAAGCAATTATCGTAGTGGAAGGCCAAATGGATTTTTTAGCTCTTTGGCAGGAGGGAATAAGAAACGCAGTTGCCACTTCCGGAACAGCTTTAACTTCCTATCACTTGGCTCTTTTAAAAAAATACAACGATAACTTAATTTTAGGTTTTGATATGGATGAAGCAGGAGAAAAGGCGGCGGAAAAAACTATTGACTTGGTTTTATTCAAAGGATTTAATGTGAAAATTCTTCGTTTACCTGAAGGGAAGGATTTAGCCGAGTATTTGCTTACCGATCAAGGGAAAAATAGCATCAAGGAACTTATAAAAAAGTCGGAGCCGATAATGAGTTTTTATTTTGAAAGAGCTAAAAAACATTCTGACAAAAAAACCGTTGAAGGGAAAAAAACTATTGCCGCTTTTTTCCTCTCTAAAATTAAAAAACTTAATAACGCCTTAGAAAAGGCTTTTTGGCTGGAAAGACTTTCCCGTTATCTGGAAATTCCTTTGGCGGCGTTGGAAGAAGAATTAAAAAAAATTTCTTTAAATAACGAAGCTTATGGCTATAATGATGAAAACGAAGATAATCTAAAAGTAATCAACGATTTTTTAGCGCCTTTTGAGTCGCGAGCTGAAAAAATAGCCGACAGATTACTGGCTTTCTTTGTAAAATTTCCAAAAAAATTTGAATTAGCTATAAACTATTTAAAATATTTTCCTTCTTCTTTCCAAAACATCATAGAAATTTTAAAATCTGTTTCCTCGGAAAAAGACTTGGCTGAAGAAAATCTAAAAAAACTAAATATCTCAGATGAAATAATTAATAAAATCAGCTTATTGAATTTAAAAGCCGATTACGAAATAGAAATCTTGGATAAATTTAATGTTAATATAGACGAAGAGCTAAAAAAAGGCTTGATTGAATTAAAACAAGAAATGTTGAAAAAAGAAATGGAGGCTATTGGTTTTCAAATTAAAAACTTGGAAAAAAGCAGGGATAATAAAAAAATAAAAGAATTGCTAGAAAAATTTACTCAATTATCAAAAGAACTAATAAAATAAAACCTATGGATAAAAAGAAAAAAAAGTTAAAAACCAAAAAATTATTAAAGGAAGGCGGTAAAAAAAAGAAATTCAGAAAACCTTCTGCGGCTAAAAAAAATAAGCGGATTAAACTTGTAAAGGAAAGGAAAAAGAAAAAGTTGAGAGGAATAAAAC